>Ga0316190_10002283_pt1 | contig 13897 bp, 12 predicted proteins | sample Eddworburrow2_MG_FD_204929 | JGI IMG/M metagenome (GOLD analysis project Ga0316190, IMG submission 204929) | Coastal sediment microbial communities from Maine, United States - Eddy worm burrow 2 | ecosystem: Environmental > Aquatic > Marine > Coastal > Sediment | place: USA: Maine | collected... | reverse complement strand
ATATTTATACTTTAAGGAGAGAAATATAATGAGCAAATCATACAAGGTTGCGGTGCTGTCTGGTGACGGTATTGGTCCGGAAGTCATGGCAGAAGCGTTAAAAGTTCTGGATGCTGTTCAGGCAAAGTTTGATGTGTCTTTCGAGCGCACCTTCGCCAACGTCGGCGGTATTGCTATCGATGAGGATGGTCAAGCATTGCCTGAAAAGACCGTTGATGTCTGTAAGGCTTCGGATGCTATCCTGTTTGGTTCGGTCGGCGGTCCCAAATGGGAAACCCTGCCCCCCGATGAGCAACCGGAACGTGGTGCGCTACTGCCACTGCGTAAAATCTTTGGTCTTTTCTGTAACCTGCGTCCGGCGATCATTTTCCCGGCGCTAACCGGTGCTTCCAGCCTGAAAGAAGACGTTATCGCTGGGGGCTTCAACATTCTGGTTGTTCGCGAGCTGACCGGTGGGATCTATTTTGCTGAGCCGAAGGGGATTGAAGGTGAGGGCGGTGCGCGTACCGGCTTTGACACTATGAAATACTCTGATGCTGAGGTTGAGCGCATCAGTCATGTTGCCTTCCAGGCGGCCCGTAAGCGCGGCAGCAAAGTATGCTCCATTGATAAAGCCAATGTCCTTTCAACGTCTGTTCTCTGGCGCGAAGTTGTCGAGAGGGTTGCCAAGGAATATCCTGATGTAGAGCTCTCTCATATGTATGTTGATAATGCGGCCATGCAGCTGGTGCGTTGGCCGAAGCAGTTCGATGTTATGCTCTGCGGCAACATGTTTGGTGATATCATCTCTGATGAAGCCGCCATGTTGACTGGCTCTCTTGGTATGCTACCTTCTGCATCACTGGCTGAGGGGACTTTCGGTATGTATGAGCCTTCCGGTGGTAGCGCCCCGGATATCGCAGGTCAGGGCATTGCTAATCCGATTGCCCAGATCCTCTCTGCCTCGATGATGCTACGTTACTCTTTCGGCATGATCGACGCTGCAGATGCTGTCGATGCAGCCGTTGAGAAGACTCTTAATCAAGGCTGCCGTACGGGTGATATTTTCCAGGACCTCGAGGGTGAGAAAAAGGTCAATACTGTGGGAATGGGCGATGCCATTATCGCCAACCTGTAGATGAACCGCGTGGCGCGTGGTGCGTGGCGTGAAAATCAAAAGCAAAAGCCAAATCCATAGACAAGGAAACAAGAAGATGAAAGTCGGTATCGTTGGTTGGCGTGGAATGGTTGGTTCTGTCCTTATGCAGCGCATGCAGGAAGAGAACGATCTGGCCGGTATTGAGCCGGTATTTTTCACCACTTCGCAGGCAGGACAGGACGCTCCCCTGGGTGCTGGTACCCTCAAGAATGCTGATAACATCGAAGAACTCAGCAAACTTGATGTTGTGATCACCTGTCAGGGTGGTGATTATACCAAAGCCGTTCATCCACAACTGCGTAAAGCAGGCTGGGACGGTTATTGGATTGATGCCGCAAGCTCTTTGCGCATGGAGTCCGATGCGGTCATTATCCTCGATCCGGTTAACCGCAACGTGATCGATGAAGCCCTGGCCAAAGGCGTCAAAGATTTTATCGGTGGCAACTGTACCGTCAGCTTGATGCTGATGGCGATCGGCGGTCTTTTCCGAGCAGGTCTGGTTGAGTGGGTCTCCTCAATGACTTACCAGGCGGCGTCAGGCGCCGGAGCTCCGAACATGCGTGAACTGTTGAGCCAGATGGGAGCTCTGGAAGGCTCGGTGTCGGACCTTTTGAACGACCCGTCATCAGCCATTCTTGATATCGATCGAAAAGTCACGGATTCATTGCGCGGGGATGTCCTGCCGACCAAAGAATTTGGCTATCCCCTGGCCGGAAGCTTGCTGCCATGGATTGATCGCGAAGTTGAAGATGGTCAGAGTCGGGAGGAGTGGAAGGGGTATGCCGAAACCAACAAGATCCTCGGTTATGCCGAACCGGTTCCGATCGATGGTATCTGTGTCCGGGTTGGTTCCATGCGCTGCCACAGTCAGGCCCTGACGATCCGTCTTAATAAGGATTTGCCTATCGCCGAGATTGAGGCCTTGATCGACAAGGATAACGACTGGGTTAAGTTAATTCCTAATACCAAGGCCGACTCCTTGGGTGAACTGACGCCTACTGCCGTGTCGGGCACCCTTGCTATTCCGGTTGGCCGGGTTCGCAAGATGAAGATGGGCCCGCAATACGTATCGGCGTTCACCTGTGGAGATCAGCTCCTTTGGGGGGCGGCAGAACCTTTGCGGCGCATGTTGCGAATTCTTAAAGAGCAGGTGTGAATTGTTAAGGCCTGAAGGGTTGTTTTTTTCCTGCAAACCTTAAACGATAGACATACAAGTACCATGTAAACCCTAAAATATCGCATCTTGCTGGTTATTTGGCCCGCCAGCTGCGTTGCGACTTCAGTTGCATAGCTACGGCTATGGAACTGAAATCACGCCTTGCTGGCACGCTAAATCCCAGCGCAATTTTGCGACATTTTAAGATGTACAAGGCACTAGAATCTCGGGGGGCTGTTTTAGCCCCCCGAACATTTTCGTCTCTTCTTCTGGACTCAAACTTTGATTGCATCCGCAGAAACAGGCCTATACCAGCAAGCAGAGACAATTCTGCACAGACTTGACCCCCGTGTGAAGGTTCTCTCCTGCCTGGTTCTGGTTGTGCTCTCGTTTGGCGCTGCCGGCTGGATGCAGCTGCTCTCGATTATTGTCATTGTTGCTCTCGCGGCATGGTCTATTAACCCTTTCTCTCAGCGGATTTTCCGCCTCTTCTGGATGTTGCGCTGGTTCTTGCTTTTTACCTTTCTGCTGCATCTTTTTCTATCTCCTGGGCGAACGCTGTGGGGCTTAAGCTGGCTTTCTTTTGATGGCTTGCTTTCAGGGGCTTTTGTTTGCCTGCAAATGCTTCTGGCCGTTGCCGCCTCAGCTCTACTCGGCATCACCACGACGACACAAAGCTTATCTCTTGCTTTTGCCTGGTTTGTTCAGCCGTTACGCTGGTTGGGGTGCCGTACCGATGAGTGGCAGAAAATCCTGTTGCTGGCCATGGATTTTGTCCCGGTTGTACACGAGGAAATCCGTGCATCAGGTCAAGACGAGAGACAAACTGCCGACGCGGTTCCCCCTGCTGCCGGTCAAGGGCGTTTCGCTGCCTGGGGAAAGAGGCTGCATGTCTTGGTTGTTCGCCTGGTAGATCGAGGCGACGAGATTGCGCATCGTCTGGCTCTGGATGACGCCGCAGCTTTACGGCCAATGGTTTTGCCGGCATTCTTGCCTATGGCCCTTTTGGATCAACTTTTTTCCCTGTCTGTCTGCCTGATGATTCTCTCTTACTGGTTGGTGGGTTAAGATGCGCACAATCCTTTTGAACGTAGAGTATGAGGGAACTGCCTATGCTGGTTGGCAAGTTCAATCCAACAGCCTCACTGTACAGGAAGTCGTTGAATCGGCCCTGACACAAATTCTTGGTTACGAGATCCGTATCCATTCCTCCAGCCGGACTGATGCAGGTGTACATGCCCGCAATATGGCTGTACATTTTCGGACGGAAAGCACTATCCCTCTAACAGCTTTCTGTGCAGGAGCGAATGCTTTCCTGCCTGATGATGTTGTTATCCGGCAAGCGAGGGAAATGCCGGAAGACTTTCACGCCCGCTTTTCATCCAAGGGTAAATGGTATCGCTATACGATTTACAACGCCGATGTGCGCTCGCCCCTTTCTTGTCGAACCGCCTGGCATTTACGTGGCACCCTGGATGTGGAGCTGATGCGAGAGGCCGCTCGTCTTTTCGTCGGTGAACATGATTTCCAGGCTTTTCGAACAAGCGGGTGCATCGCCAAAACAACTGTCCGGGAAATTTTTCAGATTGAGGTGAATACGAATCAGGAATTTATTTACCTCGACTTTAAAGGTTCCGGTTTTTTACGGAATATGGTTCGGATATTAGTTGGTACCTTGGCTGAGGTAGGGCAGGGGAAACGGCCGCTGAGTGACATGGGAAAACTTCTCCAGGGCGAGGCAGATTTAAGTTCCGGCGCTACCGCCCCGGCACACGGACTGTGTCTTCAGGAAGTGTGGTATTAACCTCAGCTTTTTAACCGCTCTTCTCCCTGTTATCTATCCTTCTCTGTGAGTTTTTTCTTATAGTCCCAGACCTGTTAAAAATAGCTTCGATTCTTCTTGACTAGCCAAGTCCCCTGAACTAAATATAGCGGTTAATTATTCACCCCCCAGCCCCCCCATGGAGGTATCGGCGATGCTCGATCCCGAGATCCGCGAAGGCTTGACCTTCGATGATGTTTTGCTACTCCCCGCTCATTCCCAAGTACTGCCGCGCGATGTTGTTCTGACGACTTACCTGACTCCACAGATAAAATTGAACATTCCCCTGCTCTCAGCAGCTATGGATACTGTTACCGAGGCGCGTACGGCAATTACCATGGCTCGTGAAGGCGGTATTGGTATCGTTCATAAGAATATGTCTCCTGCCGCACAGGCCCTCGAGGTTGACCAGGTTAAAAAGTCTGAAAGCGGCATGATCGTTGACCCGATCACCATGGCTCCCGACCAGAAGATTTACGAAGCTCTGGAGTTGATGGAAAAGTACCGAATCTCCGGTGTTCCGATTACCAAGGACGGTCATCTGGTTGGTATCTTGACCAATCGTGACCTACGTTTTGAAACACAGCTCGATCAGCCCATCTCGAATGTCATGACCAAAGACAAACTGGTCACCGTTCCTCCTGGCACTACACTCGAAGAGGCCAAAAAACATCTTCACGAACACCGCATTGAGAAATTGCTGGTTGTCGATGATAGCTATGCACTTCAGGGCTTGATTACCATCAAGGATATTGAAAAGGTCCGTAAATACCCCAATGCCTGTAAAGATGATATGGGGCGTTTGCGGGTCGGCGCGGCTGTTGGCGTTGGCGATGATTTTGAAGAGCGTCTGAGCTTATTGGTGAATACGGGTGTCGATGCAATCATTATTGATACAGCGCACGGCCATTCTCAGTCGGTCATTGAGGCCGTTGCTGAGGCCCGTCGCAACTATCCTGAACTTTCCCTGATCGCTGGTAATATTGCCACTGCAAATGCGGCAGAGGCTCTGATCAAGGCTGGTGCCAATGCTGTCAAGGTCGGTATCGGTCCCGGTTCAATTTGTACGACGCGCGTGGTGGCAGGTGTCGGTGTCCCGCAAATTACAGCCATTTCCGATGTCTCGATCATTACCCGTAAATTTGGCGTCCCTTTGATCGCTGACGGTGGCATCAAGTATTCGGGAGAGTTGCCGAAAGCGATCGCTGCCGGCGCCGATACAATCATGATCGGCTCTCTCTTTGCCGGGACCGATGAATCCCCGGGTGAGACAATTCTTTTTCAGGGCCGTACATACAAAACCTACCGCGGTATGGGCAGCATAGGTGCAATGAAGCAGGGTAGCAAAGACCGCTATTTCCAGGCAGGGGCAGAAGATGTCAAGCTCGTCCCCGAAGGGATCGAAGGCCGTGTGCCCTTCCGTGGTCCGCTCTCTGAAAATGTCCATCAGCTGATGGGCGGCCTTCGCTCTGGTATGGGATATACCGGCTGCAAAACGATCAAGGAATTGCAGGAGAACGGCCAGTTTATGCGTATCACAAACGCCGGCCTGCGTGAGTCTCATGTTCATGATGTTAACATCACTCATGAAGCACCTAACTATCGGATTGAGAAGAACTGATAAACATTGAGGCTTGGGGCTAGGGACTGGAGGCTGGTAACAGCCAACCCTTTTTCTAGCCCCAATTTCAAACCCTAGTCCCCAGCCTCCAGCCCCCAGTCCCCAGAGGTAACATGCAAGACATCCATGCTGAAAAAATACTGATTCTCGATTTCGGTTCCCAATATACTCAGTTGATTGCCCGGCGTGTGCGTGAAGCTCATGTTTACTGTGAGCTGCACCCCTTCGATATGACTCTCGACGAGATCAAGTCTTTCAAAGCTACGGGCATTATCCTTTCCGGTGGACCGAAGTCAGTCTACGAAGAAGGCGCTCCGGCCATTGAGGAAGAGCTTTTCGAGTTGGGAGTCCCTGTTCTGGGCATCTGTTATGGCATGCAGTTGATGTGTCATCACTTCGGCGGCAAGGTCGTGCCGGCAGGCAAGCGCGAGTACGGCCACGCCGACCTGATCGCCAAGAACACTCCCGGTCCTCTTTTTGACGGCTTCTTCGTTGATGGTCATAGCCCGGTCTGGATGAGCCATGGTGATCATGTCGAGATTCAGCCCCGGGGGTTTGAGGAAATTGCTGTCACCGAAAATGCGCCGGTCTGTGGCATCCAGAACCTTGAGCGTCATCTCTATGGTGTGCAGTTTCATCCCGAAGTCAACCATACTCCCCGTGGCGAGATGCTCATTGATACCTTCGTACGCAAGATTTGCGGCTGCACCGGCAAATGGACGCCCGGACAGATTATCGAGGACGCTGTTAGCCGGATCCGGGAACAGGTTGGTGATGAAGAAGTTATCCTGGGCCTTTCTGGTGGGGTCGACTCCTCTGTGGCCGCTGCTTTGATTCATCGTGCTATTGGTGATCAGCTTACCTGTGTGTTTGTCGACAATGGTCTCTTGCGTCTCGGTGAAGGCGACCAGGTTATGTCGACCTTTGCAGAAAGTCTCGGTGTCAAAGTTCTCCGCGTTGATGCTGCGGATCGTTTCCTCGGCAAGCTCGCTGGTGAAACTGACCCGGAAAAGAAGCGCAAAATTATCGGCAACCTGTTCGTTGATATTTTCGAAGAAGAGTCTAAAAAATTGGCTAATGCCCAATGGCTGGCTCAAGGGACAATCTATCCCGATGTTATAGAGTCGGCCGGTGGTAAAACGGGTAAGGCTCATAATATCAAGAGTCATCACAACGTTGGCGGCTTGCCCGATTACATGACGCTCAAACTGCTTGAACCTTTACGTGAACTCTTTAAAGATGAGGTTCGTACGGTCGGTGAAGAGCTTGGTTTGCCGCATCGCATGGTCTGGCGCCACCCCTTCCCGGGCCCCGGACTCGGTGTGCGCATACTGGGTGAGATTAAAAAAGAATACTGCGACATCCTGCGACAGGCTGATGCCATCTACATCGAAGAGCTCTACCAGACCGGCCATTATGACAAGATCAGCCAGGCTTTCGCTGTGTTTCTGCCTGTTAAGAGTGTCGGTGTGATGGGAGATGGACGCACATATGAGTATGTTGTCGCCTTACGCGCTGTCGAGACGAAAGACTTTATGACTGCTGGCTGGTACCCGATGCCTTACGAAGACCTGGCGCGGATCAGTAACCGGATTATCAATGAGGTTCGCGGCATCAATCGTGTCACTTACGATATTTCGAGCAAGCCTCCGGCAACCATAGAGTGGGAATAAATCAGCGGCAAGTGGCGCGTGGCTGGAAAAGATTGGATAAACAGCGGAGAATGGCAACAACCTCATCTCCGCTGTTTTTTTATTTAATCCGTCTCGATTAATCCTTTCCTATCTCAATTGTCAAAGAATTCGTTGCTTTTCTGCTTCTCGATTGAATGTCTCTGCATGAATAAGCTAAGATGAAAATTGTCTTAGTTTTTTGTTCTTTGGTGTTGTCAAAATTGAAGGGAAGATTTATGGAAAATTTTCAAATGCTTTACTGGTACTGGTTGGTCTTCGGGATGATACTGATGTTACTGGAACTAGCAGTTCCTTCCTTCACGATCTTCTGGTTTGGCTTGGGAGCACTGGTCGTCGGCGTATTGTTACTGGTGGTCCCTGGTCTCAGCCTGACCTTGCAGGTTCTGGTCTGGATTATTGCCTCGGTGGCATTCGTGCTTTTCTGGTTCAAGGTGCTCAAACCACGTATGACCGATATAACGACCTCCGGCATCGGCCGCGAGGTGATGCTTGGTGAAACGGCCATGGTAACTCGTGTTCCTGAAGGCGATCGACGTGGCGAAATACGTTTCTCTGTGCCGATGCTTGGTTCCGATACCTGGCCATTCATCTGCGACGACGAGGTTGCTGCTGGCGAGAGAGTCATGGTTCAGGATGTTTCCGGTAACACTATGGTGGTCAAAAAAGTCACGAGCAGCTCTGATGATTCGGCTGCCAATCAAACTACAGAGGAGGGTTAAACATGGGCGGTCTGATTGTTGTTGTTATCTTTGCCATTCTGGTTATTACGACTATCAGCATGGGTGTACGTCTGGTGCCGCAGGGGAGCAAGTGGGTTGTACAGAGACTCGGCAAGTTCCATAAGACTCTCAATCCCGGTCTGAATATTCTTATTCCTTATGTCGATAACGTTGCTTACAAGGTCACCACCAAGGACCAGGTACTCGATATTCATTCACAGGAAGTCATCACCATGGACAATGCGGTGATCCTGGCGAATGCCGTTGCCTTTATCAACGTGATGAACCCGGAAAAGGCTGTCTATGGCGTTGAAAACTACCACGTGGCGATACAGAATCTGGTACAAACCTCGCTCCGTTCAATTATTGGCGAGATGGCTCTGGATTCGGCCTTAAGCTCGCGTGACTCGATCAAGTCGAAGTTAAAAGAGGCCATCTCCGATGATATCAGCGACTGGGGCATTACCTTGAAGACAGTTGAAATTCAGGATATCAAGCCATCGCAGACTATGCAGAAGGCGATGGAAGAGCAGGCGGCTGCTGAGCGGGAAAGAAGGGCGACGGTAACCCGTTCTGGTGGTGAGAAAGAGGCCGCTATTCTCGAAGCCGAGGGTCGTCTCGAAGCGTCCAAGCGTGATGCTCAGGCTCAGGTGGTACTGGCCGAAGCGACGCAAACGGCAATTACCAAGGTGACCGAGGCGATTACCGATCAGGAACTTCCGGCGATGTACCTGCTTGGAGAGAAATACATCAAGTCAATTCAGGCTATGGCGAGTTCGCCGAATGCTAAGACTGTGCTGCTGCCTGCAGATTTGCCGAGCGCACTACGTGGAATCCTCGGTGGAGGCAAGTAACCTTCTGTAGCGATTCTGTAATGTGTGATGCTTTTTAACAATGGACCTATAACCCAAATAAAGGGAATAGGTCTTTACACCAAAACAGCATAAGCTGAAATCAAAAGACCAACGCAAAGACGCCAAGAAGAGCCAGGAAAGACGCTAAGGGTGACTGTCTCGCTTTTTGAAGTGGTTTTCTTTGCGCGCTTTCTCTACCCCTTCGCGCCTTTGCGTTAAACCCTTACAACCTTTTTGGGGTTATAAATCCGTTTAATAAAGGGCTCACCTTGTTCTGTGATTGTGACCTATGACTAAGAGCGCTCAAAAAAAACCAGGCAAGCCTGCCAAGAAATATAGTCAGGCTGCACGTTTGCACGACGTTATCCGCATTCTCGAAGCACGCTACGGGGCCACTGTCGACGAACTCGCCGAAGAGTGTGGTGTGACCCGAAGAACCGTTTATCGAGACCTTGACGCCATTCGCGATGCCGGGTATCCATTAATCTCAGAGACTGAAGCCGATGGGCGGGTTCTTTATAGCTTCATGACCGGCTTCAGAAGACTGCCACCGATCACTTTCTCCCTTGAAGAGTTGATGACGCTCTATCTCTGTCGTGGGCAACTTGGCTTCTTGCAGGGCACCCCTTTTCAGGACGATCTTGACGCCATCTTCGGTCGCATCCATTCCAGTTTGCCTCCACGCAGCGTAGCGCATTTGGAACGGATCGCAGAAGCAGCAGCCCCCAAATTCCAGGGGCAGAGGGATTATGCCGTAAAGAAAAAGCTTCTCAAGGAGTTGCGCAGGGCGCTTCTTTATCAGTATCAGATTGATTTGTCCTACACGCCAGCACGCCGCGACACAGAAACCTATCGCTTTGATCCTTACACCTTGCTTTTTTACGGGGGCGCTCTCTATTTGGGAGGCTACGCCCACAATCGCAAGGCCTTAAGGCTCTTTCTGGTTGATCGTATTGAGCAACTCACTGTACTGGATGAGCGTTTTGAAATTCCTGAAGACTTTTCGGCGGGCGATCTGACCGGTTCTGCTTTTGGGCTGATCGACGAAGAACAGTTTATGGTCAAGGTCCGGTTCGGGCCTGAGATCGGCCATCTGATTCGTGAAAGGACCTGGCACCCAAGCCAGGAAATGGTTGAAGAGGGAGATGGTTCACTGGTTCTGACCTTTGAGGCCAGCGGCGAGAAAGAGATTCTTGCCTGGCTTTATTCGTACCTGCCTTACGTTCAGGTCCTTGAACCAAAGGAGCTGAAAGAGAAATTCCTGGAAAGCTTGCAAAAGGCCCTTCAGGGGCAATAATCCCTCTGAACCTTGTTACTCGCTCGTCCCCTTCAGATAAGCAAACCAATAGGCAAATCCGACGAAAACAACCCCACCGATGATGTTGCCCAAAGTGACCGGGATCAGGTTGCTGATGAAGAAGTTTGACCAGGTCAGCTCTGCAACCTGCAGCCCAAGTTTTGCTTTCAAGAGCAAACCGGTCGGGATGAAATACATGTTGGCAACCGAATGTTCGAAACCACTGGCGACAAAAGCCATGATTGGAACGTAGCAGGCGAGCATCTTGCCGGGAATGTCGCGGGCTGCTGTCGCCATGAACACGGCGAGGCAGACCAGCCAGTTACACAGAATTCCTCGGACCAGCGCGACACTGAAGGAGAGTTCACACTTGGCCGCTGCGATATTAACGGCGTGTTCTGCAACACGACCGATCTGCCAGAGTTCAGACTCAACCATTAACCAGGCCAGAAAAAGTGACCCGACCAGGTTGCCGATGATGACAATGGTCCAGTTCTCGGCAATCTTCTTCCAGGTGATCTGCCCTTGCAGCGCGGTCTTGGTCAAAAGGCTGTTACCGGTAAAAAGTTCAGCGCCACAGATGACGACCAGCATCAGGCCCAGTGAAAAGACACTGCCGCCAAGCAGTCGTGAAATTCCCTCTCCCAGGTGTGCGGTGGCGTCTGACGTAATCAGGGTCGCCAATTCAGCCCCGAAGGCAATATAAAAACCTGCCAGAAGGCTGAGAACCCAGGTGCGTGCCAGTGGCTGGGTCAGGACCCGGCGACCATTCGTTGCTATTAACTGGGTGGTTTCTGTCGGTGTTAGAAAACGTTTTTCCATAGTTGGGGCCAAGGCTGTAGGTTATAGGTCAAGGGTCAAGGGTTAAGGGTTAAGTGAGGTGGCCTTTAACCCTTGGCCCTGTTCCCTGTTCCAGATTTGTCAGGTTAAAGGCCGATGTCCTTAGCCAGTTTCTCCCATGCAGGAAGACTGCGCTCTATAATCGCCATGTCTACGCAATAGGCAATGCGGAAGTAGCCGGGAGCACCAAAGCCGGAGCCTGGAACCAGAAGGATGTTGTGTTTTTGTGCCTGGCGGATAAATTCTACATCATCTTCAATAGGCGATTTTGGGAAAAGATAGAAGCCGCCGCCCGGTTTGACCATGTTGAAGCCGAGACCGGTCAAGTGCTTAAAGATAAGATCACGTTTTGCCTGGTATTCACCAACGTCGACACTTTCTCCTTGTAGTACTGCGACCAGACGTTGCATCAGCGCCGGAGCGTTGACGAAGCCGAGAACGCGATTGCAGAAGACAGCTCCCTCCATGAAGAGTTTGACTTCAGACATAGCCGGATTTGCCGCCAGATAGCCAATGCGTTCTCCAGGCAGGGCCAGGTCTTTAGAGTGTGAGGTCACCAGGATCGAATTGCGGATATAGTTGAAGACTGGAGGCACGCTGTTGCCGTCGAAAGCCAGGCGCGCATAGGGCTCGTCGGAGATGACATAGATGTTGCGGTTGAGTTCGGCCTGTTTACGCTCGAGCATCTCCCCCAGGGCTTTCAGAGTCTCTGCGCTGTAGACGGCGCCGGTCGGATTGTTGGGCGAGTTGATGATGATCGCGCGGGTGTTATCTGTGATCGCGGACTCAATAGCATCGATATCCGGTTGGAATGTCTCCGGATCGGTCCAGACCTCGGTCGTTGTGCCGCCATGGTTGTCGACGTAGAATTTATATTCAACGAAAAATGGTGTGAGAATAATAACTTCTTCACCAGGGTTGAGAATTGTTTTTAAGGTTACATTCAGTGCGCCGCCGGCGCCGCAGGTCATAATGATGTGGCTGGCGTTGATCGGCACACCAGAATATTGTGCTATGTTTTTGGCAACGGCTGCGCGGGTCTCCTCGTAGCCTGCATTGTTCATGTAGCGATGCGTGCCGAGGTCCGGTTGATTGACAATGCGACGCAGTTCACGATGGAAGGCCTCCGGGGGTTCCACGGAGGGGTTCCCCAGGGTGAAATCGTAAACATTTTCGGCGCCGAATTCGGCAGTCAGGGCGGCACCTTCCTCGAACATACGCCTGATCCAGGAAGAGCGCTCAATGGCGTTGTGAACTTTTATGGCGACAGTCATCAGGTAGACTCCTTAAGCAAATTATATGATAGGTCTAAAAACTGAGATGCGAGTTTAGCCTTCTGCACGTCGTTGGTCAAGCGGTGTTAAGCGCCTTGGTGGCTTGCTTTTTAATGATTCATAGGATAAATTCACAAATCCCTGAACAGTGAAAAGGACAGACCTTGTGGACGAAAAGAACCTGAAAAAATTGCGGCAACAGATTGACACTCTTGACGACCAGATTCTGGATCTGCTCAATCGTCGAGCTGACGTGGTGGTTGCGGTTGGTAAGGCGAAGGATGAGAAACGCGGTGAGTACTATGTGCCGAGTCGTGAGAAGGCGATCTTTGAACGCCTGATTACCGGAAATAAAGGACCTTTCCCCGATGAAGGTGTACGCAGGGTCTTCCGTGAAATTATCTCGGCTTCTCTCTCTTTGGAACAACCTCTGAAGGTTGCTTTTCTTGGCCCTCAGGCAACATACACCCACGTCGCTGCCATGCAGCAATTCGGATATTCGGCACAACTTGTGCCGTTAAAAAGTATCTCCTCGATCTTCGAAGAGGTCAGCAGGGGCAGGGCCAGCTATGGTGTCGTCCCGGTAGAAAACTCTAACGAGGGTGTGGTCTCTCACACGCTCGATATGTTCATGTCGTCGGATCTCAAGATTATCGCCGAGATCCTTTTGCCGGTTTCTCACGATCTTCTTAATCTCTCCGGGCAGACCGCCGATGTGCGTAAAGTGATTTCACACCCCCAGGCGATTGGCCAATGCCGCACCTGGCTGGAAGAGAACCTGCCTGATATCCCTCTGGTTGATGCCTCAAGTACCGCTTCTGCCGCTCAGCAGGCTGCTGAAGATGCCAGTGTCGCAGCCATTGCCAGCGAAACTGCGGCCTCGCTCTACGGCTTGCGTGTGGTCGAGCACAAGATTGAGGATAATCGCAACAACTTCACCCGTTTCCTGGTGATCGGTAACGAAATGCAGAGCCCGAGTGACAATGACAAGACCTCGATCATGTTCAGCGTCAAGGACCAGGCGGGTATTCTCTATCATATGCTGGAACCTTTCAGTAAACGTGATATCAACCTGGCCAAGATTGAAAGTCGTCCGATGAAGGGCAAAGCCTGGGAGTATATCTTCTTCCTTGATATGGTCGGTCATGTCGAGGATAAGGATATTGCTGATGCGGTGGAGGAGCTGCGTACCTGTTGCCAATTCCTGAAGATTCTAGGCTCTTACCCAAAGGCACGTTGAAAAATCAACGTAAGGAAACGACGAATAATACGATGAAGACCTTTTACATAGATAAACTTGCCGTTGTGGGTGTTGGGTTGATCGGAGGGTCCCTGGCCCTGGCTCTGAAGGAAGCTGGAGTGGTCGGCCATGTGGTCGGTGTTGGCCGTGGTCTGCCAAACCTGCAAACGGCCTTGCGTCTTGGCGTGGTCGACAGCATGACTCAAGACTTGGCTGAAGGCGTCACAGACGCTGACGTGGTG
>Ga0316190_10002282_pt1 | contig 13898 bp, 6 predicted proteins | sample Eddworburrow2_MG_FD_204929 | JGI IMG/M metagenome (GOLD analysis project Ga0316190, IMG submission 204929) | Coastal sediment microbial communities from Maine, United States - Eddy worm burrow 2 | ecosystem: Environmental > Aquatic > Marine > Coastal > Sediment | place: USA: Maine | collected... | reverse complement strand
CTATATATTCGCCTGTCAGCTCGGCGCGATGCAGCGGCAGTTAGAGGACGCGGTGGAGTATGCACGGGAGCGCAAACAATTCGGGCAGGCCATCGGGCGTTTCCAATCGGTATCCAACCGTCTGGCTGACATGAAACTGCGTCTGGAGCTCAGCCGAATGCTGCTGTACAAAGCGGCCTGGCTGGACGCCTCCGGACACCCCTCACCCATAGACGCGGCGCTGGCGAAACTGCAGCTCAGCGAAGCCTTTGTGGACTCCAGCCTGGACAATATTCGCACCCACGGTGCCCGTGGATTCGTCACAGAATACGAAGTCGAACGTGATCTGAGGGATGGCATCGGCGGGCTGATTTACTCCGGCACATCGGATATACAGCGCAACATCATCGCCCGTCTGCTGGGTGTTTGAGATTCGCTGCCCCAGCAAACCAGGCCGAACCGACAAGACGTCTTCGATCTCAACTTTCTCCACACAAAAAAACCCGCCACGGGTGGCGGGTTTCCCTTGAGGAATGGACTACTGCCTAGGCAGTGGCCTCTCCTGAATCGACCAGCTTACGGCGCCGACTACGCCCGATGCCCACTAACGCAAGCAATCCCGAGCCCAACAGCCAGACCGCACCCGGTAGAGGAACCGCCACGTTGTTGAACTTCACCTTGACAAGATCCCATGAGTTCATGGAGATCCGAATACCGTTATCGATTTTCTTAAAGGTCGAGTTGCCAAACATGGAATAGCCGGAGACGCTCTCCAGACGCCAGCCTCGCTTGGACGTTTCTAAGATATCAATGTCTTGACCGGCCCAAGCAAAAAAACCCGTGTACTTGTCCCCGGGATCACTTAACTGAAAGGTACTACCCAGGCTTGTCGAGAAGTCGAATGACGTATTGTCCGCCGGTTCCGACGTTTTCTTGACGATCACGATGCCGAACGGGTTGTAAAATGTCGCCTGAGATGGCGCCACCCAAAACAGCATGGTGGTGGTCAAAAGCAGCACTGGAATGTTGAATGTGCGCTTGCTGATCCATATTTTTCTCAATTTTTTAGTCTCCAAGCCCTGATGTCTTACAGCCCCAATGGGCAATTTCTTACCCATGCACAAACGTTACCAACCTGTCCAGTTGAGTGCTATCAGACTCTTTCTGATTTTCGCGCTTCGAAGACTTCGATTCGGCAGAGACCGCACCGCAGGCCAGCAACCGATTCGGGGCGGAGCGCTTATGGCTGCGCCTCACCCCAACCTTCGTTCGATCAGATCCGCCAAGGCCGCAACCTGGGGTTCGCGAAACAGGTCGGTATGACTGGCGACGCCTTCGGCAGCGACCAGGTCCACACCCCCGGCGCATACCCCGCGCCAATGCGTAACAAGATCATCGATGCGGTCCGAATGCGCCGCGGTATCGGCCGAGACAAACAACACCGCCGATCCGCCGTATCGCGGATATGCATAGGCCCGACCAGCCTGAGCAAATAATTGCACCATGTGAAAATCCCGCAACTCAGCCGGCATGGTGCGACCGCTGCGAACATAGTGCTCGCACCACTCCATCCTGAGCTTGCGCAGGGCGCGGCCCTTCAAACTGCGAGCGCGACGGGCGAATGCCCGCAGTACCGGATCCGTCTCGGCCTCATCAGCGCCCCCCAGCGTGGTCTCGGACGGCGTGCCTGCCTTGACCAGGGTCGGCTCGATCAAGCCCAGAAAACTCACTGATTCACCCACGGATTCCAGTTGTCTGGCCATCTCGAACGCGATCAGACCGCCAAAGGAGTAACCCGCCAGTCGATAGGGTCCGTTGGGCTGAATACTCCGTATCTCCGCAAGGTGGTCCCCGGCCAGGGATTCCACCGTGGCATAGCTTACATTGCCCCCGCCCTGAGCGTGGTGCAGCCAATAATAGGGCGTTTCGGGATGCAGATGCGGCCCCAGCGCAGTGGGGTCACCGTGAACGCAGAAGAATGGTGCGCGAGATCCAGAGGGCTTCACCGGAACCATGGATTGCCATTGGCTGATCGCCTCCCCCGCCCGAACACGCTCGATCAGGCCCCTCGGCGTCGGATTCGCCAGAAAGTCCGCCAACGACACCCGCACCCCAAGACGTCGTTCCAGGTCCACCAAAAGCCGCATGCTGAGCAGGGAATGGCCACCGGACTGAAAGAAGTCCGCATCGGGACCGTGGGGCGGTGCACCGAGCAGGTCTTGCCAAATGCGGGCCAGGGCACCCTCGGCGGTGTCGCCCGGCGTCCACACCGGACCCGCGGATATCGCCGTCTCCATCAAGCCGCCCAGTTGTCGTCGATCCAGTTTTCCAGAGGGAAGTCTGGGCAACACTGACACACACTCGATTCGATCCGGTATCTGATACGAAGGGAGCCGGTCCCGCAGCCAATCATGGAGCCCATCAAAACCCCGATCCGCGCCCTCGGCGGTCTGGATCAGGGCCCACAACTGCCCACCGGGATTCAGTGTCACTGCGCAGTCCCTTACACCAGGATGAGCCGCTAAAACCGCTTCCACCTGCCTGGGTTCCACCCGATGGCCCCGCACCTTTATCTGGTCGTCGGCGCGACCCATGAACATCAGGCTGCCGTCACTCACATAGCGCACGAAATCGCCGGTACGGTAGTTTCGGCCCAAACTGTCACCGGCGTTGTTGAACACGCGCGCGCTCAATTCGGGTGCGTTCAGATAACCATCAACAAGGCCTGGCCCACCCACCCGCAATTCGCCCAGGCCGCCGGGTGGAACCTGTCGACCGGCGAGATCCCTGACCTGCACGCGGACGCCGGGTAGCGGTCGTCCGATGGGCACGACGGTCTCCCAATCAACCTCGTCCAGCCGTTGCGCCGTGCACCACACCGTGGCTTCAGTGGGGCCATACTCGTTTTCCAGCCGCACGCCCGGCAGCACCTGTTTGTGTTTGCGAACCAGATCGGATGGGCACGATTCTCCGGCCACAATCACCTGGGCCAAGCTGGTTTCGCCGCCTTTGGGAAGCGCATCCAGAAGCACCGCCCACAGCGACGGTAAACACAGCAGATGGGTGATGTGTTCGCGGAGCAGAAGCTCCGCCAAGGCGGCCGGGTTGGCCATCTGCTCAGGCGTAGGCAGAACCAGCGTTCCACCGCCGGTCAGTGTCCAAAACAGCCCGGCCACGGAGCTGTCAAACGCCAATGGCGACAACAGCAGAAACCGTTGAGGTGAACCGCCGTAGTGAATCACTCGCGCCTGGGTTGACCAGGCCAGATTCCGGTGGCTCACCGGAACGCCCTTGGGGCCACCGGTGGAGCCGGATGTAAAAATGAGATACGCCAGATCGTTGGCCGACACCTCAGCGAACTCATTGCCGTTTCCGTCGATCGGCTCCGGATCGGGTGCCAACCAGTTAAGGTCCATTTCAAGCAACGATCCGGACGGTGGCCGGATTGCCAAACCGATTCGCTCTGTTCCCAGAAGATCCGCCGGTATCGCCCTCAGAATCTCGACGATGCGGGCATTTGGGTAACTTGCATCCAGCGGCAGATAGGCCGCTCCCGCCGCTTGTACCGCAAGCAATGCGGTGATGGTTCTGATATCCCGTGGGCCGAACACCGGTACCACCTGACCCGGCGCAACGCCGGCCCGGCGCAGTGCGGCGGCCAGTCCGACCACGTCTGTACGGAGCTGGGCGTAGTCCACAGACTCGTTATCCGCCACCAGGGCGGTCCTGTCGGGGTATCTGCGGAAACACGCCCCAATTGCTTCCACCACCGTGCTCGGGCCGGTCGGTTGCACCTCCGGACCCCGACTCCAATCGGCCAGCATTGCCAATTGCGCGGGGCTGCAGGCGTCCACGTCGCCCACGTTGCGGGCGTTGCGGTCGACCATTGAGGTCAATATCTGATCCAGACTTTCCAGCCACTGCTCAACGATTCGCTGGGACACCCGGGCCGGGTCGGAAATCAGCAGCAGGCGCCAGGGCTCGCCGGGCACCACCAGCAGGCTGAGGGCGAAATTGCTTTGCTCGTGAAACTCGAGGCCATCGAATCGCAATGGCGAACCATCGCCGGTTTGCTTGACCGGGTAGCTCTCGAACACCAAAAGGGTATCGAACAGACCGATATCCGAGGCCACGCCGGACCAGCGCTGAACATCGGACAGCGCGCTGAACTCATAGCGCCTGGCCTCGGTTTGCGCCGACTGCAGCGCTTGCAACCACTCGACGATGGAGGCCTGCTCCGGCACCCGTACCCTCACCGGCAGCGTGTTGATGAACATGCCCACCATGGATTCTGCGCCCGGCAGATCCGCTGGCCGACCCGACACCGTGACGCCAAACACCAGATCGGCATCACCGCTGTATCGTGCCAGCAGACAAGCCCAGGCGCCCTGAAACACCGTATTGGGTGTGACCCGGGCAGACCGGGCGAATGCCTGCAGTGCGGCGATCCGCTCTTGTGTCAACTCAAGATGATTGTGTCGATAGGCGCCGGGTTCCTGAGAGTTGGTCGCGTCTGACCACAGAGGAAGCAGCGAACGGGTCCCGCTGAAACCTCGGAACACCTCCCGCCAGTAGCGCTCGGCGGCGGCGCCATCCTGCTGACCCAACCAGGAAACAAAGGTCCGAAACGGGGCTGGAGGGCTCGACTGCAGGTCAACTCCATCATAGGCTGCCCGAACCTCCCCCAGGACCTGGGCGGTGGACCAGCCATCCAACAAGAGGTGGTGGAAGGTCCAGACGAAGCGCCAGCCCGCTCCGGGCCAGGCGATGAGACAAAACCGCATCAGCGGTGCCCGGTCCAAAGTGAACCCGGCGCGTCGGTCCTGATGTAAAAGAAGGGTCAGTCGCTCGGTCGCCTCTACGTCGCTGAACGCACGCCAGTCTTCATCGCGCCAGGGTGCGGTAACCTGCCGGCGCACGATTTGAAGCGGTTGCTTACCTCGATCCACGACAAACAAGGTGCGCAGCACCGGGTGCCGGCTGGTGATCCGGTCCCAGGCCCCCCTCAGCCGCTCCGGATCCAGGTCCGCGGGCAGGTGCGCCGTGAGCTGTTCGATGTACACCCCGGAATCCGGCGCCTGCACCGCATGGAACAACATCCCCTGCTGAGCCGGCGTAAGTGGATAAATATCCTCGATGTTCTTACGTGCGGACGATCCCGACATCAGACCGCATCCTCACCGAAGTCGTCCAACAGCTGATCCAGCTCGGTCTGGTCCAGCTCGGCATCTGGAAAGTCGGACGGCGTCGCCGCGCCCGCAGTGGGATCCAGACAATGCTGAATCAGTGTCTCCAGACGCTGGATAAACTCAGCAGCCAGGCGCTCCACACATTGACGCGGATGGACCGCCCTATGATGGCTCCACTCAACCCGCAGTGCACCATCCACCACCATGGCGTTGACCTCGAGCAGGAACAGCCGGGTATTGTCCGATGCGCAGGAAAGTGACAGGCCGCCACCCTCCGGCTGGAACTGCCCGGCGGCAAGAACGTTTCGGTCCAATTGCCCCAGGTAATTGAACAGAACCTGGGGCTCAGGCAGCGCCTGCAGACGCGCGCGAAGCTTCGGCGTCTGACTCAGATAACGCAGTCGCCCAAAACTGATTCCCTGATCAGGGTGCTGCCGCAATGCTTCTTTCACCTCACGCAGCAGGGCCGCCGGCGCGGCGCGAGACGCCATCGGCAGCAGCACTGGCGCCAGGCTTGTGAACCAGCCGACGGTGCGGGAAAGATCGAGCGCGGTACCTTCACGACCGTGCCCTTCCAATGCGATCAAAACCCGATCCCGATCCTGCCAATCAGCCATCACCGCACCAAAAGCGGACAACAGTATGTCGTTGATGCGGGTGTTGTAGGCGCCGTGTACCCGTTCCAACAACGCCCGGGTGGGTCCGGAATCGAGTGTTGCGACGACACAGCCGGCGTCGCCCACCCGATTGCTTTCTGGCGCGGGCACACCCATCGGAATGGCATCCGATGCACCCGACAGTGATTCGATCCAGGAATCCAGCACCCGATTGGTCGCGTCGCCCCGCGCCCAGTCAACGGACTCCCGTGCCCATGCTTGATAGGAGGCGGTTCGCGGCGGCAGAACCACCGATCGACCCGCCACCGCCGCTTCGTAGGCGGCACCGAGATCCTGCAGCAAGGTCCACCAGGAGAGCCCATCCACGGCCAGGTGATGGGCCACCAGAACCAGCAGGTCCTGTTCCCCACCCGTTGCGATGCGCAACGCCCGCAGCAGGCATCCCGCATCCAGCGCAAGGCTGCCATTGAGCGCATCGATGGCTGCCGCGACCCGGTCCTCATCCCCGGCAGTCGTTTGCTGCAAAGACAGCTCTCGGCCGGTGGGCGCCGGAAGGTGCTGGGTCCATCCCGTGCCATTGCGCTGAAAACAGCCCCGCAGCATATCGTGGTGTTCCACCAGGGCATTCAGCGCGCGCTCGAGGCAACCGGTATCGATCTCGGCCGGAATCTTGAGCCGCATAACCTGATTCCAGTGTTCGGGATGCGGCGGATCGGAATCGAAAAAACGCTTTTGGATCGGGGTCAACGGGATCGGACCGGTGACCGCCGTCTCACGTTCGTCGGGGGTTCCGGTACGAACCGCGACCTGTGCCAGTTCGGCAACCGTCTGGCGCTCGAAAATCTGTGCCGGGGTAATGCGCAGACCCACCTGGGCCGCGCCCGCCACCAGCTGGATGCTGATAATCGAATCCCCACCCAGATCGAAAAAGTTCTCGCCCGGACCGATCGCCTCATCGCCGAAAACCCGCCGCCAGACTGCCAACAAAGTCGCTTCCGGCCCCTGGGACGGGCTTGCGGAGAGCGCGCTTTGCGCCTGCTCGGCGGGTGGCCAGGGTAAGGCATCACGATCCACTTTCCCGTTCTGCGTCAGGGGCAGTGCCTCAAGCCGGACAAAGCGGGCCGGAACCGCGAAGTCTGGCAAGCGTGCCTGACAATGCTGTCTGAGTTCTACGCCCCCCGGATCCTGGGTGGCTGCATAATAGGCCACCAGCCGAACCGCCCTCTGTCGTCCCTCCGCTGGACGGGGCTGATAGTCAATCTCCCTTAGAATGGTTTGCACTCGATCTTCGTCCAGGTCATCGTCCAGTTCAGCCAGAGCGGCTTGCCTGCGTTTGTGCCCGAGACGGACGTCCCAGCTGTAGGGCAAGGCATAGTTGTGAAACCCGCGCTCTTGCTTGTGTACGTAGATGCCGACATCGTTTATCAGGCAATTGGTAGAGCGGCCCGTGTCCGACGGCCGCACCCAGGGCACGCGTCGCGCCAGATAGTCATACATTTCGTCCAGGGTGGCGTCGCTGTAGCGGTAAAAGTCCACGTACCGAACGCGATCAAACACCGCGTCATCCTCGAACACCTGGGTATCCAGCCGCTGAGCAACCAGGTCCGGCATGCGATGGTAGGCCTTACGTGCGTCCAGAATGCGTTGATCAATCACGGCCACATCGAACACTGCCGCGTCATACATGTCGGACAAGCGGGTCTCGAACATCTGGCCCCGGGCCAGACCGGTGACGATGAACGGAATGCGGCGTTGATTCGCCAGATTGGTGCTGAGGGTGTAGAGCGTCTTGAAACACCCGTTACAGACGTTGCTGAAGCGGCGTAAGCTGTCGGCGAAAATCTCGTTCATGTGGGGCGTGCCGCCGAACTCGAGATCCACGCCCAAGTGCTCGGTGACCCGGCGAATATTGGTCTTGGCCTGTTCCGAGAGGTAGCCGTTGTCCAGGGTGTAAGCCAGAACCTTGAAGCCCAGATCCACCACCCGGCACAGGGCATAGGTACTGTCCTTGCCTCCGCTGAGCAGCACCATGCAGTCATACCCGTCCGGCGAGGTCTGCCCCTGCTTCAGGATCGTCTCGAATTCCGGGATGGAGCGAAAATACGGTGCCACCTTGTCCCGGTAGGTCGAGTAGTCCCGGCATATGCTGCAGACCCCGTCGGCGTCGAAACCAAGTCCCGGATAACGGCCGTCCATGCCGCAGCTCACGCAGTGCCTAACACCGGTCGACCCGAATTGCCGTTCCTGATCACCTCCCACCAGCCGCACCGCGGCTTGGACGACCCCGGGATGGCTGGTCACCTGCGCCTCAACCTCCCCCAGCTCGATCCGCGCGCCACGCACTTTGACCTGGTCGTCGGCTCGACCCAGAAAGCGAATCGTGTCGCCAGCGGACCAAGCCGCCAGATCGCCGGTGCGGTACAAACGCGCCCCCCGCCGAAATGGATCGTCGCCAAACACCTCGGCGGATTTCTCAGGCAAGCCAAAATAGCCTTTGGCTACGCCGGGCCCGGAAACACAAAGCTCCCCCACCACCCCCGGCGGTGCCAACTGCCCGGCCCGGTCCAGCACATAGATTGCCGCATCGGCGGCCGGCCTGCCGATGGGAACGGATTCGGCCCCATCGCGGGCGGGATCGAAACGGTGGATCATGCAACCCACCGTGGCCTCGGTGGGACCGTACTCGTTGACCAGTTCCACGCCTCCGGCAAACCGTTCCCAGGCCCGCTGGGCAAGCGTCCGTTTGAAATCCTCGCCGCCCACGATCATGCGCCGCAAGCGGGTCGGTGTATGGTCCGTTTCCAAGGCCAGGGCCAGGTGGGCCGGGGTCAGCTTGAGCACGTCCACGGCATCGTCTCGGAAAACGTCCAACACCTCGAGCCCGGGCGCATCCGGCCGTGACGGGTAGACCCGAACACAACCGCCGGTCACCAACGGAACGTATAAAGAGGTCACCGTAAGATCGAACGCCATCGACGAATACAGGGGAAAGGTCAACGTTTCACCGTCACAGTATTCGGCCGCCGCCCAGGTGACGTAGTCCGCAAGATTACCGTGGCTGATCATCACGCCCTTGGGTTGGCCGGTAGAGCCGGACGTGTACATCACGTAGGCCAGATCGTCCGGCTCACATATCGGCGCAGCCAGCACAGCGGCCCCTGTGTGTTGGGGTGCATCCGTCAAAACAACAGAGCAGCCCGGCAACACGACCCGCGCAGCCAAGGCAGAGTCCGTGATCAACGCCACCGGCTTGGCATCCGCCATGACCGCAGCCAGACGCAGATCCGGATGTGCGGGATCCAACGGCACGTAGGCCGCACCGGCCCACCAAGCCGCAAGACAGGCGCTGACCGCATCCGGGCTGCGATGCAGCAGAATTGCAACCCGGTCCCCCCGGGCCACACCGGCGGCCCGCAGGTGCGTGGCCATCTGCGCCACCCGTTCCGCCAGTACGCCGTAAGTAAGCGCGGCACCGGAATGACCGGCTGCTTCCACCGCCGTCCGATCGGCTTGGCGCCGACACTGCAGATGGAGCTGATCCGGCACGGTTTGCAGCAGTTCGCCGTGCCGGGCGGTGGCGTTGAAGTCGTGCACCATACGACGTCGCTGCGTGCGGGACAGCAAGCAAAAGTCCGCAATGCTGCCCTGGGGATCATCAAGTAACGCATCCAATACGGCGCGAAACTGCTCGGTGAGCCAGACCCTGGCCGATTCGGCGAACACCGATTCTGCCAGGTCGAAGTGAAGAACGAACACGCCGGCCTGGTTGAAGTCCTCCACCTGCAGCCGCACCGCGTGGCCCGCGTCGCCAAAACCGGAATGGTGCCATGCCAGATTCGGTCGAACACCCGCCTGCGCCCGGGTCTGAATGCGGACAAAATTCAACAGTGCGGAGAAGTGTGCGTTGGTCTGGGCCTCGCTACAGCCCGGCATCACATGCCGCAGTGCGCTGGTCAACTCGCGCTGAGACGCCGCTATGACCTGGACGAAGTTCAACTCCGGAGACAGCTCGGCCCGAAGCATGCCGACTTCCATTAATAGGCCCGCCGTTGCGCGGTGCGGCGGCAGAGTCCGATTGTGGAACGGCATGCCCAGATTGAAACGGGATGCGCCGGTGGTCCGGTACACCAACACCTGCAGCGCTGCACTGAATACACTCAGTAAGGAAAGGTCCTCGGTAAGGCCGCGAATCCCCGGTTGAGCCGCCGTCTCCCGGATTCGTGTGGAAACCCTATCACCCAGCTGAACGGTTACACGGCGGGTACGGTAGTCGGTAGGGTCGGGTGACAGACCGTAGAACAGAACGGGATCGCTGGGCAGGCGGCGACGCTCGGCCCAGTAGGCGGCGCAGGTCTGCGCCCGTTCCCGAGACTGCTGAACCTGTTCGAAATCACGGTAGGCCTGGAACTGAGGCCAAGCCTCAACCGGATCATCCGCATTCTGTGCAAGCGCTTCATAGCAGGCTGCAAGACGGCCCTGAATCACGCCGAATGCCCAGCCATCGGCGACCAGATGGTGAACATTGAGATACCAGATCAGGCAGTTTGGTGCCAGACGCACAAGCGCAGAGTCAAAAACCCCACGGCCGAGGTCCAGGTGGCGACGACAGCGCTCCGTCAGCCATATCTGGAACGCGGATTCCGGGTTCGCCAGGTGGGAAAGATCGACATGGTCAAGAGAGGGAGGGACAGTGTCGCGAATCCGTTGCGTGGCCAGGCCCTGATCGTCCGCTTCGAATACCGTTCTTAGAGCGTCCGAGCCCTGCAACACCCTGTGAAATGCCCGATCGAACCGTGTCGGATCCAGCGGGCCATCGAACCGATAGGTGTGAATCATGTTGTAGAGGGGCAAGTCGCCGGCCAGTGCCTGCCCCGCCCACAGTAGACGCTGCATACGGGTGAGGCTGCCGCCCGCGACGTCTGCTCCAGACCCTGGCCTATCCTGCTGGGGCCTTTCCATGGACGATCGATCCATCGTTCAGCCCCCGCGCCGGCTCAAGTACTGGTCGATCACGTTCAGATTGAGGAAATTCTCGAGTACCACGTCCTCCGGCGGGATCGAGACCTGAAACGATTCCTCGATAAAACCGATGAGCCGAATGATGCCCAAGGAATCCACCAGTCCGCTGGTTAGAAGATCGTCGTCCGCGGCGACGTCCAGCGTTCCCAACAACAATTCCTCAACCACAAACTCACGTAAGTCATCGATCCGGTTCAATCCCGCGTCCTCATTCCGTCGCACTCTTGGCGGCCTCGGCCAGGGCACGCCGGTCGATTTTGTCACTGCCGGTCCGGGGGAAACAGTCTCGCACTTCAACAGACTGTGGAACCGCGGCCGGCGGCAGATGCTGTGCCAGGTAGCGCCGCAACTCCCGGCAATCCGGACTCGGCCCGGGCGACGGAATGACAGCCGCCGCCACCAGGCTCACATTGTCCTGCCCTGCCACGAGGAAGGCAGCAGCCTCGTTCACCTGGGAATGCTGCTGCAAAATCATCTCCACCTCGTCCAGGTCGAGCCGTTGCCCGCGAACCTTGACCTGACGATCCATGCGTCCGACAAACCAAAGCCGGCCGGCAGTGTCCTGGGAAAACCGGTCACCGGTTCGATAGAACCGCGCTGTATTTCCGGCTGGATCCTGACAGGCAGCGAACACTGAGGGGTCATCCTCGGCACCGCCCCAGTAGCGCTGCATCATGGTTTCGCTCCTGACCCAGAGTTCACCGCGCTCACCGGCCTCAGCCAGGTCGCCGGTCTCACTCACAATCCGGATTTCGGCCTCTGGCCATGCCTGGCCCACCGGCACCGATGCGGCACTCCAGCGACGGCCCTGTGGCAAATGAAAGTAAGTGCACTGATTGACCTCGGCGGGTCCGTACACATTGCTGAAGCGCACATGCGGCAGCCGGGCCATCAGTCGATTGAGCAATGCAGCGGGAAACGGTTCCCCCCCGAACAGGACCCAACGGACTCGTTCCAGATTCACCTGATCCAATCCTCCGCGAAGCAGCAACTGGATCAACAGATAGGGCACCGTATAGATCACACTCACATCATCCGTTTCCAGGCAACGTGCCAGAGAAGCCGGCAACCGTGCATGCGCCTCGGGCACCAGACAGGCCGCGGCTGCCGCCACCGGCGCGGAAAACAAATGGAAGGTGGACTGGTCGAAATGCAACGGTGCGATGCCGGCGATGCGGTCCTCGGGACCCAGGCCATACAAGTCGGCGGCGGCTTGGGCATAGGTCAGGGCGCTGCGGTGGGTGTGAACAATGCCCTTGGGCAAACCGGTCGAGCCGGAGGTAAAGATCAGGTAGGCGAGATCTTCCCCTTTCACCCCGGCAAGGCGGCGGTCGGAGAGACCGGCCGCTGCCGAACGCCAGGGCACCACCTGGAAACCATCACCCTCGGGAGCAGAGCCGATCAGGGTTTGGATCGGCCCACCGTGCTGCAGAACTTTGTCCACCAGCGCCGGTGCAAGACCGTTCGAGAACAGCACCCGAACATCGCATCGTTCTAATATCGCGGCCACCCTGGCCGGAGGCTGCTGAGGATCGATCGGCACATAGGCTCCCCCGGCCAGCAGGATGCCATGCAATGCCACCAGGGTTTCCAGGGTCTGAAGTTGATAAAGACCGACACGATCACCCCGACGCACGCCCAGCGCCGTCAGCGATTGGGCAACCCGCTGCGAGGCGGCAGCCAGCTCGGCATAGGTCAGCGCCGCGTCCAGCCGGGAGATAGCCAGCCGGTCGCCGTGGCGGTCCGCCACCGCATGGATCAGCGAGGGAATCGATCGAGTCATCGGCTCATTGTGTTCGTAGGACATCCGAACCGGCAACCCGGGGACGGCCGGAAGATGACTTGCATGTGGTTATTCAGCCTCGGTATGTTGACAGCGCAGCATCGTATGAGTTCTGGGCAAGCACGGATCTATTCGCACGGTAGCACCGAAATCATTGTACTTATGGCGTAAAGCGCGGGGCACCTGGCATCGGCGCACCTTTGGGCGGAACCGCGATGCGCGGGAAAAGATAAGGACTTCCGTGAAGAACCAATCCTCCGCGCACCGGTCCATCGGGACGGAGACCGGGTCCGACCGAGGCTCATATAATCATGACATTTGCACCTACGCGGGAACGACACTTGTTTTATTCGACCTCTAAAATTTGGCTGCGGTGGACGCTTGCGCTCTTGACGCTGTCGCTCGCAGGCGCGGCCTGGTCCCACGGCTATGGCGATGGCTACGTGTTTCTGCGGCCGCAGGGGGAGCAGCTTCATGTACGCACCGAACTGCAGCTGAGCAGCCTCGCCGCTGCAGTCGGTACCAGCCCCAATATCGACCAGGTGGACGCACACCTCGATCAGTATCTGGCCTACATCCAGGACCATCTGGGGCTGGCGCAGAATGGCACCGCGCTGCCGCTGATACCAAACTGGCACGGAACAGTCCGGATCAATACCGGCAGCTTTCTTTCGGTCGCCTTCGAACCGCTGCAACTGGCGCAGCCGGCGGATGCGCTGGAGGTCCGATACAGCCTGTTCTTCGATCAGGACGGCGCCCACCGCGGGGTGCTGCTGATCCAACCGCCCGAGGCGGTGGAGCGCAATTCGGAGCAAGGCGAGGTACGCCTGATATTTTCACCCGAGCGCACCCGGCAAACCCTTAATCTGCGCAACGGTCCTGAACTCGACTACGACATAAAGCGCAGTGGAGGCGCAGGCATCAAGGCGCTTGGACTGGTGACAGTGGTCATCCTGGCCTGTGCCATGCTTGCGTTTATTCTGGGCCAGCTTTGGGCCTGGTCGCAACAGCGCATCCGCGCTCAAGCCTGAGCCGAGTTACCGTCATATGCATCTGCCGCCACGTTTTTGGGGCCTGTTCATAACGCTGCTGCTCATCAGCGGAATTACACTGTATGTGTGGGCCATAGCAGGCTCTCTGAGTCGGCAGTGGATTGTATTGGATATTCCTGTAACCGACCTGAGCAACGGCGTCCAGACGGCCAACCTGGCGGCCAGGGATGATGTGATTTACGAGGTCGAACTGGTGTACCCCGCACCGCCCACCAAGGCGGCCCGCGCGGCGTTTGTAGATGCCCAGCGCGAAAACGCA
>Ga0316190_10002281_pt1 | contig 13898 bp, 8 predicted proteins | sample Eddworburrow2_MG_FD_204929 | JGI IMG/M metagenome (GOLD analysis project Ga0316190, IMG submission 204929) | Coastal sediment microbial communities from Maine, United States - Eddy worm burrow 2 | ecosystem: Environmental > Aquatic > Marine > Coastal > Sediment | place: USA: Maine | collected... | reverse complement strand
CTGAATACAGGCGATGCCTGCAAGTCGGGCTTCGACTTCACTTCGCTCGCGTCTGCAAGAGCCATCTCGCTGCGCCCGTCGAGAACGTCCTGCATGGCTTGGCGCCAGTCCGACACCCGAACTCGACAGCGGATGTGCTCGTGCAGTGCGACCAGTCGCGCGACGCTTCGGTGCCCCGATGTCTCGGCAGCATAGGGTCCGAGCGTGATTTCGAGCCGTCCGGTGTTCAGTCCGCGGAGCCTCTCGATTTCATCTTGAAGGTCGCGGCCTTGCTGCAAGATCAATCGCCCGCGAGCGATGAGGAGCTCGCCTACATCCGTCGGTGCCAGCCCCCAACGACCGCGGTCGAACACCTTGGCTCCCAAGCGTCGCTCTAGGTCTTCGATGCTGCGCGAAAGTGCCGGCTGCGTGATCCCAAGGACCTTCGCGGCTCGCCCAAAATGTCCGTGGTCGGCGAGTTTCACGACTCGCTCGAGATCCTTACTCGAAACCATGAGTTTCTATTATCAAAAATGAAGAAAAATGCATTTGCTTTATCGAGGCGATTCTCGTAGCTGGCTTAATTGCCGTAGCAGCGAGAAGGAGGAGGCGTCGAGATGCAAGCAATGCAGCGGACCATGTGGACAGCGAGCTTGCTGATAGTCGGCGCCCTGATCTCGATGGCGTTGGCTTCGGCCAAGCCAGCAGCCGCGAAACGGCGAGCGAAGACCCCGGAAAAGCCCAACATCCTAATCATCACGAGTGACGATACAGGTATCTGGGACATCAGCTTCAACAACCGGGGTGCGCGGGGATACAAGACTCCAAACATCGATCGCATCGCCGAAGAAGGGATGGCGTTCACGGACTATTATGCCGACCAATCGTGCACTGCGGGTCGATCTACTCTGATCACTGGGCAGACAACGCTTCGCACTGGTCTCGCAAAAGTTGGCCTTCCCGGTGACAAGAACGGGATGAGTTCCGAAGACCCAACCATTGCCACCGCGCTAAAGGGGCTAGGATATGCCACAGCTCAGTTCGGCAAAAACCATCTGGGTGACCGAGATGAACACCTGCCGACGATGCACGGTTTTGATGAGTTCTTCGGCATCCTTTATCACTTGAATGCGTTTAACGAGCTCGAGTCTGTCGACTATCCGAAAGATCCGGAATTCCGCAAGAGATTCGGTCCGCGCAATCCCTTGCGAACCCTTGCGAAAGCTGATGGAACTCAATCCATTGAAGATACAGGCCCACTAACCAGACAACGCATGCGCACCTTTGATGATGAGGTGCTTAAGGCGGGGCTGGATTTCATCAAACGCAAACATAAAGAAGGGCAGCCGTTCTTCCTTTGGATGAATTCCACCCGGATGCACTATCCGACTTATGTCCCAAAGGCGTGGGATGGCGCATCGGGGCAAGGTCTGTATGCCGATGGAGTGTTGCAACACGACGCATGGGTTGGAAGCATTCTGAAGATGCTGGATTCTCTGGGGATAGCGGAGAACACCATCGTCGTTTACAACGCCGACAACGGCCCCCAGTTCAGCCTATGGCCTGACGGCGGGATCACACCCTACCGCAGTGAAAAATTCACTAACTGGGAGGGCGCATACCGGGTCCCCGGTGCAGTTCGCTGGCCTGCGCGTATATCCGGTGGAACCGTTTCCAACGAAATCATGTCTACCCTTGACTGGTTCCCGACGCTTCTCGCGGCTGCAGGCGACCCTGAGATCAAAGACAAACTTCTTGGTGGCTACGAGATTGGCGGAAAGAAGTATCGTGTTCATTTGGACGGCTACAACCAACTACCACTATTGACCGGACAAACGGACAAGGGGGCGCGTCGCGAGTTTTTCTACTTCACCGACGAGGGTGCTGTATCCGGCTTAAGATTTGGCGATTGGAAACTAGTCTTCGCCGAACAACGCGGCAAAGCGCTTGGAGCCTGGCAAGAGCCAATGGTCATCCTGGGTTTCCCGAAACTCTTCAATCTCAGAATGGATCCATTTGAAAGGGCTGATCTGAATAGCAACTCCTATGACCAATGGGCCTTCGACCGTACCTTTGTCGGCACCGTGGCACAGGCTATTGCTCTGGATTATTTTCGAAGCCTGAAAGAATTCCCGCCACGACAAACGCCTACGTCATTCAACCCCGATGTGGTTCTGCAAAAGATCGAATCGGGCAACAACTGAGCGCATCGCGCAACGACTTCATCGACGAGAAATAGAGACACGCATGAGCCAAAGCAACGCAAGTGACAACGGCGAGCCCCTCAAGTCGGCCTCCTGGTTCAACAGGATCAATGCGAATGTCCTCTTTGCGGTTACGCCGGAGTACGCCGACGTCCAAGCCGCTCGAAGCAAAGATTACGGGCAGAAGCCGACCTTCAGCCGCCCGCCATCGATGCCGTTCGCCTACAAGGCCATCAGTGGCGTTGAAATCCGTTATGCGCACCAAGGGTCCGCCGACAAACCCACGGTGATCTTGCTCAACCCTTTGCCCCAGAGCATCCTCGCGTTCGCCCCAATTTGGAACCGGCTGGCATCCCGATTCAATCTCTACGCGTATGACCTCCCTGGCTTCGGACGGAGCGAGGGGGGGGAGGAGTTCATGACCTTTGAAGCGCAGGGGCGATTTCTGCGCGATTTCATTTCCGAGTTCGGCATTGAGAAACCGCACCTCGTGGGACCCGACGTTGGGATGGCGGCGGCACTCGCGTATGTAACGCATTTCCCGAACGACGTGGCCAGCCTTGCAATCGGTGATGGCCCGGGTATCGCACCTTCACAAAACGGAAGCGTGATCAACAAGATGGTCGACTCCGGCTTCTGGCGACTCATTTTCAAGATCGCCGGTGCTGGAACGTTTGTGCATGCCGCCAACGAATTGGGCTATCTCAATTACGTTCCCAACGAAGAAGAGATCTCCGACTACATCCACTCGTATTCCGGTCGTATCGGCCCGATCACTACTTGGTTCAAGAAGTACCCGGAGAGCTTGCGTTACGTGGATCCTAAACTCGAGGAAATCGATAGGCCCGTTCTGGTTTTCTGGGGAGCGCAAGACCAGTTGTTACTCGTTGAGAATGCCGAGCGTTTGAAGGAGCGGCTCCAGCGAAGCAAAGCGCATATCTTTGAAAGGTGCGGGCATTTCTCGTACCAGGATCAGCACGAGAAGTTTGCAGATCTCATCACGGAATGGGTCGACGGCGGCTATCAACGAATCTGAGGAGTGTGCTCAAAACAAAGGCTCCCTCTGTATCCCGTCAGCTGAACTCGGAGACAAAAAGGCTCTCGAGAGCATAGTCACTTCAAACGCCCTTTCCGGTTCACGTCCCAGGCGACATAACATCGAGTACCGCGAAATTCGGCGCTCATCGTCCTCCCGATGGGCTAAGAGAGCTAAGAGAGCTCGCATGGTAACAAAACTCCGACGTGCCCGATATAAAAAGTAACTTGATCCTCAACGCCAAGCGGTTAATTCATGGGATTTCCAAAACTCACTGTTCTGTCTACTCTGTGTGCCGTAGTTTTGATTTTCAGCTTGGGTTGCAACAAAGAGGGTCCGGCAGGAAGCGAAAATACAGACAATCGATTGGCCGATCGCCCGGAAGGCCAGGCGCCGGCGGCTACCACGATAGACGAAACCGCAACGGAGCGAATCGACCGCACTGCGGCGAAGGGTGCCGGAGATCAGAGCGCAAGTCAGCCCCCGAACATCCTGCTGATTGTGGGCGACGACATTGGATTCGGTGATCTCGGCATTAGTGGTTCCGTGACGAACACGCCGAACTTGGATCGTCTTGCGCAGCAAGGCGTAACGTTTACGAGCTTTCATGCGTCGCCGGTCTGCTCTGTAACGAGAGCCATGTTGTTGACCGGAAACGATCCGATCGACGTCGGACTTGGTGCAACCGACGACGCTCTCTATCCACCTGCGAAAGGTAAGCCCGGCTACGAGTCTTATCTGACGCGTACAACCGCTACCATTGCGGAGTTACTCAAAGACGCTGGTTATAGGACCAACATGGTTGGCAAGTGGCATCTGGGCGGAACGCATCACGGCGGTGAGGGGCCGCACAAGTGGGGATTCGACCGCAGTTACGCCATCTACACCGGCGGTTCCAATCACTGGAACCAGGGAGTGTTTCACGTCGATATGCACGATCCAGCAGTCGTCGCTACGGTCAAAGCCGGCAAGATACCCCAGGAACCTTTTTACGAGGACGGCAAAGAGATCGATCGCCCCATAGGCATCTATTCTGACGACCTTTACACCTCGAAGATGCTGGAATACCTCGAAGAGGGCAGGGATTCGGGTAAGCCATTCTTCGCCTACATGGCTTACACCACGGCACACGTTCCCCTTCAAGCCCCTGACTTCTTGATCGACAAATATTACGAGCACTACCTTGAGCTGGGGTTCGAGGGGCTCAAGCGTGCAAGATTCGATTCTCAAAAAGCCCTCGGCATCATTCCTCAGAATGCCGTCTTTCCCGAGAGTAGAAAGAACCGCTTGCTTCGTGCCTGGTCAAGTCTTTCCGACGAGGAGAAACGTCGACAGGCTCGATCCATGGCTACTTACTCCGCAATGATGGAGTCCCAAGACTACCACATCGGGCTCGTGCTCAATTATCTTCGCGAGACTGAGCAGCTGGACAACACTTTGATTGTTTACTTGGCCGACAATGGTCCCGAGGGATTGGATGAGCGGGGTGAGTTGAGCATTCCAATGGCGACCAATTGGACCAGGAGCAATTTCAGCCAGGAATTCGATCATATCGGCCGGGGAGACGCATTTGCGTTCATCGGCACCGACTGGGCCAACGCTTCTACCGGAGGATTGCAATGGTGGAAGTGGTTCATTGGAGAGGGTGGTATTCGTGTTCCCATGATTGTCGTTCCGCCAAAAACAAGTTCTTCATCGCGAGCCGGAGAGATGACCCGAGAGTTTGCCAGCGTGAAAGACGTACCGCTAACGATTCTCGACTACGCAGGAGTCGAACATCCGCTGAGCGAATACAAGGGTAGGAAGATTACGCAACCCTCGGGCGTGTCGATGAGGGGCTTCCTGGAAGGCGAAATGGAACGACCACGTAGCGATGAACAATGGGTCGCGTTTGAACTGTTTGGAAACAGTTACGTCATCGAAGCCGACTACAAGGCTCTCCGAGTCCGCACCGGCATGTACGGCGACGGCAAATGGCATCTTTACAACATCAAGAATGATCCGGGAGAAACCCGTCCTCTGGACGAAGAAATGCCCGAAAGACTGGAGCGACTGATTACTATCTATGAACAGTACGCAAAAGACAAAGGAGTCGTTCCGGTCGCTGATGACTGGAACCCTTGGCATAGTTCAAAGACTGAGAAATAGGTCCTATTCGCATGAATGCAGAAAGAGCATAGTCACTTCAAACGCCCTTTCCGGTTCACGTCCCAGGCGACATAACGAGCTAGTACCGCGAAATTCGGCGCTCATCGTCCTCCCGATGGGCTAAGAGAGCTAAGAGACCGGCAAACAAACGCGGTCCGAGCGCTGTGTTTGCATCCCGAAGAGCGGGAAACGGCGTGACTAACTTCGACCGCGTTGGACTAGGGCCTCAAGCGCGGCTTGATGAAGTTCCTCGAGCTCCGTCGCTCCAACGCCGAGCTTGGATCGGGCATTCGGGTAGTCGAGCCGATCTCTATAAAGTGCGAGCAGGACCTCCCTGGGACGCCGTTCGGAGAGCCGCGCCACACTCTTTGCGACGTGTTCCTGTTCGAGAGCGCTTCCAAGGAGCAGCAGCTTCTGCACCGTCTCGACGCCCGCGCTGTGAAAGCGTGAGATGCGGGTCTTGCTGAGTTGGAGCGCTTCGCACACCTCACTCTGCGCCAGACCATCGACATACATCAGGCGCAGCACTTGGCGTTGCTGCGCGTCGGGAAGTAGCTCGATCGCGGCTCGCACCGCGTTCTTCTCGAGCCGCTCGCCAATCGCCGTGAACGGGTCGAGGTGGAGCTGATCCGCTCCTTCGCCAACCCTCTGGGTCAAGTAGTCTTTGGTGTGTACTTGCCCCGCGCCGTGAGCTTGCTCACGCGCCATCGCAGCGTTCTTCTTCGCCGCGCGATACACGGCGCGCGGGAAGCCCCCTACGACCGCGAACGCTTCTTGTACCCGCCCCTGAACCCGCTGGAATGCGAACGTCTTGAAGTTGGCGCCGGATCGATGCTTCCGATCGAACTCCCGATGCGCTTCGAGCAAACCGAGACGCCCTTGCGCGACGAATTCGTCACGGTCGTCGGTCGGAACATCCAACCCCGCGGTCACGCGCTTCACGACGCCCTGGACGAGCTGGTCGCCGGCCTGCATGACCGCCGCCGTGCTCTCCGGCGGCGTCCGCGGCTTCGGCGCCACCCGAATGGCCACGGTCGCAGGACCGCCCTTGCAGCGTGGCTCCTCCGCATCGTTCTCAGCTTCCTTGAGCCCGTGTTCGCACGCGGCCTCGGACACGAGATGACTGAGCGCCTGCTCGGCCGTTGTCGTCGTGCCTCCGGCTATGTCCTCGAACGCGTCGAGGGCCTCTTCGGCGGTGGGACGCGCGCTCGGGTCTTGAGACGTAAGCCGCGCCATCATCTGCGCGAACGCCTCCGGGAGATCGTCTCGAGAGGCGGCGATGAGCCGCTTCACATCGATACGACTACGAACCGACAGTCCCTCCTCGATCGTAGGCGACGGGAACAGCCGCTTCCCGATCGCGGCCTCCGTGATCGTGACCCCAAGCGAGTAGAGATCACTCCGTGCATCGGCGTCGCCGTGAAACACCTCGGGAGCCACATAGGGAATCTTGCCCATGAAGGCCCGTGTCCGCGTCAGGCCCAAATCGTCGCTCAAGACCCGCGCGATCCCGAAATCGCTTAGCTTGCATTCGCCCGTCTTGCTCAGAAGCACGTTGCCGGGCGTCACATCACGATGGAGGACCCCGTATCGATGCGCGTACTCGAGCCCTGCCGCCAGATCGCACGCGATGTGCATCACCACGAACGCTGGCAACAGCCGCTCGTGCCGCCGGCACACGTTGAGCAGTTTAGAAAGGGAAACGCCGTCCACGAGCTCCATCGCGAGGTACGGGCGACCTCCGAGAATCCCCGTGTCCACCACCCGCACGATGTTCGGATGGTCGAGATTGGCCCCGATCTGCGCTTCTTGAGAAAAGCGTTGGAGGAATTCCTTCTCCTTGTCTTTGGAGCGCCCGAGAAGCTCAGGACGCACGTGCTTCAATGCAACCCGAAACCCGTGACCGTTTGCGCCGCCACGCATCGCTTCAAACGTCTCAGCCATGCCGCCTTGGCCAAGCTTTCGGCCGATCTCGTACTTCATACCCTCTGTCACTCGACCTCCGCCTTTCGAAGGGTGATCTTCCTGCTCTCTCCCGGCGCGAGCTTCACGTATTTCGGTTCCTCGGGATACTCATCGCCGATTTGCACCTTGTAGGTGCCCGGACGCACCGACCGCCGAACCGGGGCGCGGCCTACCTTCTCATCGTTGATCCAGACGTTCCCCCAGGGGTCCGCGAACACTCGCAAAAGCGCGCGCTCGCGTTTCGCCACAGCTTCTGGCTGGCTCTGCGCACTCTCGTCCACCCCTGGCGCGGCCGTCCGAGGACCGGGCGCGGCGGCCGCCGCCCGGACCGGCTCGGTCGTTGGCTCTTCGGCAAGGGCGCCCCACTCAGGCTCCGCCAGGGCTCCCATATGATCGGCGACCCTGCTCTGCGCTTCGTTTGCGTTCTCGGCGGCGCCCCCGCGCCCCATCACGATCCCCGCGAACCCGACCACGGCCAGGAGCGCAAGTGCACCGAGGAGCGCCCTTCGACGACTCTTTTTCTTCGGCCGAGTCCTCGTCGGTTGGAGCGGTTCCGGGTTGTTCGCGACCTCGAACCCATCGGGCGCGACATGCGGGGCAGTCATCGTTTGGAGGTCCCCCTGGATCTCCCGCACCACGGCACCCAAACGGCGACGCTCGCTCCGACTCGCGCCACACGCCTCGAGCCGGAGCTGCACCTCGCGCGCGCTCTCGGGCCGATCTTCGGGGCGGCGCGCCAGCATCTGTTCCACCAACCGGTGAAACTCGCTTGGAAACGGCTTCGCCGCCTCTCTGATCGGCGCTCCGTCCAAATCGCCTTCGCAAATCTTCTTGATCAGCTCGTAGGAGTTCGCACCCACGAATGGCGGCTCTCCGACCGAAAGCTCGTAGAGGACCGCACCAAGCCCGTAGATGTCGCTCTGCTCGCTCGCCCTGCCCCCCACAATCAGCTCCGGGGCAAGATACGGAAGCGTCCCCTTCATCTCCCCCTCGATCGTCAGGGAGGCCGTTCCGTGGGTCCTGACGCGTGCCAAACCGAAGTCGGCGAGCTTCACGACGCCTTCGACGCTCACCAGAATGTTCCCGGGCGTCACATCTCGATGGACGACGCCTCGAATGTCCCCGTCGCTGAAGGAATGGGCGTACTGAAGGGCCGCTGCGACGCGGTTCCCGATCCAGAGCACTTGCTCGGGCGTCAATCGGCCCGCCTTTCCCAACACCCGCAGGTCCACACCGTCGACAAACGCAAACACGACGTAGGGCCGATCGGCCTCGAGGTTGTGATCCAGGATGTCCACTAAGTTCCCGTGCTGAAGTCGCGCGGCAATGCGCGCCTCACGGGCGAACAGCTCCCGACTTTGGGGGTCTTCGGCGCGGTGTGCATGCAACCACTTAAGGCACCCCCTGCCTTCGGTGCCGTCGTCGCCTACCCAGAGGACTTCGAAGGTCTCCCCCGCGCCGCCGACGCCAATGCGTCGCACCACGCGGTAGCCGTCAATCGATGCGGGACTCCTCGATACGCTCGACGCGCTTTCCTCGGGAACCTTCTCTCTCTTTGACCTATGCAACACCAGAGCGCATTCCCTTAACCCCCGCAGTAGTCCTCTTGCGCGGAGCCGCCATCGTCTCCGCATGTCGCGCCGCTGCCGCCTCCGGGCAGACACTCGTTCGCAAATCCACACTCGTATGTGCAGCGAAGGCCCAGCAGCCCAACTTGACGACAAATCCCGCCGGGCGCTGCGCAATCAAAATCGTCCTGGCAGGGTTCGTTGTTCACCAGGGCCCGCACCGCGTCACAGCTCGCGAGTTCTTCGTTCACTCCGCAGTAGAGAGCGGGGGCCGCGCCCGACAAGCTCTCCCGAGGTTCTGCGAGCGGAAACGCAAAGGGTTGTCCGCACTTTCCTGAGCCCGTCCCGCGGAGACAGAAGCCCCCGCGAAGCGGCACGTTTCCAAACTGCATCGGCACGCACATGAACTCTTCCATGCAGTCGCTGTCGGACACGCAGGCCTCGCACTCGGCCCGCGAGCCGCGAACGATGTCGCTACATTCTCGCGTAGCCGGGTCGCAGCTCTGCTCCCCGCAATCCATCGCCTCCGTTGCCGGCGCGCACTGCACGCAAAGCCCTTCCTCGGCGTCGCATCGCGGCAACCCTTCGATGCCGGCGCAATCAACGTCTCCGAGGCATGGCTCGCACATCCCAGAGCTCGGGTCACATCGCGACGCCTCCTGGAAAGGGCAATCAAGGTCGTCCTCGCATTCGGGGTTTCCCATCCCGCCGGTCCCGCCGAGACCCCCGTCGGGACCCACAGGCACGCACTCTCGTCCCCCGCTTTCAAAATCGAGAATCGCGGTCCCTTCGGGACAGCTCACGGTGTTGCGCGCACAATCCGCACCTCCCACAAACATCGCCAATGCGATCACCCATAGCGCCCGAGTCATGGTCGTTTCTCCTTCCTAAGGCCGCTCACCAATAGCCCGACTCCGCCACCGAGCGCCACCGCACCGACTCCCACCAGCGCGCCCGCTCCGGGCGTGCTGGTCGTGTACTCTGTGCACGGGTCTCCACTGGCGCAACGATCGCCAAACCGGCTCGCCCCGACTCCCACCATGGTTGCGCCGGCTACGGCCAAGACCGAGCCGACCGCGACCATCCACGGTTTGCGCACCCTTCGGGTTTCGGGCGATTCCGCCCCTTCCTTCTTCGACAGACGGACCTCGAAGCGCTGCGGCTCCACCCCACCGCTCACGAGCGCCAGCTCCTCGGGCACGTAGCCTTCCGCGACGACGCGGATCACATGCTCTCCACGCGGCAACCGAACCGACAGCGGGAGCCGCCCGACGAGCTGGCCGTTGTCAAACACCACCGCCCCGGTCGGCGCGCCGACCAGCGCCACTTCGGTGCCTCTTCGCTCGGGCCATCCGGCCAAGACTTCTTGCACGGCTTCTCGGACCCCCTCGCGACACGGCAGCGCCTCGCAACTGCGCTCCGCGAACACCTGATCGAACGGCGCGGGCATCGAGGGGTCGACGAGCCCAATCGCCACCACCGCCCGTTCACGGGTGGGGGACCGGTCCCATACCGAGACGTAGGCCCCCATCGATATGCCCTTGTTCTGAAGCCAAGTCCGCAAACACCGATCGTCCCGCGCTTCACAGTGCGTGGCCTTCTCTACAGAAAGGCCCGCGGCCCGGAGCTCTTCAAAGACGCCGGCCACCGCTTCGCGCGCGTCGGAACCCTCCCCTTCGACGACCACCACGCCCACCGTAGGGTCGGCCTCCGCCGAGGCGGTGCCGGCCCGAAGCGTCCACGCTGTCATCAGCGCAAGTGCCCACACCACACGGGTCATGGTGCACACCCAATCTCGTAGAACCGCATCAGCGCGGCGTTCTCGTCTGCGCCGATCACGAAGACCCTCCCCTTGTGGGCCACCACGGCGTCCGACACGGGGGGCGTCAGGCTTTGCACGCTCTCCAACGTGTCGCGGTCTTGGATTGAAAAGACGTTGCCTGCGAGAAACAACCTCCCATCGGCCGCCGCCACCCGGCGACCGTAGATGGCGTCGCCGCGCCGGCCTCCTTGCCCGAAGCCAAGACGCCGGTCGACCTCCTGCAGATCGACGCCGAGCGAGTAGCGCCAGAGATCCCACGCCGTGTACCGGCCGACCACCACAAACTCGCCGAAGGGATCACGCACCATCGAAAGGTGCACGTCGACATCCGCGCCCCGAGGGCTCTTGGTTAAGACCTCACCGATATCCTCCTGCAAAACCGCAAGCTCGACATAGGGCGATGCGTCATAGACCATCATCCATTGGCCTTCATGCGAACCCGTCGCGGGCGCCAAGACGCACTGCGGCACGTCGCTACCGTCGCCGCTCACACTTCTGAGGAAATGGCCTTCCCCCTCTTCTAGGGACGGACTGTAGAACTGCACGAACGCTTGCCTCGAAGGCGAGTCATCGACACCGGTGAAGCGGTGACCCCAAACGACCGCGCTTTCGGTCGCGGCGATACACTGAGACTCCCACAGCACGAACCCGAGCAAGAACGGCGTACCGACGGAGTCCAGCTCACGCAAGTCCACCAGACTTACGCGCACGAGCTCCGGCCCTTGTCCGGTGGTGGGTTCGTCGGTGTTGGGCGGCATGGCCACATACGCCACGTTCCCCGCCACGGCGACATCGAGCGGCCCGGCACGCAATCCTGAAGACCAACCGCGCGTCACTGACCGGACCGGACCTTGGACGACCTCACCGTTGTCGGACAGCCGGTATCCGTAAAGCCGGTACTCGCTCTGACTCTTTACTAAGGCGAAGACGACAATCCCGTTGTTGGTCGACACCGCTTTGAGGGTGTGGACGTACTCCACGGACGGCGTCACAAACGGCAAGTCGACCGACCCGAGATCCACCAACGCGCTCACCGCGTTGTCGATTGCGCCGTCGCAGTCATCGTCGACCAAGTTGCAGGACTCCGCCGGTGGCGGGCAGGTGTCGATCTGGCATTCGTCTGCACAGACGGTCGTTGACATGCTGCCGCACTCCGTCGTGCAGTCGACGACTTCGCCGAGCGCGCACTCCATGAGCGGACCGTCATCGGCTATCCCACTGCAATTCTCGTCAAGACCGTTACACGTCTCTTGCGCGACCGGACTCACCGCGTCGTTTTCGTCGTCGCAATCGAGTGCATTCGAGACGGTCCCCTCGGGCTGGAGGCACGACTCTACGATTGGCCCTTGCGCGCCAAATCCATCGCCGTCGACGTCCGAAAACCAGGAGAGGGTTTCCGGATCGTCGTCGACCACGCCGTCGCAATCGTCGTCGATGTCGTTACATTGCTCGGGCGCGTCTGGATGGATGGATGGAACGGCGTCGTCGCAGTCACCGCCCCGGTCCACAAACCCGGTCTTCGAGCACCCCACTGTGACTTCGAGGGGATCGCCAAAGCCGTCTTTATCCACGTCCCGGTAGAGCACCACGGGCTCCGCGCAGTTGGCCTCTTCGATTTGCAGGCACTGGTTTTCCACGCGAAAGCTCCCAGTGGGACAGTCACCGGACCGGCATCCGCCGATGAGAAAGAGCCCTGCCAGCAATCGGGGGATCGTGCTCCACCTCTTTCGAGCGCTCATCAAAACGTTCCTTTCACGGAAAGCCCCGCCCCGTTCGCGGATACCCGGACGTCCCGGCGCCGGCCAAGTGACCATGCCGGCATGAACACCATCGGAACCCCCATGCTCAGGAGGAGCACCCCGCGGTCCATATCCTGCTGACCCGGGACACACGCAGGCGTCGTCACGACATCGGCTGGGCACCGATCTGCGATCGCCATCGACGCGATCCCGAAGCCCAGCAAACCGGCACCGATGCCGCCGGCGGTCCATGCCCACCATGGCACCGAAGCCCTCGGCCTATACGCAAACGCGAAACCACTTGATGCCAACACGCTTCCGAGCGGCGCCGCGACCAAGACACCAAGTCGCGCGTCCTCCCACGCGTCCCGCGCCTCCGCGAACTCTGGCGTGCCGGGCTCGGTCGCTTGAAATCTGTTCCCGAGCTTGACCCGCCACGCATAGAGCCCCGCCCCTGTCACCACGCCCGCCACGCCGACGGCCGCCTGGACTCCGCCAAAGACTCGGCGGGTCCGCCCGTCATCGCGAAGCGCCGCGCCGCGTCTGCTTGCCGTCTCGGGCTCCGCAACTTCGTACGCAAGAAGGGTTACCGCGGCCATCCGGGCATCCTCGTCGTCTTGGGCCTCGAGCTCGCCGACGACCCCTGTTTCGCGGTCGACCCGAACCACACGGTCCGCCTCCACCAAGAGCACCGTCTGAACGCCGAGCATTCGTGCAAGCCACTTCCCGTGATTGTCCGTATGGCCCGCCATCACCTGCTCGGACACGTAGGCAAGGTGCACCTCGGGCTCCAGCCCGAGCGCCGTATCCAACGTCGGGTCGATGTACACCGTCTCGTCCCGCTCGAGGTTCACTCGATGAACGCGGCCCGGCCGATTCTCTTCGCACTCGACCTGCACGCGATATTCTCCTGGGACGAGCTCCCCCATCGAAAAGGGCGTCTCGCCCAGATGAAGGCCATTGAGCCTGACGAGACACCCACTTGTGGGCGACTCGACTTGGAGTCGCACGGCCGCCTCTTTTCGCCGGCCCTCGTCCACCCGCTGAAGCACCCCTCGCACATCGGGCGTGTGCAGCCCCAACGTCGGGTCGATCGACGGCACGAGCTGCCGACAGGCCCGCGCCTGCTCCTCCGCCCGTTCCGTCTGACCGGTCTCCCAAAGACTCCGAACCAAATAGAGACAAGTGTCGAGAACCTTCCTTGCCCGGCTTGCTTCACGGTTGAGGGCTTCAATCGCATCCTTGCTGATGTCCTGCACGGCTTGAAGCGACACGGCGGCGCGGGTGTAGTTCGAGAGCGTGAGATACCGACGGGCCTTTTCCTGATGCGAGAACCAGCGCTCGAGCTCTTCGGGCAAGAGCTGCCGCGGCGGGACGCTCCCCTTGCGCGCGACGGACTGCGCGGTCGCCGTGGTGCTTCGGACGTTTGGGCCGGCA
>Ga0316190_10002276_pt1 | contig 13906 bp, 10 predicted proteins | sample Eddworburrow2_MG_FD_204929 | JGI IMG/M metagenome (GOLD analysis project Ga0316190, IMG submission 204929) | Coastal sediment microbial communities from Maine, United States - Eddy worm burrow 2 | ecosystem: Environmental > Aquatic > Marine > Coastal > Sediment | place: USA: Maine | collected... | reverse complement strand
CCATACCATAAAACTACTCAATTCTGAGCATTCATGGAACTCAGGCCTGGAAGGCCTGCTCAAAATCGGCTACGATATCATCGATATGCTCCAGTCCCACCGAAACCCTGAGCAGGGTAGGAGTTACCCCGGCTGCAAGCAAGGCTTCTTCTGGCAATTGCTGGTGGGTGGTGGCTGCAGGCTGGATGATCAGGGTCTTCACGTCTCCCACATTGGCCAGGTGGCTCACCAGCTTCAGATTGTCGACCAGACGGATGGCTTCCTCCTTTTTGCCCTTCAGGGTAAAAGACAGCACTCCACCTGCGCCTCGGGGCAGGTACTTAAGTGCCCTGGCATGATCGGGGCTATCTTCCAGTCCGGGATAGTTTACCTGGTCCACCTTGGGATGCTTTTTCAGCCACTTGGCCAGGGCCAGGGTATTCTCCACATGCCTGTCCATCCTCAAAGAAAGGGTTTCCAGTCCCTGAATATGGAGAAAGGAGTTGAAGGGACTCTGACTTGGGCCCAGGTCGCGAAGGCCTTCCACGCGGGCCTTGATGATGAAGGCTATGTTTCCAAAGGGACTTTCACTACCGAAGGTGTCCCAGAATTTCAAACCATGATAGCCTTCACTTGGCTCGGTGAACTGGGGGAACTTTCCATTGCCCCAATTGTAATTACCTCCGTCCACAATCACTCCGCCGATGGAAGTACCATGTCCCCCAATCCATTTAGTTGCGGATTCTACCACAATATTGGCTCCAAAATCGATGGGCCGGAACAGGTAGCCAGCCGCTCCAAAGGTATTATCCACCACCAGTGGAATGTCATGCTTCCTGGCCAGTGCACTGATCTTTTCAAAATCAGGTACATTGAATGCCGGATTGCCTATAGTTTCCAGGTAAAGGGCTTTGGTGTTTTTGTCGATGAGCTTTTCAAAATCTTCCACTTCCAGGGAATCTGCAAACCTTGCTTCCCATTGGTAGTTTTTAAAGGTCACTTTAAACTGGTTATAGGTACCTCCATAGAGGTAGGGACTGCTCACAATGTTGTCGCCTGCCTGTAAGAGGGTCGAAAAGGTCAGGAACTGAGCTGCGTGTCCCGAAGAGACTGCCAGGGCTGCCACTCCACCTTCCAGTGCTGCAATCCTTTGTTCAAAAACATCGTTGGTGGGATTCATGATCCGCGTATAGATGTTTCCAAATTCCTTCAGGGCAAACAGATTGGCTCCGTGCTCTGAATTATTGAATGTGTAAGAGGTTGTCTGATATATGGGTACGGCCCTGGAGTTAGTGGCTGAATCGGGTGCGTGTCCTGCATGAATCTGCAGAGTTTCGAAATTTTTATATGTATTGCTCATAATATGAAAGGTAAAAGGTTATAAAGTGAATGGATAATGGATAATGGATAATGGATAGTGGATAGTGGATAAATACTATCTGCAATCCATGCCCATAGGCAGAAGCAGCAATGTAAAATCTTTGTGTTTCATGATCTTCTTTTTTGTTATTATCTCCCTTTCGGGTTAGGTTTTGGCACCTTCGCCTGGTGACGGGTTGCCAGGGGATCTGCGAGCCTAATCTCTTACCCCTTCTCAATAACAGACGCATCAAATGCGCTATTGATAAGTCAAAGATATATTTCCGCAAAACACTTTACAAACAGAATTCTCTTAATCGCTTCTATTTATTTAGATTAAATTATCTATAAGAGCTGATTTACAGCGATATAGGCTCGTTAGTAATTTAGATTAGAAAGAGTAGGTCAGCCCAAGGCCAAACAATTCCTTAAACTGGACCTTTGCATCAAAGGTATCCGGTACACCATCTCCGGTGGTGTCGGTCCCAAACTTGATGTCGTAGTCATAGATAAGCTGGGTCAGCAGGGAAGCCGACAGGTAATCATTGATGGTAAAGGTCAGCAGGAGATCCCAGTTAACATCCACTTTTTGGGGATTATCCAGGTAATTGGAGAAGAAATCGACCTTGGTATCGAGTGTTACATTCTTCAGGATCTCTTTCTTAAAGGCCATCTTGATGTAGGCGCCAAACTCAGCCCTGCTCGTCTTACCGGGATCGAGTCCAAAGGATCCGGCAGCGCTCAGGTCTTCGTCCAGCACAAAGGTGAATTTGGTCGAGAGGGGTGAGAGAAAGAGGGAGAAAACCTCAGAAGGTTTATAATCCATACCCAGTGAGAGATTTAGATAGCCGGGCGACATAAAATTAGAGATCTTGAGCCGGTTCGCATCTCCGGGATTGTCATATCCCTGGGCAAACTGAGTTTTTAATCCGAGCAAGCCTGTATAAAACCACTTGTCAGAAGCTTTCAGTCCCAGTTTTGAGGCCAGATCAATCTGATCATCGCTTTTTCGTGTGGGATCGCTGCCCTGCTTGATCAGCCCAAATCCCAGTGTCAGGGTATTTTCCCAGCTTACCTTGTCCTTGGCATAGTTGGCCGATACATTGATCAGGGCATTTCCTGAAAGGCTGTTGTCACCCCCCGCTGCCCAGTTGGTAAGGGAGAGTTGGCTGAGGTTCAGAGAGGTGGTCCCGCTGAACTTCCATAGTGTATCTGCTAAAGTAGTTTCCTGGGCATGAATGCCGGAGGCAATAAGGAACATGGCCAGGGCAAAAATGATCTTTTTCATAGGATAATCTATTGTTGAAGTGATTATTAAGATATCATGATTTTTCTTCTTCTTTACTTTTTCTCTGATGTTTCGGCAAAGACCTTAAAGCGTTCCATGCTAAGGAGAGTATTGTCCATAAAAGCCTTTTTCATAAATGGAGCCATCAGCGCCATCATTCCTTTGAAGCGGAACACGCTGACTGTTTTCCAAAGGGTGCTATCTGCTTCAGCTTCAATGAAGTAATTGTATATTTCATTGTATACCCCTTTCGCTTTGTAGACTCCATGAAATTCGTCAGGAAGCTTCCTATGGGTAATGGTCTCGGTCATCACCAGGTCCCCTTTTCGCCCCTCATACACCATGGTGGACTGGCTCCCTGCCTGTCCCGGCTCACCGCTGAGGTGCTCAAAGCTAAGCAGGCCAGGTTGCCATTTATACAGGTTCTCGGTATTGTCAAACAATTCAATGACTTTTTCCCGACTCAGGTGGATAATAACTTCCGTAGTGTACTTCATATTTGTTGGCTTAAGTGCATTAACAATTCATGTTCTTATTTGTTTGACCGAATTTATAGAACTTTTCCCTGAAACTTCACCGAAAATTTGCTGCGAATTCAGGGGCATCCTATCCGGTGCCTTAGTTTTATCCTAAAATTACCACTAAACATGGAAAAGAAAGCAATTATTATCGGTGGCGGAGTAGCTGGACTCTCGGCCGGAATTTACGGACAGGTCAATGGCTACGATACTGAGATCCTGGAGATGCATTCCCTTCCCGGGGGACAATGTACGGCCTGGAAACGGAAGGGCTACACCTTCGATTACTGCATTCACTGGCTGGTAGGAACTTCCCATGGTGCTTTCCACGATATATGGAAGGAGACAGGTGCTCTGGATGAGCATACAGAAATTGTCGATCCGGAGACTTTTACCACCCTCAGGTTGCCCGGGGGAGAAGACTTCATCATCTATTCAGACATCGATCGCTGGGAAAGCTATTTACATGAGCTGGCACCAGAGGATAGCAAACCCATTGCCCGGATGTGCAACGACATGCGGAAAATGGCCCTTATTCAACCTTTTGAGAAACCTGCCTTCAAACGCAATATGTGGGATTATTTGGCCATGTTCAGAAAAAGCGGTCCCGCTCTCAGAGTGTTTCAGAAGTATAAAAAGATGTCGGTGGACGACTATTTCCTGGGTCTGGGTTTTCGAAACGATAGATTGAAGGAGAGACTTAAGCTTATTACCTCTTCCATGGAGGATTTTTCTGCCATTGGATTCCTCTTTGTACTGGTTTGGTTTTCTCAGAAAAATGCAGGCTATCCGGTAGGAGGCTCCATGCCCTTTACCCTGAGAATGGCAGAACGCTATAAATCACTGGGTGGAACCTTCAGCGGAAAATCCAAGGTGGAAAAGATCATTTGTCATGAAAATAAGGCTGTGGGAGTCAGATTGAGTGATGGCAACGTCAAGTATGCCGATTACATCATTGGGGCCTGTGACCTGCATGCCCTTATGTACGAAATGTTGGAAGGCAAGTATGTGAGCCCGCAAATTGAGAAGGCATTTGCCGAGTGGCCTCTGTTTACCCCCGTGGTGCAGGTAAGCTTTGGCATAGACAGGAGTATTGCGAGTAAATATCATACTCTCCAGGTAATGGCTCCAGGCGAAAGCATCGGGAGTACCATCCTTAAAAGCGGCTATGGAGTATCAAACTATAATCACGATCCGGAGATTACTCCCCAGGGAAAATGTGTGATGAAGATGCTCTTCGATTCACCCATCGATGTGTGGGATGGAATGGATAAGCAAGAATATAAAAGGGAGAAGGAGAAGATCGCAGCCGATGCCACTGAGAAACTGGCTTTGCTCTATCCGGAGGTGAAGGGTCACATCGAAGCCGTGGATGTGGCCACCCCCCTGACTGATATTAAATTTACGGGGGTATACAAAGGGGCTTTCGAGGGCTTCATGCCTACCTCTAAAAACATGATGAAATCTATCAAGCATACAGTCAAAGGCTTAGATAATTTTTATTTGAGTGGTCAATGGCTCTTTCCCGGTGGGGGTTTACCCCCTTCGGCCCAGTCGGGCAAATGGCTCTTCGAATGGATTGCGAAAAAGGATAAGAAAAAATTCAGGGTGGCCTGAAGGAGAATGTAACTGAAAAAACTAATTTCGGGATGTGGAAACCGGAGACCTTTATCAGAAGCTCAAGGACGCATATACTGCAGAGAACCTGGGATTAATTTCGGGACGGATCATAGATCTGTTCAGGGACCATAAGTACGATGCTCTCAGGGCTGTCCAGAAAGTGGTAAATGAGTTTACTCCCTGCGATGAAGAAAAGATCTCCAAAGTATTTGCCCGGCTGATCATGCTCTATCATCCCGATCGTTTGGGACAAAGCAAGGCAAGGATGGAAGAAGCATACAAGGCCGGCAATTTCGAGGAACTTTATTCCATGTCACATATTCTAACCGTTCAGAACCTGGAGCCGGAGCACGTGATGATCAGCTCCATACTCAGCGATGAGGACCTGGCCGAAGAGTTTGGCTGGGACGAAACGGCCGATGGTTACTCTTACTTTATGGCGGGGGAGGAGGAGTTTAGTGATTTGGAGGAGGAAGGAGACTTCGCCGGACCGAGTTTCCTCACTGCCCTGAAGCGCAGGGTGTATGGCAATCTGAATGTGGATTTCCCCATGTATCTGCTGGAAGACCTGGAGGAGATTGAGATGGCCGATCATGAACTGGAATACCTCGATGGGATTGAAGCATGCAGGTATGCCCGGGCGGTGGATCTTTCCAATAACAATCTGACCGATATTAGCGATCTGGGTCACCTGCACCAGGTGGAACGGCTGTACCTTTCAAACAACCACGTGAGTTTGATCGATGCCCTGAGCAACCTGAGGGTTTTACAGGTCCTGGATATCTCTTTCAACGACGTTGATGATTTAAGTCCCCTCTTTGAGCTCAGTCATCTCTCTTATCTGAATGTGATGGGAAACAGGGTCCCCGCCTGGCAGCTTGAAAAGTTGCACTTGAAGGGAATTACCGTCGTACACTAAGGGATATCAGGCCGAAGAAAGAGCCTGGTCCAGATCCGCTTTCAGATCTTCCACATCTTCGATGCCCACCGATAAGCGGATCAGTTCTTCCGAAATCCCTTCCTCACTTCGTCCCTCTGGTCCCAGGTGACGATGCGAGGTATGAGCCGGTGAACTGCAAATAGTCTCCAGTCCCCCGAGACTCATGGAGGGCTTGATCAGCTGCAGTTTTTTCTGGAAGGAAATGCCATCCATATCCTTCACTTCGAAGGAAAGCATGCCGCCAAAGCCTGCCATCTGTCTGGCGGCGATCTGGTGACCCGGATGACCCGGAAGTCCGGGATAGTTGACCTGTAAGACCTTGGGATGACTTGCCAGAAAATGGGCCAGTTCCATGGCATTATCATTGATTCGCTCTACCCTCACATGGATGGTCTTCAGGCTTCGCTCCAGCAGGTAAAGGGTTATGGCATTCAATGATCCCCCAAAATTCAGTCCCGTCTGGTAGATGTCCTTCATCAACTCTTCTTTGCCGGCAACTGCACCGGCCAGGATATCGCTGTGACCACCCATGTACTTTGTAGCACTGTGCACAACCAGGTCAATGCCCAGACTGGCAGGCTGTTGATTCACCGGCGAGGCAAAGGTATTGTCTATCACGGAGATCAGGCCCCTTCTTTTAGCCATCTGGGCCACAGCCTGAATATCTGTGATGCTCAGCAGGGGATTGGAAGGAGTTTCGATGTAGATGATTCTTGTGTTCTCCCGGATGCAGGCCTCCAGATCTCCAACCTCCTGGCTATCTGCTACAGTACATTCAATCCCAAAGCGTTCAAATTCTCTTTCCAGAAAATGGGAGGTGCCTCCGTAAAGCCCTTTCTGAAAGACTGCATGATCCCCCTGACCCAGGAAGGTGAAGAGTACTGTGGAAATGGCTGCCATGCCCGAGCTGAATACCAGTGCGCTTTCTGCATCTTCCAGGGAGGCAATTTTTTCAGCTACTGCCTTTTCATTGGGCGTATTCAGGTAACGTGGATAGACTGTGTCTTCCTGATCAATGAACTCGAAGGAGGTGGAGGTATATATGGGGGAGTTGATGCCTTTCTTTAACTCATCTTTCATGGTGCCCGCATGGACACAGCGTGTTGGAAATTTATTCATTGAGCAGGTTTTTCAAGGCGTTCATATTTCGATCGTTGATTACATTCTTGGATTCGGGGGTGTACAGGAATTCAAACAGATCTTTGTAATGCTCCTCCACCTTGGGTCTGATCACCTTGTAGGTGGGATTCATCAGCTTATTGGCCACGGTGAATCCTTCTGCCAGAATCCCCACATTGGAGGGAATCCATCTTTGAGGGAAGAGATCGCCGTATTTTCCATTCTTCCGGTACTCTCTGACTTCCTGGTCCAGGAGCGTGAGACAGGCTTCTCTTCCTTCAGTTGAATCTGCGGCCAGACCTTTGCTGTCCAGGTAGCGCTTCAGGGCAGCGGGCTCCGGGTAAACCAGGGCCACCGTATAAGGATTCTGGTTGTTGTGGAGAAGGGCCTGACTGATGTATTCGGACTGATCGCAAAAGGACTCTTCGATTCCTTCGGGACTGAACTTCTCCCCATCATCGGCAATCAGCAGACTTTTATAACGGCCCAGTACAAAAAGGAATCCGTCCGGATCCATATATCCCATATCTCCGGTAAAGAGCCATCCGTCCTTGATGGTATCAGCTGTGGCCTGTTCGTTTTTCCAGTATCCTTTCATGACGTTTTCACCCCGGATCACAATTTCCCCTTTGTCACCCAGGGGAACTTCGATGCCCTCGTCATCGCAAATCTTCACTTCCAGGTTTTCCGGTATCAATCCTGAGGATCCCATCTTGTAGGCGTTTTCTCCATTGGCACTGATAATGGGACTGGCTTCGGTGAGCCCGTATCCCTGGTAGATGGGTATCCCGATGGCATAGAAGAATCGTTGCAGTTCAATATCGAGCAGGGCCCCACCACCAAAGAAATACTGCATATTTCCACCCAGTCCGGTCCTAACTTTCTTGAATATGATGGCATCGAACAATGCATATATGGGTTTAAGGAAGACCTTCATTCCTTTACCCTTCTCCCAGGCTATACCATTGTACTTATAAGCTACCTTGAGTCCCGCATTAAATAGCTTCCAGGTGAAAGATCCCTTGGCACGAACGGCGCTTTCAATGCTGTTTCTGAAGTTTTTGGAAATAGTGGGGACGCTGAACATTATATCGGGTTTGACCTCCTTAATATTCTTGCTTATGTTTTTAGTGGTTTCAATGGCGCTTTTTCCCATTTCCAGGGCGGCAATGCTGGCTCCCACCGACATGACAGTAAAGATCCCACAAGTATGAGCAAAGCTATGGTCCCAGGGTAGGAAGAGAAACATTTTGTAATGTTCCGGTACAGATAGGATGGACAGGGCTTGTTCTGTATTGGAAGTGTAATTCCTCTGGCTCAGCATGATTCCTTTAGGATCAGCTGTGGTCCCCGAGGTATAGCAAATGTTTGCAATATCATCCGGACTGACCGATTCATATCTTTGCTTAAAAGCATCGCTGTCCTTTTCCAGCTCTTTCCGGCCTTCTTCCATCACATCGCCCATAAAGACCTCATCATTGTCATAGCTATCTTTGGGGTCCATCAGGATGATCTTTTCCACCAGGGGGAGCTCTTTTCTGATGGCTTCAATCTTTCTTAACTGACTTCCGGATACAATGATCATGCGCGATTCGGAGTGTTTGATCCGGAAAGTGAGATCGGCCGGTTCATTTAACTGGATGGAGATAGGGACATCGATAGCACTCAAATAGAACATGCTCATCTCTGCTACCACCCACCAGGTGCGTCCTTCAGCCATCAGGGTGATCCGGTCGCCCTTTTCGATTCCCAGTTGCATTAATCCTGCAGCAAAGAGGTAGACCTGTTCACGCATCTCTTTGTAGGAGGTGGACCGGAATTCCCCGTCCCGCTTCTCCCACATGTAGGGATTGTTAGCAAACCTGTCGACGTTTTCTTCGAAAAACTGTACCAGTGATTTCATTATTCAGGGCATTAGGGTTAGTAATGTTAAATAACAAGATATGAAAATACAGATGAACTACCAGGAGATCATAAATGAGATTTACAAGGAAATTCTTACCGGGGAATGAATTTCCTGAAACTCTTAACTACACGGACCGAGTCCTCCATTTTCTGATTTACATCTCTATGATCTGTTCCCTGTCGGGTCCCACAGAAATGAATTTGATGGGTACCTGAAGTTCCTTTTCAAGGAAGGATACATATTCCTGGAGCTCTTTGGGGAATTGCTCTATGGAGCGAACTCCGGTCAGATCCGTTTTCCAGCCTGCCAATTCCGTGTATACAGGTATGACATTAGTATCCAGGTCATAGGGGAAGCGGTCGGTGAGTTCCCCATCAATGGAATAGGCAGTTACCACCTTTATAAGGTCGAAGGAATCCAGCACATCGGTCTTGGTCATGATCAGCTGGGTGACTCCGTTAAGCATCAGGCTGTATTTCAAAGCCACAAGATCCAGCCATCCGCACCTGCGTGGTCTGCCTGTGGTAGAACCATACTCTTTACCAATGTCCCTGAGCTTCTGACCCTCGTCGTCCTCCAGCTCTGAAGGGAAGGGGCCGCTACCCACGCGGGTACAGTAAGCTTTGAAAATGCCATATACCTCACCTACAGCAGTGGGGGCAATACCCATTCCCGTACAGGCTCCTGCGCAGATGGTGTTGGAGGAAGTCACAAAGGGATAAGAGCCAAAGTCTATATCGAGAAGGGTACCCTGGGCTCCTTCAGCCAGGATGCTTTTCCCTTCTTCCCGGAAACGGTGTATCTCATATTCGGTATCTACATGTTTGAATTTTCGGATCACTTCAATGCCTTCGAAGAATTTTGCCTCTTCATCGAGGGTGTACTCATAATCATATTGTTTCAGCAGTTGCTTGTGCTTTGCTTTCAAGGCCTCATACTTCTCCATAAAGTTCAGCTCAAGATCCCCCACCCGGAGTCCGTTCCTGCCGGTTTTATCCATGTAGGTAGGTCCAATTCCCTTGAGAGTCGATCCGATCTTTGATTTTCCCTTGGCAGCTTCCGAAGCAGCATCAAGGATTCTGTGGGTGGGAAGGATCAGGTGCGCCTTTCTGGAGATCCATAAATTCTTGGTCAGATCCATGTCCATGGCTTCCAGGGCATCTATTTCGCGCTTGAAAACTATGGGATCCAGCACCACACCATTGGTGATCAGGTTCAGGGTATCTTCCCGGAAAATACCCGACGGGATGTTGTGCAGGATATGCTTGATGTTATTGAATTCAAGGGTGTGCCCGGCGTTGGGACCTCCCTGGAAACGGGTGATAATATCATAACGAGGGGTCAGAACATCCACTACCTTACCCTTGCCTTCGTCTCCCCACTGGAGACCTAAGAGAACATCAACTTTCATAAAATGTGAGATTTTTTAACACAAAAAAAGACCGGTCCGCCGGCAAATATTACCCGATAAAAATAAGAAAAAAACCGCTACCTATTTACTCCCGGCCATCATTCTTGCTCCGACCATAAATATAAAGGGAGTGGTGACTGGGAGTGAAGTTGTTGAGTTCGCAGGCAGTCTTGATAATCTCTTCAATCCTGGGATCGCAGAATTCAATAACATTGCCCGTATCCATGTCAATCAGGTGATCGTGCTGCATGCAGTGGTATGCCTTTTCGAATTGCGCAATGTTCTTCCCAAACTGGTGCTTCACCACCAGGCTGCAGTCCAGAAGCAACTCTATGGTATTGTAGAGAGTGGCCCGGCTCACCCGGTAATTTTTATTCTTCATGAAAATATAGAGAGACTCAATATCAAAATGACCGTCCCTGGAATAAATCTCATCCAGAATGGCATATCGTTCAGGGGTTTTGCGGTGCCCTTTCCGCTCCAGATAATCTGTGAAAATCTGCTTTACGGTCTCTTTGGTCTCCTCTTGCACCATACTTAGTCTAAGTAAAAATTACGATGCTAATATACTAATAATTTTAATTTAGAACAGATAAAGAGGGAAATTTACTCCGTCACCTCAACACGATGGACCGAATCCACGCCTTTCAGCTTCATTAGGTTAAGGATCAGGTTGTTGAGGTCTGTGGTATTATGCACGTAGAGGTCGATAGTGCCGTTGAAAATACCGTCGTGTCCATGCAGGTTGATGGTCCGCATGCTGATGTTTAACTCCTTGGTAATGGTGTTCGTAATGGAGTTGTAGACCCCAAAACGATCCCAGCCGTTGAGCTTGATCTTGGCCAGATAGGAGAGCACTTTGTGTTGAGTCCATTTGGCTGCCACCAGTTTATCGCCCTGACTGGACATGATTTTAACAGCCGTGGCACAGTCGGTACGGTGGACCAGGAGGATGTTATTGTCCTGCCTGACGGCCACCACCTCGTCCCCGGGAATGGGATTACAGCACTTGCCCAGCAGGTAATTGCTCTCTTCGTTCCCCACACTTTCCCTCAGGATCAGTGTACCCCTTGAGTCAAACTCTTCCTTGTTTTCAGTTTTTTTCTGTGAGCGGCCAACAGAGAGGTCCCATACCCTCACCCACTTGTTCTTGGTGTTTTTGCTAAGCACCTCCTTCAAATTGTCCAGGCTGATTATCCCGCTTCCAATTTTTGAGTAGAGCTCATCTTTGTGAGTGGAATCGTAGGCAGGTACCAGCTTCTTCAGAATTCTGGAGCTTGGAGTAAGGTTTAATTCCTTCAGTTTGTCAATGAGGATCTGCTTGCCCACCTCCGTACGGTTCTTTATTTCAGCCTTCAATGCATTTTTAATGGCAGTTTTGGCTTTAACCGTGCTTGCAAACTGGTACCATTCCATGGTAGGCTTCTGCACATCAGAGGACAGGATCTCTACCTGGTCGCCACTGCTCAGGGTATGGCTTAAGGGAACCAGGCGGTGATTCACTTTTGCACCAATGGCCTTGTTGCCAATTTCGGTATGAATCTCATAGGCGAAGTCCAGGGCAGTAGCATCCTTGGGAAGGGTAATTATTTCTCCCTTGGGAGTGAATACCATGATTTCAGAGGAGAAGAGATTAAGCTTGAAATCGTCCAGGAACTCAAGTGCATCTACAGACGGGGTTTCCAGGGTCTCCCTGATCCGTTTGATCCATTTGTCAAGTTCCGTCTCCGGGGAGGTTTCATCCTTGTACTTCCAGTGGGCGGCAAATCCTCTTTCTGCGATTTGATCCATTCGTTCGGACCGGATCTGAACCTCCATCCATTTGCCATTGGGCCCCATAACGGTGGTATGCAATGCTTCGTATCCATTGGCTTTGGGAGTGGACACCCAATCGCGAATCCTTTCGGGCTTGGGAGCATAAATGTCGGTGATGATGGAGTAAACGTTCCAGCACTGGGTTTTTTCTGGAACTTCGGCTTTGGGCTGAAAGACTATTCTGATGGCAAACAGGTCATAGATCTCCTCGAAGGCAACATTCTTCTGGTGCATCTTTTGCCAGATGGAGTATATGGATTTGGGCCTTCCCGATATATTGAATTCAAATCCGTTCCGATCCAGGGCATCAATGATGGGCAGGGAAAAATGGTTAATCAGGTGCAGACGACGCTCTTCGGTTAGTTTTACTTTTTCAGAAATCTCATTGTAGACATCTGGATACCTGAATTTAAGGCTTAGGTCCTCCAGCTCCGATTTCACAGCATAAAGCCCAAGCCGGTGGGCCAGGGGGGCATAGAGATAAATGGTTTCTCCGGCTATTTTTATCTGTTTGTTGCGGGGCAGGGAACCCAGGGTACGCATATTATGCAGACGATCGGCCAGTTTGATGAAGATCACTCTGACGTCGTCCGAAAGGGTTAAAAGCATTTTTCGGAAATTCTCCGCCTGCAGGGAATTGGATTCCTTATCAAAGACCCCGGAAATCTTGGTGAGTCCGTCCACAATGGAAGCGATCTTTTTGCCAAAGGCATTTTCGATGTCCTCAATGGTCAGATCGGTATCTTCCACAACATCGTGAAGGATGGCACAAACTGTGCTGGTCACTCCCAGCCCAATCTCCTCGCTAACGATCAATGCCACCTCCAGTGGATGAATGATGAAAGGATCGCCCGACTTTCTGCGCATACCCTTGTGCGCATCATTGGCCATTTTAAAGGCTTTCCGGATCAGTTTCTCATCCTTGGAAGATTTGCAGTAGGAACAGTTTTGTATGAGCTGTTCGAGCCTGTTGTTTATCTCTTGATCTTCTGTGACTACCTTTTCCGCCATATATATTGCTCCAATCCTTGGGTGGACCCAAGATGCAAAATTAGTGATTTTTGGATATCACGGATATAGTACGGTCACATTCCCTGTAAGAGATTTTGTTATGCCCGTATAATCGGTGTATTGGATGTAATAAACATAGACCCCTTCATTCACAAATTCACCATTCTGGAATCTCCCGTCCCAGCCTTCATCGGGCTGGGTGGTTTCAAATACTTTTCGACCGGCCCTGTCAACCACCATCATGAAATAAACCCTGGGTCCAAAATCCATTAAAGCTTTAAATTCATGGTCCACACCACTGCTTCCTGGATTTCCCGGGGTAAATGCATTGGGTACCTGGATCTCGGTCTCAACAGCTACCGAGGTAATATTTGAAATGCTGGTCCCGGGTTCACCCAGTCCGCCCCCATTGCTGAGGGCCAGTACCCGGTACTGTATTTCACCGGGTTGGAAGCCGTTTACCACAGACTCAAGCGACTCCTGCCATTGAGTAATGCCGGGTCCCACTGTCTCAATATCGATGAACTCGCCGTCTCCACCCCTGCGTTGAATGGTATAGCCCGAAAGTCCGGTTTCAAATTCTGCATAAGCCGTCCAGTTCAGAGTAAGCAAGTGCACGTCCAGTTCATTCTCCAGCAGGATGCTGTTTCCGGTATTGGATTCAGAGATCTCCAGGGGCTCGCTACAGCCTGCAGGTTGAAACAAGGATTGAATCATGTACTGATAGCTGGTATTCCCGGTGGGAAACTGATCCTGGATCACAGAGGTGATTTGACTTACATTCAAGAGAGTTTGGATTTCTGTAAAGGGAGTTCCGGTATTACCTCGCCGCAGGATCGCGAAACTGTTAACCTGACCTGAGATGTCTGCCGAAAACTGAAGTTCAATGCTGAATTCGTCGATCACGGAAATGTGGTCAATTGTAATGTAGGCAGGTGCT
>Ga0316190_10002275_pt1 | contig 13907 bp, 14 predicted proteins | sample Eddworburrow2_MG_FD_204929 | JGI IMG/M metagenome (GOLD analysis project Ga0316190, IMG submission 204929) | Coastal sediment microbial communities from Maine, United States - Eddy worm burrow 2 | ecosystem: Environmental > Aquatic > Marine > Coastal > Sediment | place: USA: Maine | collected... | reverse complement strand
CAGTGAATAACCCTGCTCCAGGCAGTATGATCGCCAGCCGGCAAGCGTCTCTGTTGCATATTCTTCAATGTCAGATGTCGCCATTATGACGACATCAATCTTGCAACACCGATTATTCGCTGCAATCGAACCAGATTGCCTCGCAAGATCAACTGAACCCATGCCCGTTCCCTCTGTAATCGGTGACTGTTGCAATCAACGGGTCTTTGGGTCAACCCTGTGCGCCACTGTTCTATCAACTTTTCACATCTGGCCGCTTTGGTTCCACAATCACATGACCCTACCCAAACAGGCAAAGAAGCACCACTTTGCAACCCACATACATCGCATCTCGCGAATTGTTGCCCGGGTTGAATCCAGTTTGCGTCGAAACAGACGTTTCGCACAGCAACTCTGCAAATTGAATGATCTTCCAGCGGCACTGGACAGCGGCGTTGCCTGCATCGCCGTCATGAAGAACGAATTTCAGAGAATTGACGGCTTCCTCAATCACTACAGAAGTTTGGGCGTAAGTGGATTTGTGCTGATCGACAACGGGTCAACCGATGGCTCGCTTGAGGTGGCTCTGGCCCAACCAGACTGCGGCGTCTTCAGCACCGCGAGCAGTTATTCGGCATCAGGATTCGGCAGCCGATGGATAAATGCAGCAGTCGACCTGTGCTGCCTTAGAGGCAGATGGCTGGTGGTCGCCGACCTTGATGAGCTACTCGTCTATGATCAGTGCGAAACACACAAGCTTGGTGACCTCGCCAGATTGCTTGAGCGGGCAGGACTGGACGCCATGCCATGCCTCATGCTGGATATGTATGATGACGGGAGAACTGAACAGCACAAGTATGTGCCGGGTACGAGCATGATTGATGCATCACCGATGTTCGATGCAACCGGATATGGCCGTAAACCGTCATTTCTGAAATCACTGTTCCCCGGGAAAGCCCTGGCGATTGCAGGCGGGCCCAGAGCCCGCACCATGTTCAGCCAGTCGGACGCAAGCCACATGTTGCCGTATCTTCACAAGGTTCCTCTTATGCGATGGACGCCGGATGCCGGCATGCGAACGTCGCACGAAGTTGATCCGATCATAAGAAACACTTCGCCTGTACGCGGTGCATTGCTGCATTTCAAGTTTCTCAACGCCCCTGAACTAACCGACAAAAACCGCCTGCTTGAACTGGATCACTGGAACAACAATCAACAACAGGCGAAATACTTCGAGAATCTGGGCGAAACGGCTGGCGCAACCTTCATGTTCGAGCATTCAGCGCGATATGCTTCGTCCCAAAGCCTTGTGCATCACGGCCTCATTTCCCAACTGAACTGGGCGACCTGATGGAAACGGTCGAAACTCAACTGAACACCCTGTGGATCGGCCCGAAACTGTCTCCGGTTCATTTGGCTTGTCTGCTTTCGGCGGTCAGAGCCGGGCACAAGGTCCGGTTGTTCTGCTATTCCCGGCCGGAAAACCTGCCAGCAGAAATCGAAACCGCTGATGCAGGCGACATATTGCCCCAAACCGAAATTGTTCGGCATCGCGACAGCGGCAGCCCATCCCTGTCTTCAAACCGCTTTCGCTATCTTCTGTTTGAAAATCAACTTGGACCGTGGATTGATACGGATGTTTTCATCCTCAAACCGCTGACGTCTTACGACGGCTACATGATGGCATGGCAGGATGAGGAGTTGATCGGCTCTGCGGTGTTGCGGCTGCCTCCAGGTGTGCTGACCGACTTTTTGTGCGACTTCACAACCCAGTCACACCCGATACCGTTCTGGTATCCGCCCCTGCATCGAAGCTGGCTGCAATTGAGAAAGGCCGCCGGGATTCCTCTGGCTGCCGGCGATTACCGATGGGGCATTTATGGTCCGCATCTACTGACCAACTCTGTCCGAAGGCATCATCTTGAATCCAGGGCACAACCGCCAAGCGTATATTATCCGGTCAGCTGGCGAGACTCTGGCAAATTGTACACCGGCGTGGACAATGTATTGGACGCGCTTCCCGCATCGACGCAAGCGGTTCATCTGTGGCACCATATGGGAACACCCCCTGCCAGCGGCACACATGTCATACAATCCGGCAGCTTTCTTGATCAAGCATTCAGGATGGTAGAGATGAAACCCGAAGGACAGTGATCCGGATCAGGGGGCACTTGACAAGGCATTGCGCGGAGCCTCAGCCAAGGTCTCTTTCAATGCCCGTGCGTAGAAATATCTCCAACCTTTTTGCGGAGCCGTCAAAAACCAGCTGTCCTGGAGTTTCCAGCCTGAGGTCAATCGATTCTCAATTTCTTCGGTGTTGTAGGTGGCGTACCCCCCGCAACAGTAAATGGTGACCTCACCTGCGAAAATCCCGGCGTCTACGGACATGATGTCGTACCTGGCGTAATCGATACCTTGTGAGGCATTTTCAACACATTCGCGGGCATCAAAATAGCTGCCAGGCAACTCAAAGTCACTCGGCAACACGTCTTCATCCTTTTCATAGACTACTGCGGCCCTGGCCGCCAATCTGTTGCCGTTCCTGTCAAAAATGGCATGCCGGGCACCTGCTCTCTTGGGATTTGTCATGACAAAACACATCAAAACTTTCCCGTTGCACGCATGAAACTTGTACTCGATCAACGGCGAACCATCGTCATTCACCAGCATTTTTTCGGCGATCAGACCAGGTTTTACTCCAAAATATGCCCATTCATGATGTGCCTTCCCATAGCGTCGGGCCAACCAGTTCTCTGCCAATTGCCTGATATCATTGCGCTCAACCTGATCGTCTTCAATGAATACATTCCACCCCGATCCATGAAGCGCCTTCAGCACTGTCGGAGCTTCGAAAACTTCATCTGGCATTGTCTGGATGTCATCGCCCATCCAGATACGAGGCGCGAACGACATCCGGTGCCCGGCTTTCTCAACAAGGTATTCCTGCGCAGCGGCTCGATTGCTCAGCCTTGTGAAACGAGGATTGTGGTCGAATAATTTCCGCCACAGAAGCTTTTCATTGTATCTGGCAGGTGTTGAGACATCCGGCCAGTAGCCCATCTTGCGTCGAAACTGAAAAATTATGCGCGCATTTCGAAAGTACATGTAACTTCCGACCACAGTCAGTATGGCTTTGGCAGCAGTCTGTTTCAAAGTCTTCAACGCTCCAATCCGTTTCAATTCGCGTCTTCATCAATTAAGGCTTGCCCCCCGGAGCAACTTGTTCGTACGGGCCGAAGAATCACGGGGTCATTGCTGATCTGCCCATTTGCAGTGATCAATCCTTGAATCAATGCTGCCATCCTGCAAAACTAAAAATGGCCGGATTCCAATGATCCTCATCGGCTGAATTTCCCGCAACAGGTAAAACTACATGTGCGAACAAATCCGCAATCGCTCCGGTGGCAAGATTGCGAACCAATACATGCGTCGATTGGGGGAGTACGAGATTTCCCGATCACGCGGTTTCGTACCAGCCACGGACCCATTACAGAAAATACCGCCTGCATTTGCCAATATTGAGCGTATTTCAGACGAACTCGCAGCGCACATAAAACAACAAAGTCTGGGCGGATCAATCAGTGAAATCGGCGGTCTTGATCTCGCCCTGCTCAACGGAAAACCCGAACAAGAGCGTCTTTTTTTGAGCCTGTGCGTGATCGCCAGCGCCTGGGTATGGGGACAGCCCGAGGCAAATTTTCGAATACCTCGGCAACTTGCCGTCCCGATGACCCAATTAGCCGCATTTCTGGACCGCAAACCGATTCTTTCATATGCATCCATGACCTTTCTCAACTGGAAGAAAACAGATCCTGCCGGAGACCTCTGCGCGGAAAATACAACTCTAATTTCGGGATTTCGGGGTAGTTCGGATGAAACCTGGTTTGTGACATCATCCCTGGATTTTGAGATTGCGTGTACCCCGTTACTGGCCACCTTGTATGACGCGGTCGTTGCATCCACCCGGAATGATATTGATGAATTACAGAAGCAAATGATCTCGCTGGCCGATCGAATGTACATCCTCACTGATGCTGTGTTGAAGGTACGCGAAAGGTGCGATCCGGCCATATTCTACAATCGTGTTCGACCATTCTTTTCAGGCTGGTCAGCTCCAGGTGTGATGTACGAAGGCGTGTCGAAGACACCTTACATCCTGGCCGGCGCGAGTGCCGCTCAAAGCCCGTTGATGCAGACTTTTGATGCCGCCCTGAGAATACAACATAAAACAAGCACGGCAGCTTTTCTCGACAGCATGCAACCCTACATGATGACGGGCCATCGGAGCTTCATCCGGGACGTCAAACGACTGTCCACTATACGCACTCTGGTCACTTGCAGTGGATCTGCAGACCTAAAGTCCGCTTACAATTCGGTTACAGACTCCATGAATGAGTTCAGGCGACGGCATTTTCAGTTGGTGAACGATTATGTGGCAAAACCATCGCACCAGGCTATCTCCAGAGGCACCGGCGGGAGTGCCTATGTGGAAATTCTGCGCGACGCAGGTGCCGCCACAAAGGAAGCATCGCTGCCCCTAAAAGAGACATCCTGACCTGAATCTGGCGGACCGGCGGATCAGGTCGCGCAGGTATCTCTATTTACCAACTTTGGTGAAGTCAGGCTTACGCTTTTCAAAGAACGCGGTAATTCCTTCCACTGCCGCATCTTCGGCAACAGCAGCGGCCATGTGATCGCGCTCCATGTCCATCTGTGCTTCAAGCGTGGACTGCTCCGCCGTATTCAACAATGCCTTGATGCGGCCAAGTGCACTGGTTGGAGATGTTGCAAGACGATCCGCTATTGCAGACGCATCCGACATCGCCTCCCCGGGTTCGCTCAGCGCGTTCAAGGCACCCAGTTGATACAGGCGTTCAGCACCAATGGGTTCTGCAAACAGGCAAATTTCGTTGACCAGGGGTCGTGGCAGCATCTGCATCAGGCGGTGGGTGATGCCGCCGTCCGGGGTCAGGCCGATCTTGACATATGAGACCGTGAATTTTGCCGTCATGCTGGCCACGATGAAGTCGCATGCATAGGCCAGTGAGACACCAGCGCCGGCTGCACCTCCTTCAACCGCCGCTATGACCGGTTTGGGACACGCCCTGAACTTGCGAATGACGTCATTGAGACTATCGATATGGGTCTTGCGCTGTTCAAGCGGCTCGAAACGTCGGTTCCTGATCCGGTTCAAATCACCGCCTGCACAGAAGAAAGATCCCTCACCGGTGAAAACAACCGACTTTATCCGGTCGGTTTCGCAGGCCAGGTCCAGTGCTTGCGAAATGACATCATACAACTGCAGAGTGATTGCATTGCGGTTGGCCACATTGGAGTTGTAAATGATCACCCGATCGCCGAGGTCATCGTAATAGGCTGTTTTTTCACTGGTCATGGTCCCGCCCCTGGGCTTGTGAGAACGCGATGAAACGCTCCAGATGATGGTCGGTGTCGCCAAACTCATGGTCCACCATGACCAGGCGGCGGGCATAGTGAGCCAGCGCGTATTCCTGTGTCATGCCGATCCCGCCATGCATCTGGATGCACTCTTCTGCCACCAGTCGCCCAACCCGACCGATCAGGTTTTTGGTCGCGCTGGCGTTGCGCTCACGTTCGACACGTCCCTTGTCCAATGCCGCAGCGAGATTGAGAACCGCAGATCGCGCCTGTTCAATCTCGATCAGCATGTTCGCCATGCGGTGCTGCAAAACCTGAAACTTTCCGATGGGTCGGCCAAACTGCGTCCGCGTCTGAAGATAAGTTACAGTGAGGTCCCTGGCCGTTTCCATCGCGCCCAATGCTTCTGCCGAAACGGCGGCAATCGCCATGCACACCCGCGCCTCGATTGCCGGAAACGCGGTCCCCAATGAACCCAGCAGGGCTTGACCCGGCAGTTCGACATCGCATAACTCGATCTCGCTTGCGTATCCGCCATCTATTTTCGGGTAGCTGCGAATCGACACACCTGGTGCGTCGGCGGGAACCAGAAAAAGCGAAATGCCGCCTTCTGACTCAACTTCACCGGCGGTTCGCGCACTTGCAAGCAGTGTTTGTGCAAAACCACCGTTGCCGACCACGGCCTTGCGACCGTTCAACACAAATCCGCGTCCATCTGACCTGGCAGTCGTTGTCACGCGAGCCAGGTCATAGCGGCTGCCCGGTTCGCCATGTGCAAACGCAAGCTGATGGTGGCCTGACAGTACGGCTTCCACGAGCGCGTGTTGATCAGGTGTCCCGAGATCTGCAATCAACCCGCCTGCAAGAACCGCATTTTCAAGCAGCGGCTCAACCACACCGGCTCGCCCGATCTCCTCAAACACAGTGGCAATATCATAACCATGCCCGCCCAGCCCGCCGACATGCTCGCCAAACAACGCTTGCAGAACGCCCAAGTCGGCCAGTTGCAACCAGATTTCCGGCGACACTCCATGCTGGGTGGCCAATGAAGCACTACGTTGTTGATCCGAATACACATCAGACAGAAACCGCCGCAGGCTGTCCTGCAACATCTTGCGCTCTTCGGTTTCTCCGAAGCTGGTCCGGGTTCCGGTACTCACAGGCCAAGAACCTGTTTTGCTATGATCGTGCGCTGCACTTCATTGGACCCGCCGTATATCGTCAGTTTGCGATTGTTGAAATATTGTGCAGCTATCGGAGCTGCGTACTCCGGCCCGACGGGCTGCTCGTTGAACCCTTCATCAAGTGCCTCGGATACGAACGGAATTGCATATGGCCCAACCGCCCGTCTCGCCAGATCATTGATCTGCTGGCGCAACTCGGTGCCCTTGATCTTCAACATCGAACTTTCAACGCCCGGTGCGTGGCCGGCGGCAACCTGCGAAATGACGCGGAGATTGGTCGTCTCCATGGCCATCAGGTCAATTTCAACCTGCGCCATGCGCGCTGCAAAATGCGGGTTTTCAACGAGCGGTTTTCCGCCCGCGGTTTCTTGAGCTGCAATGCGTTTGACCGCATCAAGCCCGGCCTTGGCAAAACCGGTTCCGGCAATATTGGTGCGCTCATGGGTCAACAGATACTTGGCGTAGGTCCAGCCCTGATTTTCCTCACCGACAAGATTTTCAACAGGCACTCTTACTTCGTCAAAGAACACCTCGTTGACCTCGGCTTCCCCGTCCAGCAATCGGATCGGGCGCACCTCCACACCGGGGCTGGCCATATCGATGAGCAGCAGCGAGATACCGGCCTGCGGTTTCACATCAGGATCGGTACGCACCAGACAGAAAATCCAGTTGGCGTACTGGCCCAGCGTGGTCCAGGTTTTCTGACCGGTGACCACATAGTGGTCGCCATCTCGAACCGCGCGGGTTTTCAATGACGCCAGGTCCGAGCCGGCCCCGGGTTCGGAATACCCCTGACACCACCAGTCCGCGCCATTCAGGATGCGCGGCAGGAACCGGTCCTGTTGCGCGCGTGAGCCGAATTTCTGCAGTACCGGCCCCAACATCATCAAACCGAACGGCACTATTCTGGGTGCGTGTGCGGCACACATCTCGTCTTCAAAGATGAAGCGCTGGTGAGCCGTCCAGCCGGTGCCGCCAAACTCTGTTGGCCAATTGACAGCAAGCCAACCTTTCGCATTCAGGATCGAGTGCCATTGTTCGTGATCGGCTTTCGTCAGTCGCTGACCCAATCGCACCTTTTTGCCAATCCGCGCAGGCAGACAGTCCCTCAAGAACGCACGTACCTCACTGCGAAATCCAACCAGATCAACTTGTGCCGGCATTACATGACCTTTCGCGCGGCGTTCTGGCATTTGTGGCAAATGCCGCGCAGTTCGACGGTGGATTTTTTCAAGGCAAAACCGGTGTCTGTGGCCAGCGACTGCAGCCTGTCGGAAATTGTATCGTCACTGATTTCAGATACCTGACCGCACTCGTCGCAGATGGTGAACGCGATGGTTTCATGCGCATCGCAACTGGGGTGACGGCAAGCCACAAATGCGTTGAGACTTTCCAGCCGGTGCACCATGCCGAATTCGACCAGTTTATCCAGCGCACGATATACCTGGAGCGGCGCGCGAAATCCCTGGTCGCGCAACTGGTCGAGAATCGAGTACGCGCTAAGCGGCCCACCTGATTGCGACAGCGCACCAAGGACGAGCAACTGATTGCGGGTCAGATCACTTTCACCATGTGCATGAACCATCATTTCGCGGCCCCTTTGCCAGTCGCAATCGGTTTTGCGTCCGGGCGTCTTGCCACGTGCCTGCCGACCGTAAGCAGCGAGAGAACGAACAACATCAGCGCAGCCACGACAATGCTGGGCCCGGACGGTGTATCAAATTTCAGCGAGCCAAACAGCCCCGCTACAACGCTCACAACACCAATCAACCCGGCAAGAATTGCCATTTGCTCGGGACCTGTCGAAAACCGGCGCGCCGTCGCCGCAGGAATAATCAGCATGGCCGTGATCAGCAACACGCCGACGATCTTCATGGAAATTGCGATGATCGTCGCCATCAGCAGCATGAAGACCAGGTTGGCGCGGTCAGGGTTCATGTCCTCTGCCTGGGCCAGTTCATAGTTCACCGTTGCCGCAAACAACTGATTCCAGATCAATGCCAATATTGAAATCACCAACAGTCCGCCCAGATAGATAACCGCAATATCGGTACGTGAGACTGACAGAATGTCGCCAAACAGAAAACCCATCAAGTCAATACGCACCCAGGTCATGAACGCCAACACCACCAGACCAAGCGCCAATGCGGAATGGGACAACAGCCCAAGCAACGCATCCGACGACAAGGTGGCACGCTTCTGCAACAACAGCAGGGCGAATGAGACACATGCCGATACCACAAAAACTGCCAGCGTGATGTTGACCTCCAACAACAGGGCAAGAGCTACGCCCAGCAATGCAGCATGCGACAGCGTATCGCCAAAATAGGCCAGCCTCCGCCATACAATGAAACAGCCCAGGGGTCCTGCCACCAGCGCCACGCCGATACCGGCTACCACCGCGCGTGTGAAGAAATCATCCAGCATTGCCCAGCCTTCCAGGTCTTTGATCGCTACCGGCATCGCCGGGCCCGTCATCATGATCATGATCATGATGATGTCCATCGTCGGGATGACAGTGTTCGGTGATTGAACCGTCAGCGTGGCGTACCGTGCCGTCAGGCAAGTGAGTGTGGTCGTGGCTGTGCTCATAAACCGCCAGCACCGACGTGGCACGTGCGCCAAAAAGCTCCTTGTATTCGTCACTTGAGGCCACTGCGGTCGGGGTTCCCTGGCAGCACATGTGACCGTTGAGGCAAATCACGCGATCAGTCGCGGCCATCACCACATGCAGATCATGGGAGATGAGCAGTACGCCGCAATTCAATTGATCCCGAATTCGGCTGATCAGGTTGTACAGGTCGATTTCGCCGGTGAAATCCACGCCTTGCACCGGTTCATCCAGCACCAGCAGATCAGGCTTGCGGGCAATGGCACGCGCCAGCATGACCCGCTGGAACTCGCCACCCGACAAGGTGCGTACTTCTTCATGTCTCAAGTGCAGGACACCGGTGGCCTGCATCGCCTCATCCGCTGCCGGTTTGGTCACCTTCCCCGTCAACCGCATGAAGCGCTCCACGGTCAGCGGCAGTGTCCAGTCGATAGCAACTTTCTGCGGCACATAACCAACAACCAGGCCCTTTCGCCTGACAACACTGCCTTCATCCGGCGCGACAATGCCAAGAGCCATCTTGGCCGTGGTCGATTTGCCCGAGCCGTTGGGTCCGATCATGGTCACGATCTCTCCAGCGGAAAGCGTAAACTCGACGCCGCGCACCAGCCATCTGCCGGCACGCTCAACGCCGGCATTTGACAACTGCAGCAGGGGATCAGTTGTTTTCAACACGTCAGCACGATTCTCTCAAAACTCAGTATTGCGCCACTATATTGCACATGTTATACCATTACACAATGAGAGGTTATATCATTACATAAACATAAGAATTCAACACGCTGGATGGACATGACATGAGTTTACGAAAAACGCTGCTGCTCTCGGCTTCCACGCTGCTTCTGGCAGTAAGCGCTGCACATGCAGAACCGAAAGTGGTTACATCGATCAAGCCGGTTCATTCCCTGGTGTCTGCCGTCATGGAAGGGATCGGCAAGCCTGATCTCGTTGTGACTGGAGCAGGTTCACCGCATGACTATACCCTGAAACCGTCGCAAGCAGCCCTGCTTGAGAAAGCAGAGCTGATTTTCTGGATAGGCCATGAGTTTGAGGCGTTCCTCGAGAAACCGGTAGCCACCATCGGGGAACAGGCGCAGTCGATCGAGCTTATTGACACTCCTGCCCTGCGCAAGCTTGCGCAACGTGAAGGCGGCGCGTTTGAGGAACACGATGAAAGCCATCACAACGGCGAGGACCACGAAGAGGACCATGAAACCAAACATGACGATGAGCATGCCGAATTCGATCTTCATTTCTGGCTTGATACCGAAAACGCGAAAATCCTGATCACCCGGATTGCAAACACACTGGGTGCAGCTGATCCGGAAAATGCCAGCCGATACGAGGCAAACGCCAAGGCGACACGGAGCAAGCTCGACGACCTGACCAACGAAACTTCGGCTATGCTGGCCCCGGTTCAGGGCAAGGGCTTCATTGTATTTCATGATGCCTATCAGTACTTCGAAACCCGCTTCGGGCTGGCTGCTGCCGGATCCATCACTGTCAACCCCGAAGTCATGCCAGGAGCAGAACGGGTGCGGGAGATCAAGGCAAAGCTGAACAAAGCCAATGCCCTGTGCGTATTTTCCGAACCCCAGTTTACACCCAAGATAATTGCTGTCGTCACCGAGGAAACCGATGCAAAACACGGTGTTCTGGATCCTCTGGGCGCGACACTGGAAGATGGCCCAGAGCTGTATTTCAACCTGATACGAAACCTGGCCACGTCCATGCGCGAATGTCTGTCGCGGCCAAAATGACACTCACCGGCGGAAGCCGTTTCACCAGAGCAACCTGATCTAGTCGTTTTCAACCGGCAGTATGGCCTTCAGGGGCACGCTTTGCTTTACCAGAATGGATTTGATCACGACGTAGCTGAAATACTTCTCGACACCGATATTTCGTTCAAGAATGTTCTCCACTATCTCCTGGTAATGCGCCACGCTTCTGGCGACGAATTTGATCAGATAGTCGTAACCGCCACTAACCAGGTGGCATTCCTGAACCGAGTCATACCGCCGGATTTCCGATTCAAATTTTATGAAATCCTCGCGCCGGTGATCATTGAGAGTGATTTCGGTGAACACTGTGATGTGCTCACCCAGCCTGGCAAGGTTGAGCTGCGCGTTGTAACACGTGATGTAGCCGGCCTTCTCCAGGCGCTTCACACGCTGGAGGCACGGGCTGGGAGACAGCCCGACGACATTGGCCAGATTGACGTTTGTCAGCTTTCCGTTCTGCTGAAGCTGGGCGAGAATGTTTATGTCAATCCGGTCCAGCTTGACGCCGCCTGCCATCGCGCTTCACCTTGTCAATTTCCGGTTCCCGTCACACATTTCAGGCTCGTAGCGCTTCCTGGTGTGCCCTGACAAGATCCGCCATGCTGTTGAAACAGAAATCATACTTTGGCATGTCACCCGGGTTCATGGTCGCACCAAACCCTTCCTGTTGATACCGGCGGTAGATCCAGCACGACGCAAGGCCGTGCCGATTGGCCGGGCCGTGATCGTGGAACATACTCTCTGCCGTGTGCAGGATGTCGGCTTTTTCAACGCCCAGCGTCTTCATCTTGTCGAGCATGTAGTCAAAATTGCGATCGGACGGCTTGTAGGAGCCTACATCCTCGGCGGTATAGATCGCGTCAAATTCGACATCGAGGCGCGCATGGCTACCTGCAAAGCTTTCATTGTCGACATTCGACAGGATGACCAGCTTGTAATGCTTTTTCAGATACTGCAATGCACCGACAGTGTCTGAAAAGGCCGGCCAGTTTTTGACGGATCGACCGTATGCTGCGCACTCTTCAGATGTTGCCGGCACTCCCCATTCTTCTGCCAGGCGCTTGTAGACAATCGGCAGTAGTTGGCAATAGCGCTTTGCTGGCGTCCATATCTGTTGAGATGATTCATGGCGGGCATGGGCTTCGAGAATGTCGTCGCGTGACAGTTCACGCTTTACACGAGTGGTGAGTGGCTTCAGTCCTTCGACCATGCCGGTTTCCCAATCGATCAGCGTTCCGTAACAATCAAATGTGAGTGCCGTGAAGTCCGTTAGTTTCATTGCCTGATCCCTGATGTCCGCATTTGGTGTTGCCGTTTTCGCTACCGGCCCATCTCATCTCAATCTTGCAGATTTATATAACGCGCACATCTTGAAATTAATGGTTCAGGCAGGCTGATATATTAAATTCGCTGGCCTGACAGCATAAAATGCTGCGAGGACCGGTCAGGCAACAGCCCGCCACACATAGATCGCGACAATGAAGGTCATCGCGGCGATACCCAGCAAAACAGCGGGTATCGCAAACCCTGCCCCGATCAACGCGGCTACGACCCCTGCCCCAGCAGTCATGAAGAAGGCGTTGACGATATTATTGGCCGCAATGGTGCGTGACCGATCCTCATCGGCAGACCTTGCCTGCAGGATCGCATACAGCGGCACAATGAATATACCGCCGCACAATGCCACGCCGACAAGATCCGCCATCATGCGCAAATGGCTCCAGTCAGACAGGAAGGCCAGCCCGCCGATCAGTTCGCCGCTTTCCGCAGGCTGATAGCTGATCAGCGCAAATGAAAAATCAGCAATGAATATGGCGATGCCGAGAGCGCCATACGGGGCATGAATTGCGGTCACCTGCCCCTTCAGCAGGCGGTTGCAGAACATCGAGCCAATGGCGATGCCGACGGTAAACAGTACCAGGAACAGGGTGACAACGGTTTCGTCCCCTTTCAGCAGATCGCCGGCAATTGCCGGGAACAGCGACAGCAGGATGGCGCCTACCAGCCAGAACCAGGATATGCCAAGGATGGTGAGACGTGAAAACCCGGCCGATGCCGCCTTGGCCACCATCCGCCAGCTCTCGGCAATAATGTTCCAGCGGATCTTCAGGTCAGGAACTGCTGCGGCGGTACCCGGGATAAAGCGGCTCGCCGCATAACCGAAGCCGGCCAGCGTCAGAACCAGCCCCGAAACCACGGCAATGCCTGGGCCCGTCAAGATCAGCAAACTGCCGGCAATTGTACCGGCCAGAATGGACAGGAATGTTCCTGCCTCGACAAGAGAGTTGGCGCCGATCAACTGACTTTCCTTCAGATGCACCGGCAATATGGAGTATTTCAGCGGGCCGAAGAATGCTGATTGCGTGCCCATGAGAAACAGCACGCCAAACAGAAACCAAACGTCGCCGGAAAACAGTGCGAGCCCCCCAATCGCCATAATGACGATTTCAGCCAGCTTGATGAGCCGGATCAATCCTGCCTTGTCAAACTTGTCAGCGAGTTGACCGGCCGTGGCGGAAAACAGAAAGAACGGCAGGATGAAAACCCCTCCGGCCGCTGTTGCCATTACGGCGGTATTCAGCCCGGCTTCAGCAGCAAGGCGATACACAAGCAGGATGGCGAGAGCGTTCTTGAACACATTGTCATTCAAGGCCCCCAGCGCCTGGGTGATGAACAACGGCAGAAAGCGTTTCGACTTCAGCAATGCAAACTGCGAGTTATCCATGAGGGTGTCTCCCGACCCGGTTGAAACGGTACGACCCGTCAAGAATATATCCGTACGGTCCCCAGACCCTAGAGCATGCATCACTTAGATGGAATCGTTTGGCCGGTTTTCTGCGTTTGCTGGCAAGGCACGGTTCCCGCCGTGGTCTGGTTGACCACAAGGGAGCCGTAACGCAGTCCAGCGGGCGCAGAAAACCGGCCTGCAGAGCGACATGGGTTCAATCGAACCCA
>Ga0316190_10002269_pt1 | contig 13920 bp, 11 predicted proteins | sample Eddworburrow2_MG_FD_204929 | JGI IMG/M metagenome (GOLD analysis project Ga0316190, IMG submission 204929) | Coastal sediment microbial communities from Maine, United States - Eddy worm burrow 2 | ecosystem: Environmental > Aquatic > Marine > Coastal > Sediment | place: USA: Maine | collected... | reverse complement strand
GCCCCCTGGATCTGGATATCTTACTGTATGGTGATCAGCAGATTGATGGCCCTGACCTACAGATTCCGCACCCTTATATGACAGAGCGTGCTTTTGTGCTTTACCCGCTTGCAGAGTTGGCGCCTGAGTTGAGTATTCCTGGTTACGGTGTATTAAGTGATCTGCTGCAATCCTGCCCAGCAGAAGGGTTGGAACCCTTAAATGACCTTTGTGACTGATTTAAAGCCGCCCGGCCATGTTGTGGTAGAGGGGCCGATAGGCGTGGGTAAAACCAGTCTGGTGAAACGACTGGCCGAGAGTTTTGATAGTGAGGTGCTGCTGGAGAATGCAGAAGAGAATCCATTCCTGGATCGCTTCTATCAGGATGGGCAACAGGCAGCGCTGCCAACACAGCTCTTCTTTCTATTCCAGCGTAGCAAACAACTACAGGCGTTGCGACAGAAGGATATGTTCTGCACCACGCTTGTTGCCGATTTTATGCTGGAGAAAGATCCCCTGTTTGCCCGCTTAAATCTGGATGAGGAAGAGCTAAAACTCTATGAGCAGGTCTATGCCCGGCTGACGATGGAAGCTCCCGCACCTGATCTGGTGGTTTATCTGCAGGCTCCTGTGGAAACTTTATTGCAGCGTATTCGAAAGCGTGACCGTAAAGCAGAACGTGCAATGGAAGCAGATTATTTGCAGGGGTTGTGTGATGCATACACCGAGTTCTTCTATCACTATAATAGATCGCCGCTTTTGATTATCAATGCCACAGATATCAACCCTATTGAAAGGGATGCGGATTATCAGCTGTTGTTGGAACGCATCTGCTCTATACGACGCGGGAAACATTACTTTAATCCCGCACCGTTATTACTGTAGGGTTAATTATTATCGGATTGAATGGTTATGTCAGGCATCACAATTACAACGTTGCAACAGATGAAAAAGCAGGGTGAGAAGATCACTGTGCTGACCAGTTATGATGCCAGTTTCACCCGCCTCATTGAGGAGGCCGGGGTAGAGGTGTTACTGGTAGGTGATTCGTTGGGTATGGTGATTCAGGGACAGGAGAGCACACTGCCAGTGAAGGTGGGTGATGTGGTCTATCATACACAAAATGTCGCGCGCGCCCGCCAGAAAGCCCTAATTATTGCTGATATGCCTTTCATGAGTTACAGCTCTGCTGCTCAAGCGTTGGATACGGCTGCCCGTCTGATGAAAGAGGGCGGGGCGCAAATGGTAAAGCTGGAAGGTGGTGCAACGCAATTGGATACTGTGCGGCATCTGGTTGCTCATGCCGTGCCTGTCTGCGCTCACTTGGGGTTATTGCCTCAGTCGGTACATAAGTTGGGTGGATACCGTGTGCAGGGGCGTGATGAAGAGACCGCAGCAATTATGAGAGAAGATGCTCAAGCGCTACAAGATGCCGGTGCTCAAATGCTTGTGCTGGAGTGCGTGCCTGCGGATCTTGCAGGAGAGATCAGCCAGATGTTGGAAATTCCCGTGATTGGAATTGGTGCTGGAGCAGCTTGCGATGGCCAGGTATTGGTTTTGTACGACATGCTGGGTGTGGTCTCTGGTTATCTCCCTCGATTTGTTAAAAATTTCCTGGCCGAAGCAGAATCAATTCCTGCTGCCCTTACGGCCTATGTTCATGCTGTGAAGGATGGCAGTTTTCCTGGGGCAGAGCACTCTTTTTGATGAAAAGAGTTAATAGCATAAAGCAGCTACGTCAGCAGGTAGCTGCCTGGCGTATGGCAGGTGAGCGTATCGCATTGGTGCCGACCATGGGCAACCTGCATGCGGGGCATCTCGAGTTGGTGAAGCAGGCGCAGCAACGTGCTGATCGAGTGGTAGTCAGTATCTTTGTCAATCCGATGCAGTTTGGAGCAGGAGAGGATTTTGGCAGCTACCCACGTACATTAGAGCAAGATGCTACGCAGCTGGAGGTGGTAAAAACAGACCTGCTTTTCACTCCATCTGTCGAAGAGATCTATCCCCATGGGCAGGAACAGCAGACTACCGTCACTGTGCCAGGTCTATCTGATATTCTCTGTGGGGCCTCGCGCCCAGGGCATTTTGCTGGGGTAGCCACCGTTGTTTGCAAACTGTTCAATATGGCGCAGACTGATCTGGCCCTATTTGGTACTAAGGATTTTCAGCAGCTATTGGTTATTCGGCGCATGGCCGAGGATCTCTGTATCCCGATAGAGATTGTTGGAGTGCCCACAGTGCGGGAGACAGATGGGCTAGCGCGAAGCTCACGTAATGGTTATCTGACAGCCAGTGAGCGTAGCCTGGCTCCAGCGTTGTATCGCATTTTATGCGAAACATCAGCTGCCATTGCCAAGGGAAACAGAGGTTTTATGGCGCTGGAATTAGAAGCGAAACAGGCGCTTGAGGTTGCAGGTTTTAAACCGGATTATTACAGCATTCGAAATGCAGCCAATCTTGCGGAACCATCTGGAGATGAAAATGAGCTGGTGATTTTGGCTGCAGCTTATTTGGGACGGGCACGGTTAATTGATAATTTAGTTGTTGAGATATGTTGATTTTTCTTAGAATTGATTACAATTTACGAATCACGCATAATGTGCCGCCTTTTTTGTACCACGGAGCGCTAACCAAAAATGCAGTTGTCCGTTCTCAAATGTAAACTACACCGTGCCTGCGTGACTCACGCAGAGCTGGATTATGAAGGATCTTGTGCCATTGATCGCGATCTACTGGATCAAGCCGGCATCCTGCCTTACGAACAAATCCAGATCTATAACATTGCCAACGGTGAGCGCTTTACCACTTATGCTATTGAGGCTGAAGCAGGTTCACGCATAATCTCCATCAATGGTGCGGCAGCTCATAAGGCAGCACCGGGTGATCGTATTATTATTTGCGCCTATGCTGGCCTGGATGAAAAAGAGCTGGTTAACTTCAAGCCGTCTCTGGTCTATCTCAACGAACTAAACCACATCACCCGCACTGGGGAGCAGATTCCTACTCAAGTGGCGTAAAAACATTGATTGGTGTAGTAAAAAAAGCAAGGCAGTGCCTTGCTTTTTTTACTTATGGCAAAAATGTCTTATACTTGACTACATTGCGAAAGTATCTTTTCAGAGATACTTTTTCTCCTCTTATTGTGCAGTGAGCCTCAAATGAAAAATGTTTTCCATTCGATTCCATGGAGGAAAACAACGCACTGGGTGCTATTCGGTTACCTTGCCTGCCTCTCTTCAATTCCCCTTTATGCCCAAACATCAGCAGATAATGCCGGGCTTGTTGTTGCTGAAAATGCCTTTCCCAGTGATGAATTCTTTGATGAAGAACTGCCGTTATGGGATGAGGAGGATGTCCTTATCTCAGCAGTAGGTTATCGGCAATTTATCAATCGTGCCCCTGCTGTAGCTACGGTGATTACTGCTGAAGATATCAAAAATATGGGGGCCACTAATATCGAGCAAGCTCTGGAGATGGTGCCGGGTATGCATGTCTCCACATACCATGTCCAGGCAACTCCCATATACAGCATTCGTGGCATCTATGGAGGGTTCAGCCCCCAGGTTTTGGTGATGCTTAATGGCATTCCTTTGACCAATCTGGATTTAGGGCGTCCTGCCATGTGGGGAGACTTTCCAGTTGAGTCGCTTTCGCGCATAGAGGTGATTCGGGGGCCAGGCTCAGCAGTTTATGGGGCGGAGGCCTTCTCTGGCACCATCAATCTCATTACCAAAACGGGCTCAGAGGTAAATGGTTTTGAGGGCGGCATACGCTATGGCAGTTTTGATACTGAAGAGGGCTGGCTCTCTTATGGTGGAGATATTGCGGGTTTTGAAACAGCCTTCTTTATGGGATACCACAAAACTGATGGTCACAGGGAGCGTATCGATGCAGATGCCCAGAGCTACTATGATGGGCTTGCGGGTACTAATGTCTCTCATGCTCCAGGGCCGGCAAGTAATTCTCGGAATGATCTGAATCTGCGGTTGGATGTTATTCGCGGTGACTGGCAGCTACGTGGTGGCCTACAACGGCGTCGTGATATTGGTGGGTACACGGGCGTTGCTCAAGCCCTTGATCCAACTAACCGTTATGCATTGGATCGTTGGAATGCTGATCTCACTTGGCGTGACTCCAAGTTTACAGATGATTGGGATCTTAAGGCCCAAATCAGCTTTTTGCAGACGGCTTATGAGTTGGATGATTCTGTTCTGACGCTTTTCCCAGCAGGGACAAATCTTGATCTGATTGATAATGGAACCTTTGCTCCTGTCCCTGATGGTATTGCTGATGGCATTATTTATCCTAATGGCTGGATTGGGAACCCGGAACGTTCTGAACGCCACTACCGTTTTGAGTTTGCAGCCCTTTTTTCCGGGATTAGCAAGCACCTGATTCGCTTTGGAGTGGGTTGGCATTATGGTGATCTCTTTGAGGTAAAATCGACCAAAAACTTTGGGATAAACCCAGCAACGGGTTTGCCAGTTGCGCCAAATAGCCCTCTCTTTTCAGTAACCGATACACCGCAGATCTATATGCCTGAGACAGATCGGAAGAACTATCATTGGTTTGCGCAGGATGTTTGGGCAATCGCTCAGGACTGGGAGCTGACCACCGGTATTCGTTATGACAAATACTCTGATTTTGGTCATACCTATAATCCCAGAGCAGCACTGGTCTGGATGCCTGATTATAATTTCACTACTAAATTGCTCTATGGTGAGGCTTTTCGCAGCCCTGCATTTGCTGAGACAGAGGTAAAGAATAATCCCTCCGCACTCGGTAATCCAAATCTTAAACCTGAAACGATTAAGACTACTGAGTTAGCTTTTAACTACCGGCCCATTGAGTCACTTAAGCTGGATCTCAATATGTTCTACTATGACTGGGAGTCGATGATTGAATTTGTCCCTGATCCTGGAACCACTACGGTTACTGCCCAAAATGCTGGTCGTCAAACAGGATATGGTCTGGAATTTTCTACTGATTGGGAGGCGAACTCTAAACTGCGGTTGCGTGGCAATTACTCCTGGCAACGTTCCAAGGACGAAGATATCAACAGAGACTCAGGCAATGCGCCTCGCCACCAGCTCTATCTGCGTGCTGATTGGAAGTTTATGCCTGATTGGCATCTCAATACCCAGGCCAATTGGGTGGGTGAACGTGAACGTGTAACGGGTGATGCACGCAGCCCAGTAGATGATTTCACTACGGTAGATCTGACGCTACGCCGCAGTAATATGGCCAAAAATTGGGAGGTGGCAGTTTCAGCCCGCAACCTGTTTGATGAGGATGTGCGCGAGCCTAGCCTCAATGCCACACCGCAACCCTTTATCCCCAATGACCTGCCACAGGCCGGACGCTCAATTTTTGCTGAGGTTAGGTTCAGGTACTAGCCCAAATCTTTGTGAGATTGGGCTAGGGGGTGTTCTCAATCACAATCACCGTTCATGGCGCGACTCCGACCCTTTTTTGCGCCGGCTGCGTTGCAGCTCGTCGCAATAGAGCAACTATTACTTCTCACTACGCCTTGCAAGCATGAAAAATGCCTCGAAATCATGCTCGTTCAGATAATTGAGAACACTCCCTAGGCCGCGGAATTGGCTATTGGGTTAAGAATCGCCTTGCGGTAGAGATTCACATACTGGATGGCACTGCTTGACCAACTGAAATTCTGTTGCATGCCTGTGATAGCCAGCTTTTCCCACCAGGAGCTGGGTCGATGGTGGAATTCAATGGCGCGCTCAATAGCGTCCCAGAGTGCGGGAGCTGTCGGGCTATTAAACACAAACCCTGTGGCGCTGCCATCAAGCAGGCTTTGGGGTGTGACATCTACAACGGTATCAGCCAGGCCGCCGGTGCGGCGCACAACGGGCACAGTACCATAGCGCAGGCTGTAGAGCTGATTCAGGCCGCAGGGCTCAAATCGGGAAGGCATCAGAAAGCAATCACTACTGGCTTCAATGCGGTGAGCCAGCTGTTCGTTATATCCGATATGGATGGCCATACTATCAAGGTAGCGCTCACTGGCATCGCTCATAGCCTCTTCAAACTGAGAGATTCCGCTGCCCAGCATTACAACCTGGAGATTCTCTATCTGTGCCAATTTAGGCAGTAGCTCCAATATCAGGTCGATCCCTTTTTGCTCTACCAAACGACCGACATAGCCTAATAGAAAGGCACTCTCATCTTGAGGTAGCCCCATCTCTTTCTGGAGTTGTAGCTTGTTGACTTGTTTTAGTTCAAAGGAGTTATCATCAAAATGTTGATGGATGTAGGGATCTGCCGCTGGGTTCCAGTATTGGTAATCAATACCATTGAGTACACCTGAGAGACGATTCCTGCGGTGGCGCAGCAGCCCTTCGAGGCCATAACCAAATTCAGGTGTGCAGATCTCATGGGCATAGGTGGGGCTGACGGTATTTAATCGATCAGCAAAAGCTAAACCACCTTTGATGAAAGATAGCTTGCCATGAAATTCCAAACCATCATGGCTCCAGAGTTCAGATGGGAGCTGTAGTTTCTGGAATACAGTGCGGTCAAAAATTCCCTGGTAGGCCAGATTGTGGATGGTAAACAGTGTCGCAGGCCGGTTGCCTTCGTGGTGAAGAAGAGGCGGAACCAGGCCAGTCTGCCAGTCGTTACAGTGGATGATGTCAGGTTGCCACTTTTGGCCTGCCTGGTTCAATGCCATTGCAACAATGGCCCGGCAGAAGAGTGCAAAACGCTGGGCATTATCGGGCCAGTCGTTGCCATCCGGGCCTGTGTAGGGGTTGCCGGGACGAGCGAACAGTTCTGGTGCATCGACCAGATAGAGTGGGAGATGGCCAGAAAGTGTGCCGGAAAGCAGGCGCACGGGTTCTGTGTGTCCGCTGAGATGAAGTGTTGCCACCTCTTTCAGTGGAATGGCTTTTTCCACCACTTCAGGATAAGCCGGCAGAATTAGACGGATATCGTGGTTTAAATGGCGCAGCGTCGGGGGCAGACTACCGGCAACATCAGCGAGGCCACCCGTCTTTATCAGGGGCTGTGCTTCGCTTGTGGCAAACAGTATCTTTAGGGCGGCCTGTGAATCTATTGAGGAAAAATCGGTTTTGTTATCCATGCCTTACTTCTTGTGACAACAACATGAATTGTCTGGGTTTGAGGGTGAATTTGCGTATACTCTAACACATGTTAGAAAGTATCGGTGTTGGAGTTGTCTGTACCTCAATCTATGTCATCTTAAAATATGAAAATTAAACTATGACCATACTAAATCAGACTGAAGAGTGGCGAGCCTTAGGAGATCATTGGAAAAAGATCTCTGCTGTACAAATGCGGAGTCTTTTTGCTCAGGATCCAGAGCGCTTTGAGAATATGTCACTGAATAACTGCGGCATGTTATTGGATTATTCCAAAAACATCATCGATCGCAAAGGGTTGGCCTTGTTGATGGAGCTGGCCAAAGCAACGGATCTGAAAGGCTGGATCAGACGCATGTTTGCGGGTGATAGCATTAATAATACCGAGCGCCGAGCGGTGCTGCATGTGGCGTTACGTAACCGAAGTGATCGTCCTGTCTGGCTGGATGGTGAAGATGTTATGCCAGGGGTGCGAGAGGTATTGGCCCATGTTGCATCATTCTCTGAAGCGGTGCGCAGTGGAAAGTGGACGGGGCATACCGGGCAAAGAATTACTGATGTCGTTAATATTGGAATTGGTGGCTCGAACCTTGGGCCGCTGATGGTGACTGAAGCGTTGGGTCACTATCAGACATCAGGGCCGCGAGTGCATTTTGTATCCAATGTGGATGGCACTCATATTGTTGAGACACTTAAACGGCTGGATCCCGAAACCACACTCTTTATCATCGCCTCCAAAACATTCACAACCCAAGAGACCCTAACCAATGCCCATACGGCACGGGAGTGGTGCCTGAACCGCCTGGTAGACGAGGTGGCTATTGCCCGTCATTTTGTTGCAGTCTCAACCAATACAGAGGCGGTCAGTGAGTTTGGTATCAACCCGGCCAATATGCTTGGCTTTTGGGATTGGGTAGGTGGTCGCTATTCACTCTGGTCGGCAATTGGTCTGCCGATTGCAATTGCTGTGGGTATGGAGCAATTTGAAGAGCTGTTAACAGGTGCTCATGAAATGGATGAGCATTTCCGTACAGCCGAGTTGTCAGAAAATATGCCGGTGATACTGGCGCTGCTGGGTATTTGGTATGCCAACTTTGCTGGGGCACGAACCCATGCCATCCTCCCTTATGACCAATATCTTCGCCACCTGCCAGCCTATCTGCAACAAGCCGATATGGAAAGCAATGGCAAGCGGGTAACACGTGATGGCAAAGTTGTGAAATATGCCACGGGGCCAGTGGTGTGGGGTGCTGCAGGTACGGATGGTCAGCATGCCTTCTACCAGCTGATTCATCAGGGTACTCAGATGGTTCCGGCAGATTTCATTATCCCTTTGAAAAGCCACAACCCAGTGTCAGATCAACACCAAAAGTTGATGGCCAACTTTCTGGCGCAGACTGAAGCCCTGATGAAGGGACGGACTCGTGATGAGGCCCGAGATGAGCTGGAGAAGACAGGTCTGGATGCAGAGCGTATTGTTGATCTGCTGCCGCATAAGGTATTTCCGGGAAATAGCCCAACCAACAGTATCCTGATTGATCAATTAACGCCACGCCGACTGGGATCACTGATTGCGCTCTATGAGCATAAGATCTTTGTGCAGGGTGTCATCTGGAACATCAACTCATTTGACCAGTGGGGAGTGGAACTGGGCAAACAGTTGGCAGGCGTCATTTTGGGCGAGTTAAAAGGCGAGGTGGAGCCTGGCGAACATGATGCATCTACAAAAGGTCTGATTGATTACTGCAAGCGGCACGGATAACTTAATGAAGATTAGTAAGCCCTCATTCAGCGTAACCCAGTGTTTGTTGATGCTCTGGCATAGTATGTCTTACTAAGTTGATTATTAGATCACCAAGGAATAAGAAATGAAATTTAATGCTGTTGTATGCATTATTGTTACCTTGTTTATTTCTGCATGTGGGAATCTGGATAAAAAGAGTATTCTCATAAATAACGGTGACACAAAAGAACAAGTATTGTCTGTTATGGGGGTTCCTGATGATAGGCAGTTCAGGGGGAATGATGAGGTTTGGCAATACTGTCAAACAGGAGCAGGATTTGGCTACCATGATTATCGTTCTATTTGGTTCTATGACGGTGAAGTAACAGCCATAAATTCATATAAAAGTACACGCCCAGGTGTTTCTTGTGTAACGGATATTAAGCAAGTCAACTGGGAAAATAGGCCAGACACAACGATTGAAATCAGGCAAAGGTAATCTAAACAGGGTGGTTGCAGTGACCTGCCATCGCGGTGGGTAAATTTTCGGCGTGGTGGTGTTACTTATCATTAGTATAAAAGGCGAGATCGTGCCGCAGGCACCACATTGACAGCGATATTTGTGATATTTACGACTGATTTTTTAAGAGCGGTGGAGAAGTATAATGAAACCAGAAGAGCATAAAGAGTGGCAAGAGAAAGTAGCAAAAGATGCCAGAGAGCTTGCTCAACCTCTCAACCTATCAGAACTGGAAACCCAAGGCATTATTTCAGTCGAGGGTGAGTGGTGCCGGATTCATAAATTTGCTGAGCTGCCAGAAGAGGCAAAATCCAAGATCGCGGAACTCTCCTCAGATGATAAAGGACTTAAAGCCAAATTTATCGATACCACTCAATTTGCAGGAATTGCAGAAAAACTGGATAAACGTGGTTTGTAAGTTAATAAGCCACAGCTAGCTAATGCGTAAAGTTTTAGAACATCAACTCATTATCGCCCAACGGTAGTTTGTAGGTTTTGTTTCACAGCGCGATCCGCGGGCTTGCTATATTTGCTTAGGCAAATATAATTGCATGTATGGATACACAATCACTTGCCGCCTTGTTTAAAACCCTGTCCGAACCCGTGCGGTTGCGGATTATTTACCTATTACTGGAAAAGGGTGAGCTTTGTGTCTGCGATCTGGTGAATACGTTGGAACTCTCTCAAAGTGTGGTATCCCGCCATTTGGCCTATCTGCGCAACAACGATCTTGTCTCTACACGCCGGGAAGGGGTGTGGGTTTATTACCGTGTTACTGAGTGCTGTTGCGAGCCGTTGTTTGAGTATATTCGTCAGAGCGGTGAGGCAAACGACGAGATGCAGGCAGATGTTACCCGATTAGAGGCAACCAGCCAGCAACAGCATTGTGCTTGATGGGTGATGATTTAAGTGCTGAAAGGCTTTTTTTAAATATTTAACATATCTGTTTATACGTATATGCATTTTTCTGAATAGTAGGATGAAGATTATCTAATGAATATCTTTGAGCGTTATCTTTCTGTCTGGGTGGCTTTGTGCATTGTTGCTGGTGTTGTGCTTGGCAATCTAGCTTCACCGCTGTTCCAGGCCATTGGCCGAATGGAGGTAGCTCAGGTCAACATCCCTGTTGGAATCCTGATCTGGGTAATGATCATCCCGATGCTGGTGAAGGTGGATTTTGGCGCCCTGCATAAGGTTAAGGATCACGTGAAGGGGATAGGCGTTACTCTGTTTGTGAACTGGTTGGTTAAGCCCTTTTCGATGGCTTTTCTTGCCTGGTTATTTATTAGCCAGCTCTTTTCGTCTTGGCTACCCCAGGATCAGCTGGATAGTTATGTGGCAGGTTTGATTCTACTTGCTGCAGCTCCCTGCACAGCGATGGTGTTTGTCTGGAGCCGCCTTTCCAACGGTGACCCACTATTCACGCTGTCGCAAGTGGCGCTTAATGACACCATCATGGTTTTTGCCTTTGCACCGCTTGTGGGGTTTCTATTGGGGTTGTCATCAATAGTGGTGCCCTGGGACACCTTGCTGATTTCAGTGGTGCTCTACATAGTCATTCCAGTGATTATTGCGCAGCTGTGGCGCAGGAAAGCATTGGCCAAAGGTCAGCAATATTTTGATGCCGCAATGAAACAGATTGGCCCCTGGTCGATGTTGGCCTTGCTGCTGACATTGGTGCTGCTATTTGCCTTTCAGGGTAAAGCCATTATTGAGCAGCCAATTATTATTGCGTTGCTGGCTGTGCCCATTCTGATTCAGGTCTTCTTTAACTCTGCATTGGCCTATTGGCTCAATCGAGTCGTCGGCGAAAAACATGCTGTTGCTGCGCCATCTGCCTTGATTGGAGCGTCTAACTTTTTTGAGCTGGCGGTGGCTGTCGCCATTGGCATGTTTGGTTTTGAGTCGGGCGCAGCTTTGGCCACGGTGGTGGGGGTGTTGATTGAGGTTCCGGTGATGCTGCTGGTGGTGCGAGTGGTAAATGCAACTCGCCCCTGGTATGAAGCTAAAGTTTTAATTCGTACTCTCCGGGGGTAGCAGAGGCATAGCTGGTTTGGGGCGAATGGGCTTCGAATTCCTCGCAGCACAATGGCCGGTTACCCAGTGCAGAGGGTAGATGGAAGCCATATTCGATCAGTCTCGGCAGCTGGTTAATCTCTGCGGTGACTAATTACATGCCGCCACTGTCTGTATCCGAAGCAGCGATCGACATTCCGATAATGCAGGCGTTGTTAATCCGATGATACGAGCATTGTTAAGCTGGGCACTCGGAGTGTACAGTGCTGCATCTGCTAGCAGTGCATCTGTTGATGGAATGGTGCTGGTATAGATAATCCCACCGTTGCGCTTGTAGACCACAGTGCTGCCGGTGCGCTCAATCCGCAATACATCACCGGTCTGGTAAGTTCCGAAAAGGCCCCTGTCCACACCGTTCTCAAATACGCTCAGTGTGCCATCTATGCGCGTCAAAATAGCATAACCAATGCTGTCATAGGAGGCGGAGGTATTGATGTTGGATAGACCCAACATGCGGTAGGCATTAGTGCCCACTGCGGTAAATTCTACTGCACCATCACCAGGGATGGTCTGTTCCGAGACAGCACCACTGTTCCCCCAACCCGTAGCCGTGGTCTTAATCAGGGTATCTCCCTCAACTGTAACACCTACCTGATCTATCCATGTGACGAGAGTACCACTGGTGGTGATGGTGAGCGAAGCACTGACCACAGCACTGTCAGCATAACCACCGAGGATAGCAATAGCCTTAACCGTGGCGCTCTCGGTGAGCATGAATGGGCCACTGTAGACCGCTGAGTCCACAGTGGGTGTGCTGCCGTCCAGTGTGTAGTAGGTGGTTGCACTCTCCGCACCGGTGCCCGCTGTAATGCGGATCAAAGCCGCGTTATCGAAGCTGCCGCCGTCTGGAGTAATCATAGGGGGCATAACATCTATCACAGCAGGATTTGCACCGCGCTGGTACTCTTCCAGGTTGGAGATGTCATCTCCATCCATGTCCTGGGCTGCATCATTGCCGTTTAGATAGTCAAGGCCATTGGCGGTCTCCCAGTCATCTGGCATACCATCACCATCTGTGTCCAAAGCAACAGCTGGCACACCGAGCATGCGGGCATTGTCGATACGCGCACCTGAATTGTACAGCGCTGCATCGACCAGCAGGTCACCCGTTGAGGGGATAGTGCTGGTATAGATGATTCCACCGTTGCGTTTGTAGACCACGGTGCTGCCGGTGCGCTCAACCCGCAGTACATCACCACTCTGGTAAGTCCCAAAAAGGCCTCTGTCCACGCCGTTCTCAAACACGCTCAGGGTGCCGTCTATACGCGTTAAAATAGCATAACCAATGCTGTCATAAGAGGCGGAGATATTGCTGTTGGATAGACCCAGCATGCGGAAAACATCTGTTGCTACAGCTGTGAATTCTACAGCACCATCACCAGGGATAGTCTGTACCGAGGCAGCACCACTGTTCCCCCAACCTGTAGTCGTGGTCTTAATCAGGGTATCTACCCCAACTGTAATGCCTACCCGATCTGTCCAGGCAACGGGGGTGTCATTGGTGTTGATGATGAACGAGGTAGTGACTACAGCACTATCGGTATAGCCATCAAGGACAGCCATGGCCTTCACTGTAGTGTCCTTGGTGAGCGTGAATTGGGCGCTGTAGACTGCTGAGTCCACAGTGGGTGCACTGCCGTCCAGTGTGTAGTAGATGGTAGCTCCTTCTGCACCTGTGGCGTTGGCAATGCTGACCAGGGCTGAGTTATCGAAGGTGCCGCCATTTGGCGTGATAGCAGGGGATGCAACGGGTACGTTTGCTACAGCAGGGTCTAAACCGCGCTGGTACTCTTCCAGGTTGGAGATACCATCTCCGTCCATGTCCAGTGCCGCATCATTGCCATCTAGATAGTCAAGGCCATTGGCGGTCTCCCAATCATCTGGCATGCCATCACCGTCTGTATCCAAAGCAGCGGCTGACATGTCGATAATCAGGGCATCGTCAATACGCGCACCTGAATTGTACAGCGCGGCATCGACCAGTAAGTCACCTGTTGAGGGAACCGTGCTGGTATAGATAACGCTAGCGTTGTGCTTGTAGACCACAGTACTGTCGGTGCGCTCAACCCGCAGTACATCGCCGCTCTGGTAAGCCCCAAAGCGACCCATCTCCACGCCATTTTCATAGATGGCAATAATGCCTTCCTGACGCAGTAAAATGGCGTAATCAATGCTGTCATAAGAGGCCGAGGCATTGCTATCTGAAAAGCCCAGTATGCGGAAAACATCTGTCGCGATAGCTGTGAACTCTACGGCACCATCACCCGATAAGGTCTGTTCTGAGGCGGCACCACTATTTCCCCAACCCAGAGCTGTCGTCTTAACCAGGTTGCCATTATCTATGGCAACGCCTACCAAATCTGTCCAGGTCACGGGGGTGTCATTGGTGTTGATGATGAACGAGGTAGTGACTACAGCACTATCGGTATAGCCATCAAGGACAGCCATGGCCTTCACTGTAGTGTCCTTGGTGAGCGTGAATTGGGCGCTGTAGACTG
>Ga0316190_10002267_pt1 | contig 13925 bp, 8 predicted proteins | sample Eddworburrow2_MG_FD_204929 | JGI IMG/M metagenome (GOLD analysis project Ga0316190, IMG submission 204929) | Coastal sediment microbial communities from Maine, United States - Eddy worm burrow 2 | ecosystem: Environmental > Aquatic > Marine > Coastal > Sediment | place: USA: Maine | collected... | reverse complement strand
AGACCCACGATCAAGAGGCTGTTCAAAATACCGGACAGTCCACAGTAATAGCGCAGCACAGGATAGCCCCACCACAGCCAGGCATCGACTCCGACGGTACCTATCAACAAGGCTAACGGGAGCCGCCACTGCAACCGGACCTCGAACAGTGCTCCGAGCAACAACAGCGCGGTGACATCCCAGCCGGCATGCGCCAGATCACTGTGCACCCAATGTGCGGTAATCAATCGCCACCCGGTCGAACACCCAGGCCTCGGGCGCTGCGCCAGGGACCAGATAAGCGAGCACAGCTCCCAGACCCAGCAGGATGGAACGCCATGGCAGCGTGCTGCCACCACCGCGCCCATCCGCCTGAAAGGCTGCGCCCACTAGTGAGTCACGCTCGCCTGACGGCGACGCAAGGTGTGCCACACCAGAGGCAGGAACAGCAACAGGTTCCACGCATCCAGTGCTCCGCCGCCGCTGTGGCTGGCACAGCTTGATGAGTACATGGGCTGATGGCTGTCGACCCGACGTGATACAGCCGGGCGCTGTGCACGTTGCTGCCGTGCCGCTTCTTCAATCGCCAGGCGTCCCTTGTTGCTGCGCCTGATGCCATGTGCATCGAAGACCTCTTCGCGCACGACTACCATGGCGGTGTAATCGGTCACCAGGCCATACTCGACACCCAGATCGGTGATGGCCTGTTTCAGGTCAGCATCTTCACCGAAGTCGTTGATCTCCTGTAATGCTTCCTCGACACATGCGTACGCCCACAGGCGCTCAACCTCCGGGTTATCAGTCGCTACCGCCGGGAAGGCAAACCGTGTCTGGTAGGTCTTGTGTTCACCCGAGATACGCCCGGTGAGCCGGATGTCAGCCATACCCTCACCCCAGTAATGTCCAAAGACCACAAGTTGCTGGCCCCGATACAGGCTGCCGATCTGACCGGGGGTAAGATCGGCTGTCTTGATACCATCAATCCTGATTTTCACACCGTGCAGGGCTTCATGCGTCACCCTGGAAGTTGCCGCCAGTAACTGTCCCACGATGTCGTCACTGTTGGAGATATTCATGGCAAAACCGCCCGAGGCCCGGGTGAGTGCTTCCAGTAATGGACGGTTGGCGCTGTTACCCAGCACAAAGGTGAACAATCGGACGTCGCCAAATACTTTTCTTACCCGTTTGCCTGTTCATATCTGACTCCTTAATTATCGAACGTTGCTCAATTAATGCCTGCAAATGAGCCCGGGAAGCTAATAGATCGCTGGATGGACCATGATAAACACTGTTCAATATAATTACCGAGAAAACCCACTCGCTGAAAATGAGTGGGGTGCTTGTACTATGAACAGCGTTCAATTAAAATCCAGCACGAGACTGAACACTGTTCAATAATATTTTTCGACACTGCCCTGTCGGCAGCTAATCAAAGGTCCAGGGCATGGCACGACGCAGCGATCACAGCCGTGAAGAACTCCGGGAAATGGCCATCACGGCCGCGGAACAAATTGTAGTGGAACAGGGATATGCAGGCCTGAGCGCCCGCAAGGTAGCAACGGCTATTGGCTACACCGTTGGGACACTGTACCTGGTCTTCGAAAACCTCGATGACCTCATTCTGCACATCAATGCACGCACCCTCGACCGCCTGCATGCGCGCATGACCGAGTCACAGGCACAGTGTAACGATGCCAGCGACTGCCTGCTGCAACTGGGACGGGTCTATATTCGCTTTGCCGATGAAGACCCGCACCGCTGGGCAATGGTTTTCGAACACCGCTTCTCCGATGATCAGCTTGTGCCGGCGTGGTACCAGGAAAAGATTGCGCGGATGTTTGCGCTGGTTGAAGAAGGACTCGAACCCCTCGCCAAACAGCATACACCTGATGAGATAACACAGGCATCACGGGCACTGTGGGGTGGCGTGCATGGCATCTGTATCCTGGCGCTTAACGACAACCTGGGCGTCACCGGTGTCGATTCGGTACAGGATCTAACAAAAACACTGATCACTCACTATCTCAAGGGCTTCACCGATAACTGATCTGTTAGTAATGCCCCACGGAAAACCGTGATCGCGTAACGTACTCCACAGCAACAGGAACAACACAGGTCAGCAACCATGGACAAACTGTTCAAACTAACGGGATTTATCCCGTTCATAGTGATTATTTTCCTGAATGCCTTTGTCGATCTGGGACACAAGATCCTGATCCAGAATACCGTCTTCAAGACCTATGATGGCCAGACCCAGATCATCCTGACGGCCATTGTGAACGGTCTGATATTGCTGCCGTTCGTGCTGCTGTTCTCCCCCGCCGGCTATCTTTCCGACAAACACCAGAAGCCCCTGATCATGAAAGTCAGTGCAGCTATTGCCGTCGGTCTGACACTGCTGATCACCCTCTCCTACTACCTTGGCTGGTTCCACTTTTCCTTCGCCATGACCTTTCTGCTGGCAGCACAAAGCGCCTTCTACTCACCGGCAAAGTACGGCTACATCAAGGAACTGACAGGCAAGGAGCAACTGGCCACTGCCAATGCCGTCGTACAAGCAGTGACCATTGTGGCCATCCTGTTTGGCATCTTCGCCTTCTCGGTATTTTTTGAACGGGGCCTGGCCGGGGTGAGCTATGAAAACGAGTCACAATTACTAGAGGCGATCGCACCGCTTGGCTGGATTCTGGTGATCTGTGCATCGCTGGAATTGATGTTTGCCATGCGATTGCCAGCCCGTGAGGCAGCCGCAGCCGAGCGGCACTTTGACGTAAAACTGTACAGCAAGGGGCACTACCTGCAGGACAATCTCAACAAGATCCTGGCAAACAGAACCATCTGGCTGTCGATTGTCGGTTTGTCTGTCTTCTGGGGAATCTCCCAGGTCGTACTGGCCACCTTCCCGGCCTTCGCCAAGGAGACCCTGGGTGAGGACAACACCGTTGTCATTCAGGGGATACTGGCCTGTTCCGGGTTCGGCATCATCATCGGCTCCCTGCTGGCCGGTCAGTCCTCGAAGCATCATATCGAAACGGGCCTCGTCCCGCTGGGCGCACTGGGTATCGTAGTCGCGCTGTTTTTCCTGCCACAACTGGACTCGCATACCTTGCTGGTAATGGATTTTCTGTTGCTGGGCGTCAGTGGCGGCATATTCATCGTGCCACTCAATGCATTGATTCAGTTCCATGCCCGGGATGACCAGCTGGGCACCGTGCTGGCAGGTAACAACTGGGTGCAAAACGTGGTCATGCTGGGATTTCTTTGCCTGACGGTCTTCTTTGCAATCTACGGCATCAGCAGTATCGGTCTATTCCATTTACTGACCATCACAGCCCTGGCAGGTGCACTCTATACCGTCTATCAGCTGCCACAGTCGCTGGTGCGTTATGTGATTGCGCGGGTATTCTCCAGCACCCATCGCATCACGGTGCTGGGATTTAAAAACCTGCCCGGCACCGGTGGTGTACTGATGCTGGGTAATCACATCAGCTGGCTCGACTGGGCAATGGTTCAGATCGCCTGCCCCCGGCCAGTTCGGTTTGTGATGCACAGGGCTATCTATGAACGCTGGTATCTGAAAGGTTTCATGGATTTCTTCGGCGTCATCCCGATTGCCGCCGGCCAGAGCAAAGAGGCACTGCAACAGATCAACGCACTGCTGCGCGCAGGCGAAGTCGTTTGCCTGTTCCCGGAAGGGACGATCAGCCGCAGCGGCCAGCTGGGTGAATTCAAACACGGCTATGAACGCACCGTTGAAGGGGTAGATGGCATTATCCTGCCGTTCTATTTGCGCGGCCTGTGGGGCAGCCGCTTCTCGCGCTCGAGCGAAAAACTGCGGGAGATCCGCAACACCCGCCTGCGCGGGGATGTCATCGTCGCCTTCGGCAAACCCCTGCCCATGGACACGCCGGCCCACGAACTGAAAAGACAGGTACTCGAACTCTCGATAGACACCTGGGAACACCATACACAAACGCTGGACCCCATTCCTTTGGCGTGGTTGCACAGCGCAAAACGACGCGGCAATGAACCCTGCCTGGCAGATGCCAGTGCCACGACCACGCTTTCCGGCTACAAAGCACTGACCGCCGTCATCGCTTTCTCCCGTCTCATCCGCAAGCGCAGTCTGCAGCAGAATATCGGTCTGCTCCTGCCAACCAGCAATCCTGGCATCATTACCAACATGGCGGCTTTGCTGTTAAACAAGACCGTGGTTAACCTGAACTACACGGCCAGCCTGCAGTCACTGCTTGCTGCCGTGGAAAAGGCGGAGATTAGCAGCCTCTATACATCCAAGCGCTTTGTCAAGAAGCTGGCGCAGCGTGGCGTCAACCTGGATGAACTGCTGGCCCGGGTTCAGGTACATTATCTTGAAGATCTGAAAGAAGCGATTGGCACCTTTACCCGGATTGCTCTGCTGATCTCTGCGGTCGTGCTGCCGGCAAGGGTACTCTACGCACTGTTCGGCCGACGTGCCGGCATTGATCAACCCGCCGCCATCCTCTTTTCAAGTGGCAGCGAGGGGGAACCCAAGGGGGTCGTCCTCAGCCACCGCAACATCATGGCCAATATCCGCCAGGTCTCGGATGTCCTCGACGTACGCGACGAAGACACCATTATGGCGACCCTGCCCCTGTTTCATGCCTTCGGTCTTACCATAACAGGACTCATGCCACTGGTTGAGGGTATCCCGGTCATCTTCCATCCGGACCCGACTGACGTCTTGACGATTGCAAAGGCCATCGCCAAACATCAGGCCACCGTGTATTGCAGTACCTCAACCTTTCTGCGGTTGTTTAACCGGAACCGGCATATCCACCCGTTGATGCTGGAGTCATTGCGGGTTGTCGTGTCCGGTGCCGAAAGGCTGAACCCGGAGGTGCGCGATGCCTTCAAGCTCAAGTTCAACAAGGAGATCTACGAAGGTTACGGCACCACGGAAACCACCCCGGTCGCCAGCGTCAACATCCCGGACCGGATAGACCAAAGGAACTGGCAGGTCCAGCAAGGGAACAAGCCGGGTACCGTTGGCATGCCTCTGCCGGGTGGCAGTTTCCGCATTGTTGACCCGGACACGCTCGCATCGCTGCCGGTTGGTGAAGATGGCCTGATCCTGTTCGGTGGCTCACAGGTCATGCTGGGCTACCTCAACGATCCGGAGATGACCGCTGATGTCATTGTGGAGATAGATGGCAAGCGCTGGTACAAGACCGGCGACAAGGGTCATCTCGACCAGGACGGCTTCCTCACTATTGTTGACCGCTACTCGCGCTTTGCGAAAATCGGCGGCGAAATGATCAGCCTCGGCGCTATCGAAGGCGCCATTGGTAAAGTGCTGCCGGAAAACATCGAGGTACTCACCACGGCGCTCCCGGACGGCAAGAAGGGAGAAAAAGTGATTCTCCTGATGACTGGTGACATTGACCAGGATGAAATGAAGAAACTTATTGAGCAGTCGGGGCTCAACCCGTTAATGCGGCCTGCGGCATTAATCCATGTAGAGGCAATTCCGAAACTCGGAAGCGGCAAGAATGATTTTAGCCGGGCAAGGCAAATGGCAATGGAGGCGTGTGCCTGATGAAGACGCTGGTGCGATTATAGAAAAAGCTTGCAGGAGCGCAGCCACCCGTGCGAGTCACGCCAGGACTCAGCGAATCACGACCTCTTCAATCCAGTCGCCTTGTATGCTATTTATACGCCGATCAGGGAGCATCCTGCGAAATACCTTTATTGTTGCCCCGCTACTGTCCTTGAATGGGACACCGGGCGTTTTATTTTTCTGCCGCCTGATCGCCAACCTGGAACCGCTTATTTCCCACGTTCCCGCTCCTCGGCTTTGATACGCTTATAGATTTCTTCGCGATGAACAGCAACCTCTCTTGGTGCTTTTATACCGATTCTTACTTGATTACCTTTAACACCGAGTACGCTAACCGTTACTTCATCACCGATCATGAGTGTCTCATCCACTCTCCTTGTAAGTATCAAGATACGCCCTCTCCTTTATAGAGTCTGTCTGCGCACCGAGAGTGGTCGCAGTGGGACGTTCGCTAAAAAATCGCCGTATGGCCAGCCAGGGAGAATGCCGAGGTATACTCACCGAACGTCCACTAGCACACTAGCAGATAGTAGTAAATTAGGGAATATACTTACCTGGAGAGAGGGAGGGGTACATTGAGTAAAGGGTCGTGAAGGTCTTAAAGGGGCGATAATCCCCGTTTAGTGATTATTAATATTAGCATTCTCAGATAGAGAAACCTGATATTGCTGGCATACACCCTTGCCTGTACTGACCCTGCACAGCGCAACTGATGCGATCAGGCCGGGAATTCCCAGCACAGCCAATCGAGTCAACAGTCAGGATTGTCTGGGGAAGGTGTAAACCCCGTTCTTTGTGGCAGGGTTTCATTAGCGGCAACCGTTCCCAGAACCACAACTGGATACACATGCCGAGTGACGCCTGTTCGTCCGGATTCTCCGTCAGCGGGACCCAGCTGACCGGACAACTCGGAAAACTTCACATCCAGCGAATCCAGAATGCCACGGGTCCGGGACGTGTAATTTTCCGGATCCTGTGCATAGTCATGCATCCAGGTGTGGTGGCCGGCTACCGCCTCGGCAGTCAGACGTTCACCTTGCAGCTGCCGTTTGACCGGGACTGCAAGCGGGCTGCTCCAGAACCGCTCACCGATACAGCATCACTGCCTCCTGCTCCGCCATCCATGCCGCCTCGTCCACCCCGGCCAGTGCCTCCAGGTCGTCCGGCGTGGCTTGGGGGTCGTCCACCCACTGGCGCAACAGCTCACCACCATTGATCAGATCAATGGCAAGGCGGTCGACTTCATACTCGTAAGGGAAGTCTCGCCAAAGCTCGTAATCCGGCCGCTGCCGGCGCAGCGTCTTGAAAGCCAGGGCCATCAGCCGCCAGGGTTGGAATGCATCATGGTTGTAGGCCCCGTCCTCCACATGGATCTGCACCCCGGCACACAGCCTTCCCGCGTACTTGTGGAAGGTGGGCTCGAACCAGCACTCCCGCAGCCGGCATCCCTGCAGCCAGTGCGGGGCGAGTTGCTGCATGTCCGCGAGGAGCTTGCGGGGTTCCAGGTCCGGCGCACCGAAAACCTCCAGGGGCCTGGTGGTGCCACGGCCCTCTGACAGGGTGGTGCCCTCCAGCATGACCGTGCCGGCATAACAGCGGGCCATCCAGAGATTGGGTGCGTTGGGACTGGGGTTTACCCAGGTGCGCTCGCCCAGCGGCCAGCCATAGCCTGGTCCAGCCCCGGGTTCCCAGCCCTCCATGTTCAACACTTCGCATTCCACATCCAGCTTCAAGGTACGCACAAACCACAGGGCCAGTTCGCCCATGGTGAGGCCGTGACGCATGGGCAAAGGACCCGCGCCCACGAAGCTCTCCCAGCCAGGACGCAGAATCATCCCCTCCGCCGGGCGCCCAGCCGGGTTGGGACGATCCAGTACCACCACCCGCTTGTTGAACTGCGCAGCCGCCTCCAGCACATAGCGCAAGGTGGTGATAAAGGTGTAGATGCGGCAGCCCAGGTCCTGCAGATCCACCAGCAGTACGTCGAAACTGTCCATCATCGCCGGCGTGGGTCGACGTACCTTGCCGTACAGACTGAATACCGGTATGCCCAGCTCAGGATCCTTGAAATCCGCCGACTCCACCATGTTGTCCTGCTTGTCCCCGCGCAAACCATGCTGGGGACCGAAGGCGGCAGTGAGCCGAATATCGGGTAGCCGTGCAAGGGCGTCGAGAGAATGGGTGACATCGTCTGTCACAGAGGCCGGATGGGCCAGCAGGGCCACGCGACATCCCTGCAGGGACTGACGCAGTGCGGGCTGCTGCAGCAAGCGGTCAATACCAAACTTCATGGCCTCACTCCGCAGGTTAGATTGCTCAAATCACGCATTCAGGGCAGTACCAGCTGTAACGCGAAGGCGTCAGTGTGATGGAAGTCGGGCTTGCCCGGAGGATGTCGGTACGCCCAGTAAGAGAGCTCGCCGTCAGTATCCTCCACAACGGCTGAGAGCCCCAGTCTCAACGGACGGCCCGGCGGCAGAAAATCCTGACAGATCTCCGTATCCAGCTCCAGTCGATTCATGGTCCGGCGCACCACGATTCCGGGCTCCAGAGCAATCTCCAGCTGCCCACCGTGCCGATAGCCACGAAAAGCATAAACCGCCCACTCTCCGGACGGCGAGAAGTTAAATTCACGATACCCTGGTCCGTTGCCTGCCATCACGAAAACCTCAAAACAGGTGTGCCGCCACAGGTACTCCGCCCGTCGAGACGGGCGGAGTCCAGGAATGCGCAAACAGGAGAGGTCACCCTCCATGGTGAAGGCCAGGCTGAGGGTGTCGCCCGGCGCCGTACCCACCACCGCATTGATACCACGCATTGCCTGAGAGGGGGTTTGAGGATGGCATGCAAGGGTGAGCTGCACTGTTCCAGTAATGGAATTCATGGATGGCAAGGCTAGCATTCCGGCACTTAATTCGCACGCGTGTCAAATCACACACATATTGGCCAGCGATTCTACCAAACTGACACAGGATGCTTTCCATGTCAGCCAGCTATGCTTAATAACCTTCCCTATCGTTGTTTTTTCCAACAGTAAAGTTCAGGGGACCATACACTCCAGGAAGTGGACAAACAGGAACACGTTCCAATCCCGCGTCACACAGGTTCTGCAAGCTCCCCCGCAGTCGGAGAGCAGCGTTTTTTGGTACCCGTCAGGTTCTCTGTTAAAAGCTATAATTGGCAATTCTCTGTAAGCTACCTGTTCTGTAGAATAGCAGTCCATCCATACCCTGCCTTTCCACCATGCCGAGAACAAAGAAACAGCGGAAAACCCCTCAAACACGGACTCGACCATCCGGCTGGTCCACCAGTGACGCGGATGAAATCGAACGCCGCCGTGTGCGGGGTGTCACCGAAGCCATCCGAATCGAACCCGAGGCGCCGGATGCCGGTTTTTTTGGTTACTATCAGGCCCGCTCTGGCGGCGGACAGACCTATCGTGTCGAGATACGCTCACTGGCCGATCCGATCAACAGCTGCGACTGCCCCGACCACCGTGTCAACGGGCTGGGTACCTGCAAGCACATCGAGGCGACATTGCACCGGCTCCAGTACCGGCGCAAGCGCGCCTTCAAACAGGCAGCCGCTACCGGCAGTCCCTTTATTGAGATATTTCTGGATCGGCGCGATCACCAGGTCCGGATCCGCTGGCCGCAGGGCAGCCGGCAGCGTTCCATGGCACGGGAACTCCTCGCCCCCTTCTGTAATGATTCAGATACCCTGGCGGGCACCCCCCTCGACACATTACCGGCGCTGGAAAGGTCAATCAACGCCTCAACCGCCCGCGTCAGGCGCCGAATCCGGGTCTCAAGAGAATTGAACCCCTGGCTTGAGTCACTTGATCAGGCTGCCCAGCAACGGCGTGCCCGCCAGCACTTCGAAACCGAAGTGGCAGCCGGCAAGGCAAGTCTCGACCTGGTCAGGCACCCCCTTTACCCCTACCAGCAGGAAGGCATGCTGCATCTGGCCTTCACCGGCCGCGCCCTGCTGGCCGACGAAATGGGCCTGGGCAAGACGGTGCAAGCAGTCGCCGCCTGCGAACTGCTGCGCCATACCCGGGGAATCCGGCGGGTGCTGGTGATCTCCCCCGCCTCGCTCAAGGGCGAGTGGGAGGAGCAAATCGCCAAGTTCACCGACCTGCCCACGCACATCATCCAGGGGCCTCGCGCCCGACGACTGCGCCAGTACGACGGGCCTGCGTTCTTCTTTCTTGCCAATTACGAGCAAGTGCGACCCGACGTAAATGAAATCAATAACATCCTCGCCCCGGATGTCATCATTCTCGATGAAGCCCAGCGCATCAAGAACTGGCAGACAAAAACCGCCATTTCGGTCAAGCGCCTGCACAGCCTCTATGCCTTCGTACTCACAGGCACCCCGCTGGAGAATCGCATCGACGAGATCTATTCGATCGTGCAGTTCCTCGACCCTCATATCTTCGGCCCCCTGTTCCGCTTCAACCGTGACTTCTATCAACTGGACGAGAAAGGACGCGCCATCGGCTACAGGAATCTCGATCAACTGCATGAGAGACTGCAGCCCGTCATGCTGCGCCGGCGCAAGGAGCAGGTAGAGGGGCAACTGCCGGGTCGCACGATCAACACCTATTTCGTCGCCATGCACAAGGAGCAGACGCTGCGTTACGGGGAATACGAGGCGAAAGCAGCACGTCTTGCCGCCATGGCCAGGAAGCGTCCATTGAAAAAAGAGGAGATGGAGCGGCTCCAGCAGTATCTGGCCTGCATGCGCATGCTGTGCGACACGCCCTACATTCTCGACCAGAGCTGCCGCATCTCTCCGAAGCTGCAGGAACTCAACAACCTCCTTGAGGAACTGATCGCGGACGGTGACCACAAGATCATCATCTTCTCCGAGTGGCAGCGCATGCTGGAACTGGTCCGGGAGCTGGCTGAGGGTTTGGGGCTGGGTTATGCGTGGCATACCGGTCAGGTCCCGCAGTCGCAGCGCCGTAGCGAGATCCGGCGCTTCAAGGACGACCCCGCCTGCCGGCTGTTTCTCTCCACCGACTCGGGCGCCACGGGGCTCAACCTGCAGGTGGCTGACGTGGTGATCAACCTGGATATGCCCTGGAATCCGGCCAGGCTGGAACAACGCATCGCGCGCGCCTGGCGCAAACACCAGAAGCGCTCCGTGCAGGTAATCAATCTGGTAGCCGAGCACAGCATCGAGCACCGGATGCTGGCCCTGCTGGATCAAAAGCGCTCCCTGGCCGAAGGTGTGGTCGACGGCAAAGGCGGGCATGAGATGGCCCTGCCCTCTGGCCGTGCCGCCTTCCTGGAACGCATTGAAAGCCTGATGACCGGGCAAGGTCCCGCACAACAGACGCCAGCCGCCGACCCGCTCGATCAATTTCGCGATGACGTTCTGGGGCAATGGAATGATCATCTCGACCTCATGGAACTGCACGGCGAGGGAGCGCAGCAGACCCTGCTGGTCGTGGCAGACCAACCGGATGACGTATTGCGGCGTTCCCTTAGCCGGCAACTGCAGGAACAGTTTCCCGACCAGACACCGCAGCTGCAGTTACTTGACCGGGATGCCTACGCAACCATTCGGCAACTGGTCGATGCCGGTGTGTTACATGCCAGCCAGGATACCGTCAGGACGTTGTATCACGCCCCGGCCGCGGACAGGCCCGGGGATGACGGTCCCTCAAGGAGGCTGGCCGAGGCCCGTGACTACCTGGCCCGGGGTGAGCACAAACAACGGATGGCGAAAGTGCTCACCGAAGGCGGCTTTGCAACAGAAGCGCTCGTGCCGATGCATGATGCCGTGGAGTTGGCCGTGCAGGCCCTTGCCCTGTGGCAGGACCACAATGCCGATACGCCACCCGCGCTGGGGCTCATAGACTCGGTGCTGGTAAAAACAAAACTGTTACCGGCCGCGACCCTGCCCCTGCTCGCCCGTCTGCGAGAGGATCAACCTGCCACTGATGACGCTCAGGCGGTCAGCCTGATCACACAAAGCGAGCACCTCCTGTCGCAGGCCGCCACGCTGCTGGAATCTGCACCAGGAAGCTGACATTCAATATCCCCTGGGCATAGCCGTATCCAGGTTGCACAACCCCTGGGGATAAAAAGACACGCTATCGCAATACCACCGTGCCGGGATACCCGTGTTGCACGTATGCCTTGGCGGCGAAGCCGTGGATATCCAATTTTGTTCTGCACGAGGTTGTTGCTCGCTTGAGCATCTTGGTAGCATCGATGCACCAGTCTTGCAGACCTGACAGGTGTATCGATCGCTTCCCCTGTATAGATGAATGCCCTGCTAAACTGCGAACTGAAGATTACTTGTCACATTTTGATCGCCAGGGGTGATATGTGCCATATATCCTTACAGTACTCCAGGACTGCACGATCAGAAGAAAACCTGCCCATTCTGGCCACATTGAGGATCGACATACGTGACCAGAGATCGGTATCACACCAGGTGTGTTCCACCTCACTCTGAGCATCGATGTATGACTGGTAATCAGCAAACAGCAGGTACTCGTCATTGTATAACAGCGAGTCGATTAACGGACGAAACAGTTCCCGATCGCCTCGAGAGAAATACCCGGAAGCTATCAGATCAATGGCTGCGCGCAGTTGATCGTTGCCTTGATAATAAGCCAGAGGTTTATAGCCCTCTGCCTTTTTCTGTATTACCTCTGCGGCGCTGAGTCCAAACCGAAAGAAGTTCTCCGCTCCAACCTCCTCGCGTATCTCGATGTTGGCTCCGTCCAGGGTGCCGATAGTCAGGGCGCCGTTCAGTGAAAACTTCATATTGCCGGTACCAGAGGCCTCCTTGCCGGCCAGCGATAACTGTTCCGAGAGATCCGCTGCCGGGTAGATCAAACGCGAGTTCTTGACATTATAGTCCGGCACAAAGATCACCTTGAGTCGCCCTCTCACAGCCGGATCACTGTCAACAACCCCGGCTACTGAATTGATCAGTTTGATGATGAGCCTGGCCATGTAATAACCAGGTGCCGCCTTTCCTCCAAAGATAAACGTACGCGGCACCATATCCAGCCCCGGGTTCTGCTTCATCCTGTTATAGAGCGTAATGATATGAAGTACATTCAGGTGCTGGCGCTTGTATTCATGGATGCGTTTTACCTGGATATCGAAGAGTGTCTGCGGATCCACGACCGCACCATTTTGCCGCTGTATGAATCCGGCCAGCGCCTGCTTGTTACCCTGTTTGACAGCCCTCCATCGCTCCCGAAAACCCGCGTCGTCAACGAATATCTCGAGACGGCGCAGCTCGTCGAGATTCCTGATCCAGCGATCCCCGCCCAGTGCATCACAGACAAGGCGACACAACCCGGGGTTGTTCAGCATCAGAAAACGGCGCGGGGTAACACCATTGGTCTTGTTGCTGAACTTGTCCGGCGTGAGCCGGTAGAAATCCTGCAGCACGCTGTCCTTGAGTAATTGCGTGTGGAGCGCGGCAACACCGTTAATGGCAAAACTGCCCACACAGGCAAGATTGGCCATGCGGACATAGCGCTCACCACCCTCTTCTATGAGTGAAAGGTGCGAGACAAATCCGTTGTCGCCCGGAAACCGCTGCCTGACCTCTTCCAGAAACCGCCGGTTTATTTCGTAGATGATCTCGAGATGCCGCGGCAGTATCTTTTCAAACAGGGATACGGGCCACTTCTCCAGTGCCTCGGGCAACAGGGTGTGGTTGGTATAGGCAAAACTGCTGTGTATCACCTCCCAGGCCGTATCCCAGTCCATGGCATGTTCATCGATCAGCAGACGCATCAATTCGACAATCGCGATCGACGGATGCGTGTCGTTTAGTTGCACCACGTACTTCTCGTGAAACCGCTCAAGGCGGTCATCCATCTGCAGGAAGATACGGATCATGTCCTGCAGGGAGCAGGAAGCCAGGAAATACTGTTGCTCCAGGCGCAACTCCCGCCCGCCTGCCGGTTCATCGTTCGGATAGAGGACCTTGGTCAGGTTTTCCGAGACCACCTTCTCATCGACGGCACGGTAATAGTCACCCACATTGAAGGCCTGAAAATCAAAGGACTTCGGCGCCGCGGCGGACCACAATCGCAACAGGTTCGCATTATTGACACGATAACCGGTTACCGGGGTATCGTGTGCCACACCCTTCACCTGGCGTGCCGGTATCCACGTCACACGGTAGTGACCGTCCGCGTCAGTGATGTGCCTGGTATAACCGCCCAGTTTTATCAGGAAGGTGATCTCAGGCCGGGTAATCTCCCACGGATTACCTTTCCGCAGCCACTTATCGGTGATCTCTACCTGCCAGCCATCCCTGATTTGCTGGTCGAAAATACCGAACTCATAGCGGATTCCAT
>Ga0316190_10002265_pt1 | contig 13931 bp, 10 predicted proteins | sample Eddworburrow2_MG_FD_204929 | JGI IMG/M metagenome (GOLD analysis project Ga0316190, IMG submission 204929) | Coastal sediment microbial communities from Maine, United States - Eddy worm burrow 2 | ecosystem: Environmental > Aquatic > Marine > Coastal > Sediment | place: USA: Maine | collected... | reverse complement strand
CCGTCCAGCCGCATCGAGTTGAGACGTGGGGTCTCTGACCCCGCGTCTCAACTCGATCTCGCGTGTCAGGCGCCGTCGAGGACGGGTGCGAGGTGCCGTTCGGCTTCGGCGAGCGTCCAACCCTTGCGTTCGGCGTAGGACTCGAGCTGATCCTGGCGGATCTTGCCGACACCGAAGTAGCGGGATTCGGGATGCGCAAAGTACAGACCCGACACCGATGAGCCGGGCCACATCGCATGTGACTCGGTGAGTTCGACGCCGACGCTGGCGGTCGCGTCGAGCAGGTCGAACAACGTCGCCTTCTCGGTGTGATCGGGCTGGCTCGGGTAGCCCGGCGCCGGCCGGATCCCCCGGAACGACTCCTTCAACAACTGCTCGGGCGTGAAGCACTCGTCTGCGGCATAGCCCCACAGCTCGCGTCGCACCCGTTCGTGCATCCGCTCCGCGAACGCCTCGGCGATGCGGTCTGCCACCGCCTTGAGCAGGATCGAGGAGTAGTCGTCGTTCTCCTTCTCGAACGCGGCGGCGATTTCGATCTCCTCGGGTCCGGCGGTGACGACGAAGCCGCCGATCCAGTCGGGCCGGCCGATCGGGGCGACGAAGTCCGACAGGCAGAGGTTCTCGTCGATGGCCGTGCGGGCAGATGCCTTGTTGGACTGCTGTCGAATACCGTGGAGGCGGGAGCGCTCGGTTGCGCGTGTCTCGTCGGCGTACACGACGATGTCGTCGCCGTCGGCGTTGGCCGGCCAGAACCCCACGATCGCCTTCGGGCGGAACCACTGATCGGCGACGATCTTGTCGAGCATGGCCATGGCATCGTCGAAGAGGGGCCGGGCGGCGTCGCCGAGCTCCGGGTCGGTGAGGACATCGGGGTACCTCCCTTTGATCCCCCACGTTCGGAAGAACGGCGTCCAGTCGATGTAGGGCACGAGTTCGGCGACGTCGTACGGGTCGAAGACCTTGGTGCCGATGAACGATGGCGCCGTGACCGTGTCGTCCTCGAAATCCAGTTCGAGACGGTTGGCCCGAGCGACGTCGAGCGCGACGCGATCCCGTTCGGTCGTGGCGCGTGCGTGCGAGGCCACGACTCGCGCGTACTCGGTCTCGAGTTCGGCCAGGTAGCCATCGCGTTGCGTGTCCGACAGCAGCGCCGAGATCACACCCGAGGCGCGGCTGGCGTCGCCGACGTGGACGACGGGGCCGTGATAGGCGGGGTCGATCTTCAGACTCGTGTGGAGCCGGCTCGTCGTTGCGCCACCGATCAACAACGGGACCTCGACGCCGGTGCGCTCCATCTCGGCGGCGACACGAACCATCTCGTCGAGCGAGGGGGTGATCAGGCCCGACAAACCGATGATGTCGACGTTGCGTTCCTTGGCGGTCTCCAGGATCGTCTGGGTCGGCACCATCACGCCGAGGTCGATGACGTCGTAGTTCGAGCAGCCGAGCACCACTCCGACGATGTTCTTCCCGATGTCGTGGACATCACCCTTCACGGTCGCGAGGAGCACGGTGCCGGCCTTGGACGCAGCGCCCTCCTCGCCCTCGGCCTCGATGAACGGTGTGAGGTAGGCGACGGCCTGCTTCATCACACGGGCCGATTTCACGACCTGCGGCAGGAACATCTTGCCGGCACCGAAGAGGTCGCCGACGGTGTTCATGCCGCTCATCAGCGGGCCTTCGATCACGTCGACGGCACGACCGGATCCGGTGCGAGCCTCCTCGACATCGTCCTCGATGAAGGCGGTGATGCCGTTGACCAGTGCGTGATCGATGCGTCGGGCGACCTCCCACGAGCGCCATTCGGCAGCGGCCGGATCGACGGCCTCGGCACCGTCACCGGCGAAGCGGGCTGCGGCTTCGAGCAGCCGTTCCGTCGCGTCGTCTCGGCGAGCCAGGACGACGTCCTCACAGAGTTCGCGCAGCTCGGGATCGATCTGGTCGTAGACGGCGAGCTGGCCGGCGTTGACGATGCCCATCCGCATCCCCGCCTCGACGGCGCGCAGGAGGAACACCGAGTGCATCGCTTCGCGGACCGGTTCGTTGCCCCGGAACGAGAACGACAGGTTCGACACACCGCCGGAGACGTTGACGTAGGGCAGCTCGTCGGTGATCTGCTTCGTCGCCTCGATGAAGTCGAGGCCGTAGCGGTTGTGCTCTTCGATGCCGGTGGCGACCGCGAAGATGTTCGGATCGATGATGATGTCATCAGGCGGGAAGCCGACCTCGTCGACGAGAAGGTGATACGCCCGGCGGGCGATGCCGACCTTGCGTTCGACGGTGTCGGCTTGGCCGACCTCATCGAACGCCATCACGATGACCGCAGCTCCATAGTCGAGGCATGTGCGCGCCTGGTCAAGGAACGCCTCCTCGCCCTCCTTCATCGAGATCGAGTTGACGATCGGCTTGCCCTGCACACACCGCAGACCGGCCTCGATCACCTCGAACTTCGACGAGTCGATCATGATCGGTACCTTGGCGATGTCGGGCTCCGACGCGATCAGGTTGAGGAACGTCGTCATCGCTTCGACACCGTCGATCAGCCCGTCGTCCATGTTGACGTCGATGATCTGGGCGCCGTTCTCGACCTGCTGGAGCGCAACCTCCAGGGCTTCGCCGTACTCGTTGTCCTTGATGAGGCGGCGGAACCTTGCGGAACCGGTGATGTTGGTGCGTTCACCGACGTTGACGAACGGGATGTCGTCGGTCAGCGCGAAGGGTTCGAGTCCTGACAGTTCGAGGCGCGGTGTCCGGGTGGGTACGGCGCGAGGCGCTTTGCCATCGATCGCGTTCGCGATCGCTCGGATGTGAGCCGGCGTCGTCCCACAACAGCCGCCGACGACGTTGACGAGCCCGGCCTCGGCGAATTCGGCAACGAACGCGGCCGTCTCCGCTGGGGTTTCGTCGTAGCCACCGAGCTCGTTCGGCAGTCCGGCGTTGGGGTACGCGCAAACGAAGGTGTCAGCAACGGACGCGAGTTCGAGCAGGTGTGGGCGCATCTCCTCGGCGCCGAGTGCACAGTTGAGGCCAACGGTGATCGGCTCGGCGTGGCGGATCGACTGCCAGAACGCGGCGGGAGTCTGGCCCGACAGCGTCCGGCCCGAGCGGTCGGTGATCGTGCCCGAGATCATCAGCGGGAGGTCGACCCCCGCTTCGTTCATCGATCGACGGCTGGCGACGATCGCCGCCTTGGCGTTGAGCGTGTCGAAGATCGTCTCGATGAGGATGGCGTCGACGCCACCGCGCAGCAGCGCGTCGATCTGCTCCTGGTACGCGTCGGCGAGCGCGGCGAACGTGATCGCCCGGTAGCCCGGGTCTTCCACCTTGGGAGACAGCGACAACGTCATGTTCGTCGGGCCGACTGCGCCGGCGACGAAGCGCTGGCGGCCGTCGCGGCCGTGGGCCTCCTCGGCGGCTTCGCGGGCGAGGCGCGCGGCGACCTCGTTGAGTTCGACGACCTGCTCGACTGTGTCGTAGTCGTTCTGCGAGACGCGGTTGGCCGAGAAGGTGTTGGTCTCGACGATGTCGGCGCCTGCGAGCAGGTAGCGCAGGTGGATGTCGCGCATTGCGTCGGGCTGCGTGAGCGTGAGCAGTTCGTTGTTGCCGGCCAGGTCACAACCGTGATCGCAGAACAGGTCGCCGCGGAACGCCTCGTCGGAGAGCCCGAGCGTCTGGATCTCGGTGCCCATCGCACCATCGAGCACGACCACGCGTTCGCGGGCCAGCTGAGCGATCGGGTGATCGAAATGGCGGTGTCGGTTCGTCTTCATGCGTTCTCTTTCATGGCGTCGCTCAGGCGACTTCTCTGATGGTGCGACGGTTGCGAGCGAGCCAGACGGTCACGGTGAGGCCGTCGTCGCCCGTGGGGGGATCGACGTCGACGATGGTCGGGCAGTCGAACCCGGCCTGGTCGAACCAGTCGCGGAGTTGACCGTGGGTGAAGCCAAGCCGACGGTGGGCGGCGGCGCGGAGGAAATCGTGGCGATGGGGGGCGAAGTCGACGACGAGGAGGCGGCCACCCGGGGCGACGAGCTTGGCGGCTTCAGCGAGCGCTCGGCCGGGATCATCGAGGTAATGGAGTACTTGGTGGATGACGACGAGGTCGAAGCTCGCCGGATCGAGCGGCGGGCTGTGCACGTCACCCTGGCGCAACTCCCACCCGTGCGCGCCGATCCGTTCGAGATTCGCACGTGCGACCGACAACATCGAGTGGCTGGTGTCGAGACCAACAGCGCGATCCGAGCGATCGGCGAGCAGCTGGAGCATGCGCCCGGTGCCGGTGCCCACGTCGAGCATGCGCCCGAGCGGAGGGTCGCCGACGACGTCGAGGATCGCCGCTTCCACGGTGTCGGCTGCGGCGTGGAGCGATCGTTCCTCGTCCCAGATCGGGGCGATCTGCTCGAAGTACTCACGTGCGACGTCGGCCCGACGGGCGCGAACGACGCCGAGCCGGGCGAGGTCGGCGGCGAAGACCGCATCGGTCGTGTCGATCGCGTCGATCGACACCGTCAGCAGCAGGTGCAGCGCGCCTTCATCGACGAGCCGGAAGAACACCCAGGTTCCCTCGCGGTGCTTGGTGACGAGGCCCGCATCGACGAGCAGCCGGAGGTGGCGTGAGACGCGCGGCTGTGACTGGCCGAGGATCTCGGTCAGGTCGGTGACCGTGAGTTCGCCGTGACGCATGACGGACAGAATCCGCAGACGCGACTCCTCCGCGACCGCTCGGAGCGCGTCGAGGACGACGCCGATGCCCAGGAGCTCCTCGTCCACCATGCTCCCACTGTATAAAGACATGTGCATGTATGCAACCTTCGGCCAGGGCCCTTGGGCCCTGCCCTGGAGGGCCCTTGGGCCCTGCCCGGGAGGTGAAGCCAGGCGGAGGCTGGAGGTGGAGGTGAGACATGACCCCCGCCACGAAATTGCTGGCGCCGTTCGCGGTGTCGGTCCTGCTCGCCGGCTGTGCCGGGAACTCCGAGGACCGGGGAGCGACGGAGGCTGCAGCGACCCAGACCCCTGGAACCTCCGCGGTCATCGAGGAGACCGCGACCGCGTCGGACGAGACGGTTCCCGCCGATACCTCCGGTGTCGAAGTGGACACCGCTCGACACATCACGGTCGGAGGCTCCGGGGCCGACTACGGGCCGCCCGATCGAAGTGTCGTCGACATCGGTGTCTCGGCGAGACGACCGTCCGTCGCCGAGGCGACGCAACAGGCATCCGCGGCGGGGGCGTCGATGATCGACGCACTCGAGGCGGCCGGCGTGGCAGCGGACGACATCCAGACCTCGCAGTTCGGCGTCAATCCGTACAACGACGAGTTCGACTACACCAGGGTCGTCGGATACGAGTCGCAGATCGGGTACCGGGTCACGATCTCCGATCCCGGCGACCTCGGCAGCGTGCTCGCTCGCGCGATCGAGGCAGGTGGCGACAGTGTCCGCGCGTGGAGTGTCAGCTTCGAGGGTGACCCGGCCGGGCACATGGAAATCGCCCGCACCGAGGCCTGGGACGACGTTCGCGCTCGCGCCGCGGCCACGGCCGCACAACTGGGTGAGCCACTCGGTGAAGTCATCGACGTCCACGAGAAGGTCCTCGTCACCTCCCCGCGGGGAATGATGGAAGGTGGAGAGGGCGACACCGCATCGTTCCAGATTCCGATCGCACCGGGAGTCGTCGGCGTGATCGTCCTCCTCACGGTCACCTACGGGATCGGCACCTGAGGCCGCCAGTCGATCCCGCTCGCCGGCGATGCGGTACGGTCGGCGGTATGACGGGTGTGTTCCATCTCGGCTTGACAGAAGACATGTTGCAGGGGGCCACGCTGGCGATCGTGCCGGGCGACCCGGGGCGTGTCGAACGCATCGCCGCGACCTTCGATCGTCACGAGTTCCTCGCAGCACACCGCGAGTTCACCTCCTACCTGGGGTGGCACGGCGAGACGCCAGTGGTGATCTGTTCATCGGGCATCGGCGGGCCATCGACCTCGATCGCCGTCGAAGAACTCGCACAGCTCGGCGTCCGGACGTTCCTGCGCGTCGGCACGACGGGGGGCATCCAGCCCCAGTTGCTCCCCGGCGACGTCATCGTGACGACCGGCGCCGTCCGGCTCGACGGAGCGAGCCTGCACTTCGCACCGATGGAGTTCCCAGCTGTCGCCGACTTCGCATGCACGACCGCACTGGTCGCGGCCGCTCAGGACCTCGGGATCGAACCCCACGTCGGCATCACCGCATCGTCGGACACCTTCTATCCGGGACAGGAGCGGTACGACACGTACTCGGGTCGCGTGACCCGCCGCTTCCAAGGCAGCCTCGAAGAGTGGCAGGCGATGGGCGTACTCAACTACGAGATGGAAGCTGCGACGCTGTTCACGATGTGCGCGAGCTCGGGCTTGCGCGCCGGATGCGTCGCTGGGGTGCTGGTCAACCGCACGCAGCAGGAAACACCCGATGAAGAGACGGCCCGCCGCATCGAGTCGACCACGGTGTCGGTGGTGGTCGAGGCGGCACGGCGACTGGTGAGCTGACCAACGCGGGCGGCATCGGGTCGCTCGTGGCGTAACGTGACCGCGTGGAAGGGAATTCATCGGCGACCGCGCGCACCCGTGTGACGGCTGTCCTCGCGGGCCTGATGCTGGCCGCCGGAACGTCAGCGTGTGCGAGTGACGGCAGCGGTGACGCCGCGCCGGGTGAGGTCGACGCCGCCTCTGCCTTCGTTGCCATGATCGAATGGCAGACCGGGGAACAGGAACCGGTCGTCACCGACGCCGGCGAAACCGAGCTCCCCGTGATCTATGTCGTCGCTGCGGCCGGGGAGACCATCGACGTCGGTGTGCAGGCTGCGGTCGCCGAAGCCACCGTGGACATGGCGACGGTCCGCTTCGCCGATGAGGCCACCGATGCCTTCGACGACGATCTCGACGGGGAGCCCGTCCGCGACCAGGGATCGATGCTCTTGGTCGGCGCCATACCGGTGGCCGCGCCGACCATCGTGGTCGACCTGGTCAGGTATGTCGCCGCGGACCGGCCCGAGCCGTTCCAGCTCGAGATCACCGCCGATGACCTCGGCCCCGGGACCATCGGGCAGCGGAGCGCCATCGTCACGTCGGCGACGTCACCGACTGAATGATCCCGTCGGCCAGATTCAACGCACGAACGACCTCCTGCTCACCCACGACATGGTCGATGTCGATGGCGGCACTGCGCAACTCGTCGAGTTCCCGACGCTGATCGGTGTCGACGGACTGCCCGATCACACTCTGCGCCAGATCGACGGCCGCTGATGCGTCGACGATGGCGACCCGGAGCGAACCTGCCTCCCACGCCTGGTGGGCCATCGCCAGGCGGACGTGAGCGCCGCCGAGATGCTCCTCCGGTGGGCCCTCGAACCGATGCGCCTCGCGAACACCACGAACGAAGATGAACAGCGCGGGGACGTAGATGGCAGTCAGGACGGTCATGCTGACCTCGACCGGCAGCACGATCGGCGTGGCGAGGACACCGCCGAAAACCCACGCCAGTTGGAACCGGGTCTCGTAGCGCGCTCCCGCCCGGCCGAGCAGCGCCTCGGGCGCCCGTCGCTGGAGCAGCCCGTCGAACGAATTGCGGCCCATCGTCGTCGACAGCCCGACGAAGAGCGAGATCACCATCAGCAGCGGAACGGAGGCACCGAGCATCCCGACCGCGGTGAACGCCGCCGGCAGTGCGAGCGCCAAGCCGATCAACTGGTCCTCGCTGAGCCACCGGCGGAGCACGGTCGTTGCCGTGTGGCCGAGGAACGCACCGACGCCGTAGAACGCTGCCGCGATGCCATAGACGTACGCGGGTTCGCTGGAGCGGCGAAGCGTGAAAGCGAGCGTGAAGATGAAGAACCCCACCGCGGCTCGGATGGCGAGCATGCCGATCGACGACACGACCACGGTAGGGAGGTGCGTCTCGGCGTACTCGACGTCATCGGGTGTCACCGGTGCCATCGACCGCGGCCGGGCGAGCAGCACCGCGCCGCCGGCGATCGCGAACAACACTGCCGCTCCCCGCAGCGACCACTCAGGGCCCGCCGACGAGAACACCGCAGCGGCGGCGCCCACGCCGATCGCAGCGGTGATACTCGAGAAGCGGGCGAGGCGCGCATTGGTCGCGACGAGTTCCTCGGGGTCGTCGACCAGCGTCTGCACGAGCGTCTGTTTGACGATGCCGGACGCCTTGCTGGCGATCAGCAACCCGAGCACGATCGGGTAGAAGGCGACCTGGAGCAGCGTGACGGCGAGCAGCAGACAGAACACCCCGCGCATGACGAAGAACGACGACGCGACATACCGCTGCGACCCACGGAAGCGGTCGACGGCCGGGCCGACGAGCGGCGACAGCACCGCGAGCGGCGCCATCGTGATCAGGAGGTACAACAGCACCTGTTCGCGCGATGCGTTCGGGCTCACGTTGAAGAACAAGGATCCGGCGAGGCTGACCGAGACGAAGGCATCACCGGCTGCTGCGAGGCCCTGGGCGCTCGCCAACGGCACCAGGGCGTCGCGACCGATCATCGTGTGGCGCATCCGGCCGAGGGCCGGCACGCGCTCGGCTGTGCTCGGCCCGGTCCCCTCAGTGGCGCCGCCGACGGACATGTCATCATCTTGGTGCATCGGTCGGCGGTCTGTGGTGGGTTGTGCAGAACAGTTCCGACGAACCGGTTGTGCGAGAGTTGTCCCATGGGCGCTGACACGAACCCCGACGTGACGTCGTGACGTTTCCGACCGACCTCGAGATCGCTCGTCAGGCGGAGCTGCGACCGCTCAGCAACGTGGCTTCCGACGCCGGCATCCCGCTCGGCTGCCTCGAGCCGTACGGCACCGGCGCCGCGAAGATCGACCTGAGCGCCGTCGAGTTGATGGCCGACCGGCCACGAGCGAAGTACGTCGTGGTGTCGGCGATCACACCGACACCATTCGGCGAGGGCAAGACCACCGTCGCCGTCGGGCTCAGCCAAGGCTTCGGCCACATCGGCAAGAACGCGACGCTCGCGATCCGCCAGCCGTCGATGGGCCCGACGTTCGGGATCAAGGGCGGCGCCGCGGGCGGCGGGTACAGCCAGGTGGTCCCCATGGAGCTGCTCAATCTCCACCTCACCGGCGACGTCCACGCCGTCACTGCGGCAACGAACATGTGCGCCGCAGCCGTCGATGCCCATGTCTTCCACGGGAATCCGTCCGAGCTGGACCCGCACCAGATCACGTGGCGACGCTCGATCGACGTCAACGACCGTTCGCTGCGCAACGTCGTCTCAGGGCTCGGTACGCGCCTCGACGGTGTCCCTCGCGAGACCGGCTTCGACATCACCGCGGCCTCCGAAGTGATGGCGACGCTCGCGCTCGCAACCGACCTGCAGGACCTTCGCCGGCGGCTCGGCCGGATCGTCGTCGGCTACACGAGGTCCGGGTCGCCGGTGACCTCCGAAGACATTCAGGTCGCCGGCGCGATGGCGGTGATCCTGCGGGAGGCAATCAAGCCGAACCTGATGCAGACCCTCGAGAACACGCCAGTCCTCGTCCACGCCGGGCCGTTCGGCAACATCGCCACGGGCAACTCCTCCATCGTCGCCGACCTGATCGGCATCCACATGGGCGACTACCTCGTCACCGAGGCAGGGTTCGGCGCCGACATGGGGGCCGAACGCTTCTTCAACATCAAGTGCCGGATGTCCGGCCTGGCTCCCGACGCCGCCGTGCTCGTGGCCACCGCGCGCGGGCTGAAGGCGCACAGCGGCAAGCACACGATCGTCGCCGGGCGGCCCCTCCCCGAAGCGCTCTTGGCCCAGAATCCCGACGAGGTCCACGAGGGTGGGGCCAACCTCCGCAAACAGTTGGAGAACATGCGCATCCACGGATGCACGCCGGTGGTCGCGATCAATGTGTTCCCCGGCGACCATCCCGCCGACATCCGGGCGATCGAGGAGATCGCAGCCGAGTTCGGCGCCCGCTCCGCGGTGTCGACCCACTTCGTCGACGGCGGCGCGGGATCAAAGGAACTCGCTCGAGTCGTCGCCGAGGCGGCCGAGGAACCGAGCGCATTCGCTGTGCTCTATCCGGACGAGATGTCGCTGCGCGACAAGATCCACACCATCGCCACCAAGGTCTACGGCGCCGACGGGGTCGACTACACGCCCCAGGCCAACCGCCAGATCGACACCTACGAGCGCAACGGGTTCGGCACCCTGCCCGTGTGCATCGCCAAGACGCACCTGTCGATCTCGTCGGACCCGACGCTCCACGGAGCACCGACCGGCTGGACCCTCCCCGTACGCGAGGTCCGCGCCTCGGTCGGTGCCGGCTTCGTCTATCCGATCTGCGGCGCGGTGAGCACGATGCCCGGCCTCGGCGCATCACCCGCGCTCCAACGCATCGACATCGACACCGACGGCAACATCGTCGGGCTCAGCTGACATGACCCCCGAGTTTCGACGTGGGGTCAGACTCCGCGTCTCATCTCGATGAGCGCGATGTCGGCGTTCGACGCACTCCGACACATGCACGACGAGTTGTGGGACGACGAGCGCGGAATGGTCCGCTACGCGCGAGGCGTCACGCCGGGGATCGACCTGTCGTCGCTGAACCTCCACTCGGTTCGGGAGACCGCGCTCGGCGCATTGCTCGATCTGGAAGTCGGGAACGACGAGCGGGGCATCACGGCGATTCGCAGTGTGCTGGCGTTGCAGTCGCCGCTGTCGGAGTGGCCGTGGAGTGGCACGTTCCCCGTGACCGCCGAGCAACCCGAGCCGCCCGGTCGCGACGCGATCGAGTGGGTCCACTACGACCCGAACTGGCGGCAGTTCCTCGGCTGCATCCTGGCGTTGGCGGCGCTCGAACACGGCGATGCGCTGCCCGACGACGTGATCGGGGGGATCGCCACCGCGCTCGTTCGGTGCGTCATGGGTGAGCCCGATGGACGGATTGCACCCTGGTACACCAACCCGAACCTGATGCATGCGTGGCTCCAAGGTCGCGTCGGGGCAGCCGCGGGTGACGCGGCGCTGAGCGAAGCTGGACTCACACGGGTCGAGCAGATCGCCGAGCGGTTCCAACGGTTCGGCGACGTCGACGAGTACAACTCTCCGACCTACGACGGCATCGACCTGTTGGCGCTCGCGCTGTGGGTACGGCACCCGCCGAGCCGGCGCCACCAGGAGGTGGGGTCGGCGATGATTGCCCGCCTCGGTGAGCGGATCAGCACGCTCTACCACCCCGCGCTCGGCGCGACATGCGGGCCCTACATCCGGGCCTACGGGCTCGAACCCCGCCGCTACGTGTCACTCGTCGGACTCTGGCTCCACCACAGCGGCGAACCCGCCGAGGCGGTCTTGCCGACCCCACTCGATCAGAACTCGGTGCACGTCCACGACCTGTACTTCCTGCCGGTCATCCGCTGTCTCGCGCCAGCGGTCCTCCCCCACCTCTCGGTTGCCGACGTCCGAATCGAACGACGCCACGTGCAACGCTTCGGCGACACCCACGCCGAGAGCCTGCTGCGACCGGACGTCGCCGTCGGGTGGGAGTTCGATCGGCGCCAGGAGTTCTCGATCGACCAGTACGTGCCGTTCAGCGCGCACTTCACCATCGGGGGCCAGCCCACGTCGATCGGCGTGATGCTGCCCGACGAGACCGCGTGGGTGGATTGCCGGCGCATCGACGACGAAGCCGGTGCCCCTCGATTCGAGCTCCGCGCCGGTGGCCGCGCGGAGGACGTCGGGCTCCGGATCGTGGCCGGTTCGGAACTGACGGTCGCCCCTGCCCACGTGACGATGGGCGCCTGCGAGATCCACTTCGATACATCGGCGGAGGAGATCACCGAGACCGTGACCCCGATCGGTCGCGAGGTCCAATTGCGTTGGGCGACCGATCGCGTGGCCGCGCGGGTCGACGTCTCGATCGGGGTCTGACCCTCATCGGCACGACCGCGGCGCTCCCCTCTCGGCTCACGCCGAGGAGCACGCACGTCGACACCTGTTGACCGCCATCGGCCCCAGCAAGGTCGGTCGCGGACACGCGGGCGCACGCGACCGATGCTCAGCCCCGCCCGCGGAGCCGGTCGAGCTGGCGTCGATCGCGCTTGGTCGGACGTCCCGCGCCACGATCACGCTGGAACACCACGACGTCGTGTTCACGCTCGGGCGGCGGAGGGCTGTGATCGACGAAACAGTCGACAGCCACGGCGGCTCCGACTCGTTTCACGATCAACTTCGACACCTCGAGGATCCGTTCGCGGTCGCGGAGGAACGCCTCGACCCGGTCGCCGACCTTCACCGGCGACGCCGGCTTGGCGGCCTTCCCGTTCACCTTGACGTGGCCGCCGCGGCACGCGGCTGCCGCGTCGCTGCGCGTCTTGGTCATCCGGACCGACCACAACCACTGATCCACACGCACCGATTCGATGCCCACAGCCTCTCACACCCCGTCCGCTTCCGAAATCTGCCCGGTTGATCTGGGGTGGTCGACGTCAGGCGGGGAGCTGTTGCGTGATGCAGTGGATGCCGCCGCCACCGGCAGCGAGGATCGCGCCGACATCGAGGGTGACCGCCTCGCGGCCGGGGTACTGCTCGGCGATCAGAGCCGCCATGTCAGCGTCGGCATCGTGGCCGCACGTTGGAATCAGGACGAAGCCGTTGCCGAGGTAGTAGTTGAGGTACGGCACGACGACTCGTTCGGCACCCTCGCCGCGGTCGATCTCGGCGAAAGGGAGGACCGGCACCGTGACCACCTCGATCGAGCGGCCGCGGGCATCGAGCGCGCCCTGAGCAACGCGGCGATCGACGTCGAGTCGCAGCCAATCGTGCTCGCCGGGGTCGTCACATCCTTGGAGTACGAGCCGACCCGGTGCGGCGAACGCGGCGATGTTGTCGACGTGGCCGTCGGTGTCGTCGTCGAGCGCCAACCCGTGCGGCAGCCAGACCACGCACTCGGCGCCGAATTCGACACGCAGCGTCGCCTCGATGTCGGTCTGCGTCATCGTCGGGTTGCGATTCGGGTGCATCAGGCACTGCGTGGTGGTGACCAGGGTCCCCTCCCCGTCGCCGCTGATCGATCCGCCCTCGAACACCATCTCGATCGATCGCACGGGGTGACCCACCAGTGTGGCGAACCGCTCCGCTGCGGCCGCGTCGTCGGCGTACGGGAGAAACTTCTCGCCCCAGGAGTTGAACCGCCAATCGGTGGCCACTCGTGAACCGGCATCGTCGACGACGTAGATCGGGCCGGAGTCACGGAACCAGGAGTCGTCGATCGGGAGTTCGACAACGTCGACGCCGGGGCCACAGCGCGCGGCGGCACGCTCCGCCGACCGGGGGGCGGCGAGCATCGTGACCGGCTCGAATCGGGCGATTGCGTTCGCCACCTCGGCGTGCGCCGCCTCGGCGTCGGCGAGGAGGTCGCCCCACATGTCGACGCGAACCGGCCAGCACATGGCGGTCGATTCGTGGGGCTCCCACTCCGCAGGCAACCGAGTCATCAGCGACCCGCCGAGCCCGAGCGGCCGTCGAGGGTGACGATCGGGCCGTACAGCTCCGGCCGCCGATCGCGGAACAACCCCCACGCCGATCGCTGGGCCCGCAGCTGCTCGCGATCGAAGGAGGCGACGAGCACCGCTTCGCCATCGCGCCCCGCCTCGGCGACCTTGGCGCCGGTGCTGTCGGCGATGAACGACGAACCGTAGAACGTGATCTCGCAGGTCTGGCCGGCCTCGTGGCCGACGCGGTTCGAGGCGACGACCGGCATGAGGTTGGCGCCGGCGTGCCCCTGCATCACCCGCTGCCAGTGGCCACTGGAGTCCCACGTCGGGTCGGGCGGCTCGCTGCCGATCGCGGTTGGGTACAGGAGCACCTCTGCACCGAGTAGCGCCATCGATCGAGCGGTCTCGGGGAACCACTGATCCCAGCAGATGCCGACG
>Ga0316190_10002262_pt1 | contig 13939 bp, 17 predicted proteins | sample Eddworburrow2_MG_FD_204929 | JGI IMG/M metagenome (GOLD analysis project Ga0316190, IMG submission 204929) | Coastal sediment microbial communities from Maine, United States - Eddy worm burrow 2 | ecosystem: Environmental > Aquatic > Marine > Coastal > Sediment | place: USA: Maine | collected... | reverse complement strand
AAATAGGGCAAAAAAGAAGTGCTCTGAGAATGGCAGATCAAGCCAGTACCACTCACCACTCCAGACAGACTAGCTACCGGATGGCCGATGGCATCTGTCTCCCTGAAGACCATGTTTTTATGATCCTGCCGGTTGCTACTTCCCTCAGTACGGTTCCCTGCACTCTCCACAGGAACCGGCAGGATTGAACCGAGCAGACCCGCAGCCGCGACCTTCTGAGCAAGCCCAAGGGTGGCACGGATCTCCACCCAGGGATTACCACCCAGTTCGTTATAGGCACTGACCACTAGATCTGGGTTGTAATGGCCCACCTTGAGTGATGTTCTGACCCGGCATCCACTCCAGGAGCAGCGCAGCCAAAAACACATCCCGATGGGCATCCAGCGCATACAGGTGAACGCCCCGGCCATGGTCTTGGCCACGATCTGTGGCGTGGTGATGGAACCCGCATTGCCAATCACGGGAAGCACCAGCAGTCCGGACAGAACGAGAGATGGAAAGAAACACCGACTCATCGCACTGACCCTTCCCGCCACTGCTGGTAATGTCGAAGTACTGCATGGATATCAACCACACCATAAATCACGGCTGTACCATCGAATACAATGGCGGGATAACGGTCAATGCCGTATTGCAGGGCTTTAGCAAGCCCGGTGGCAGACTGCTGCAGACGACCCATGCCATCGTCACCCAGATACTCAATACGTTTGAGTACCAGCGACTTGGCCGCTTCCGGATCAGCAGGCAGATCCTGGCTGAGATTCAACTCAAGTTGATGAATGCCATCAATGGCGTAGTAATGGAACGCTACACCTGTTCCAGCTTGCTGCCCCAGCCTGTCGGTAACCGGATATGCACTCGACGTAAATACCTCGATGAGCCGTGGCTGGGCCATGGCCTCAGGTTCAGACTGGGCATTTCCTGCCAGTATGAGCGCAACAAACAAGAATATCCCTGAGCGGATCAATCTGGTCTCCCCTGAAATCAGTATGGATGGCGTTCAAATCATTCGAACCGCCATCCTGATCTTTCCGGCAGGTGCTGGGAACAGATAATCCAGTCAGGGAAGTGCGTGGTTTATTGGGAGGCTAACAGGCACTTTACTAATCTAATGAGGAGTTACGCGAGCAGGGAATGGAGCTGATGGATTTCAGGCTCCAACTGTCTTGATCTCAATCGTGCCTTTTTTGTTTTTCATAGTCTTTCGTCCATTTCTGGCTGACCACACAATGCACCCAACCATCATGAAATGGAGACCAAAATATACTGCGATTTACTCATGACTGTATTCCCCGCACCAGGATGCGTACCTGCTCCATAGAGGCAAATATCAAGACCCTCACCCCTCTTCAACCAAAACGCCTTGTTTCAACATCTCGTGCATGTTTGCTAAACCATGATCTTGCTGCAGCGGGCCGGAATGCATTCAGTCGGCGATGAGTCGGGCATCGGCCTAATCGCAGTCCGCAGCCACACGGACATGTTCTCTTATTTGCCAGCTGCTTTTTTACCCCCAGGAGTTCTAGTGCATATACAACCTGTGCTGGCATTCTCAAACCAAACATCTCCATGTAGTCATGAATAATTCCCGCTGTTCCATGCGCCAACTCTCCCGTTACGAAACCCCCGCCATCGCGTAGCTTGATGGAAACGTTAAACAAATGTGGGACAAGGCATTCCTCAGCAAACGAATTAAGATCGGGCATATCAAACAATGCCTTCTTAAGGCGCAAATGTGAGCCAAGGCATAAAGTTCCATCTGGATTAACGTGGTAATCACCTGTCTTTGGTATCTTGCCAGCTATTTCTCTGACCTTAGGAATTTCGCTTGGGAATGTTTTATGGACCAATATTTCGATCTCAAAGGTGTCCTCGATTGCCTTATGAGCTCCTTTGGCTTGGAAATGAAAATGCCCACGTATTTTTGTTTCATCACTTCTCGTCGGCTGCAACGACATGCCTGGATAGTCATTGAGAAATTCATGCAGCCCATCAAGTTTCATCAAATGCTGTTACCTCCATCTCCACGGCTTTGCAGAATTATCCTGGATTTCGTGTGCCTTCGCCGAATGAATTGCGGGTGCAACAGACAAGCCAAGAAGGCTTCCTAGTTCAATGGCCGTTGTCCGTACTGAAAATTTCTGTGCTGCATGCTCCGCAATAAAACTCATGGCCGTAGAAGTAATCAATGTCGCGAAGTCGGTACGGACTTGCGTTACCCACGCTGAAAAGTTTTCGCGAAGACGCAAGTGTTCGTATTGCGGCATGGTCCAGCGATCTGCAAAATTCTCTTCCGGATTGACAGGGTTGGGGACAACCGTGCTACCTGAATTTGAAAATCTCTCCAGTTCATCAAGGATTACTTGAAGAGCCACTTCAAGTGACGTCTGGCCGGAATAAGCTTTTGCGGCGATCGTTGTAATGATAATGGATATAGGTTTTACGTCCGGATCGCCCTTGAACATCTGGTCACGGTGGCGTTTCAAAAGCTGTATCGAGCGCTGAAGAGGTGTTTTTCTTTCGTAGAGGGGCAGATCATCGATCTGTGCCTTCTCCAGAAGGATTGCAGATTCTCCCTGCATTCGTGACTCAAACCATCGTGCATAGCCTTCCGGATTGCTGATATTCCAGTCATGACTTAATTTCCTGTACTGCGGATGCCTGTCATCGGTAATAGAAACTACATAATGGGTAACATCTTCAGACAGAGCGCGGTTTTGTCCTGTAGCCACCATAGATTCCATCAGCAGCCTTTGCCTGGACGAGTCCGCTGGAATACAAGGTACAATATCAATATGAAAGCTCAGATGATCCTCATATTCTATACGCCAGCAGCGATGCTTTTCCTCAACAGGGGCTTTGATCTGCCTTGCTGAGCGGTAAGACTCTATTTCGTCGCCGATCAGTTTCTTCAAATCAGCCTAAGTGTGTGTTTCGTGTGATATGCCACTTGAAAGATTGCAGGCAAGGTCAAGGTCATATTCATCTTTTTCATCTAGAGGCCGAATGGCTGTACCGAGCCGAAAAGACCCCTGAGGAAAGACGTGCGGATCGTTATCATGGCAGGAAGACTTTTCACGCCCCAAATACTCACCTATGTCATCATATCTGTCTTTGGCCTTCTGATACGCAGAATCAGGTAACTCCAACAGCTCTACCATTTTTTCAAGCAATAGTCTTTTCTGCTCACTGGAAATCATGTCATTCGCCCTCGTGAATATCAAAATACTTCATCAGTTGTGCGCTACTATGCGTAAATGTCCTGTCTGCTCGAGAGATCAGGTCATCAACAATAGCCACATCGTCCATAGGTAGTGGTTTATCAGATTTGAAATCTAATCGGATCATTTGATCATTACCAAGCATAAGCTGAAGGTAGTTCTGAGTTGATTGCGCCTGGAGTGACAAAAGAAAGCTGATAAATTCCTTACCTCTCCATCCCTTCAGTAGCCCCCAATCCTTACTTGCGTCTGTTCCATACGCCGTTCTACTCTGCCCTGTCCCCAAAGAAAGAATGCGAATATGCTGCATTTCGATGCCAAGGCGATACTGTGCGTCGATCACCGCCGCCAACGCCGGATTATTTGCCCAGACACCACCATCGGAGAGCAAGTAGTTATCCACCTTTACTGGATCAAAAAAAGTCGGAGCCGAACAAGACGCTAATACAGCATTCTTCACCGCGACATTCTTGTCGCGGGTAAAACTCTTTGAGTAACTGGATTTAAAGACATGCACTCCACCATGGCCGATGTCAGTGGCGGGTATGAGAAGTGGTTTTTCGATCTCTCCAAGTTTGGTATCGCCAAACTCATTGTGAAGCACGGTCCTGAGGCTCTTACTTTCGTATACTGAGTGCACTCCTTGCTTCCACTTTGACGGAATCCACGATTTCACTTTCTGGCCAAAAATCTCCGCACCGTGCGTTTGGTACAAGGAGACGATAACCGACGGGTCTTTTTTGCAAGCGATTCCCGCAGCAATAATCGAGCCAGTGCTTGTTCCAGCAATCATGTCGAAGTGATCGAATACATTAACGCCAAGGCGCTCCTGTATGCACTGAAGAATATACGCCGGAAAGACACCCCTGATCCCGCCGCCATCTATCGACAATATGTTGAACACGTTAGAAACCAAATCGCTCTTCCTTCATTACCTTTACTTTAACAATTGGTCCCACAAGCCCAAAGCCCTGCGGTCGGGTGTGCTGTGAAGGCAGGGGAAAGCAACGTGCTCCGACCGCTGGTATAAATTGTAGTTTGTTGGAATGGAAAAGAGCCCACGAACTCTATATTTTCCGGTGGCTTGTGGTGGTTGATAAGTGCTGCTTCCGCCTGTTCCCTATCTACACCAACAGGAGCAAAGTTCAAACAGATCTGCTCACCAGCCTGCAAATAATGTCGCCAAAACAGCCATTTTTCATGACTATGGATGCGATCGTGTACATTGGTCGACTCACCGATGTAAATCAGTTTACGGATAGCGACGGTGTTGTCTTTGTTGTGCCGACATGCATATATTCCATATACGCCAGATTTTGCAGGGATACCCCCGATATTCGGCTCACACCAATAACCTTCAAAATTAAGTTGAATCGTTTTCGCTACCATTTGCCCCCCTCCATCTTTGGGGTATAAACACGGAGGTATTGGAAACCCGCCATGTTCGTGTTAGAAGTACTAGACTTACTATATACACCTACCACAGTACATTAAGTCCGCTATAACGTACTATAACACATTCGTTCGCTAAAGCGAACCCTGGAGAGATTATGCCCACAGAATTTGGTGAAATACTTCATAACTTACGAAAAAATAAAGGATTATCGCTTGAGGGGTTAGCTGATAAAGTTACTTCAACTAAGAGTTACATATGGGATCTGGAAAACAAGCCGAGCATCCGACCTTCTGCTGAGATGGTCTATAAATTGGCCACGGCACTTGATACAACGGTCGATGTGTTGATGGGCGAAAAATCCATGGAGGATGCTGACGAAGAAGACAAGGTCTTTTTCCGCAAGTATCAGCCTCTTAAATCAGAGACGAAGAAACAGCTATCAAAGATTATGGATGCCCTGATGGATGAGGATGACGAAACTTGAAACCAGCGAGGGCGGCCAATCAGCTAACGAACCTATGGAGGACGATTTGTCCGAATGGTGAACCTTACCCAGTGGACTGTCGCATGCTCGCAGATGCCCTGAATATAAAGGTTCACGGTGAACCAATTGATGATGATTTCGAAGCCCAGCTCCGGATACGTGGTAAACGACGAGCCATTATCTACAACAAAAATATTCGTGAAGAAGGCCGTAAAAATTTCTGTATTTCCCACGAAATCGGCCACCACTCTTGCCATAGCGATCAGGAGGAGTTCTTCTGCACAAGCAAGGATCTAAACGACATGGCGCCACATCCGCAGAACATTGAACAGGAAGCCAATCTCTTCGCTGCCACATTGCTGATGCCCGCAGATGATTTTCGTAAACAAACACGAGGCAAGCCTGCAACCCTCTCACTGCTATCAGATCTAGCTGAGAATCGTTATAACACATCGTTGACGGCCACCTGTACACGTCTATTGGAACTCTCATCAACGATACCGCTAGGTATAGCGATTGTTCGTAATCTCAGAATAGTTCGATGGGCCCGCACTGACGAGATGCGTTGGAGTGGATTTGGCTTCCGAAAAGACCACACAGTGCCTCAAGATGCAATCTTCCACGATATGGATAGTCGGCCTGTCGACTCGAAGCTCTGGTTGAATGAGAAAAATGCGGATCGATGGGGGTTGGTTCAGTCAGCGGTCTATATGCCCTACTATGATCAAACATTGGTATTGATTCATGCTGAACGTAAAGAAGTGCATGGTGATGACTGGGAAGAGCCTGACCCTACCCCACCAAGCATCCCGAATTTTAGGTAACTGCAATCTTCAATCACGTTATATTCAATCTCAACGCCTTCAATGGGCCAACCTATTCAACCGCACTGCAAGTGTATGATGGTTCGATATCATCAACTTCCACGATTCTCCGCAAAGCACTCAGCGATCGCATAGACGGCCTCAAGCTCACTGCAATTCCGTTCACGCATAATCTCTGCCCTCTCTGCCTTCTCATGCTTCTCAGTCATAGCCAGGGCCAGACATAGCGGCGGTGGTACATTACGGAACAGGGCTTCCAGATTATCGGACAACACTACGCCTTCAACGTACTTTCCAGGCTCTTTTCGCGCCGACAGCAGGAGGCTGCGCTGTTCATCGGTGAGATCTTTGAACCTCGCAATCTGCTCCACCTCTTCCTTTGGCATCACCAGACACAGCCACCACTCCATCATATTGAGCATCTTGCGGCTGGCATCAGGAAAATCTTCCAGATTCTGGGTAGCAATCCAGAACCAAGCACCAAGCTTGCGCCACATTTTGGTGATCTTGACCACGTAGCGGGCCAATAGTGGGTTGGTTGTGATGATATGGCCTTCATCCGTGATAACCAGGGTTGGTCTATGATCGTGCTGGTGGCGTTCTACGAGGTCGTTGATGTGGCTCATCATGGAGATATAGGCCACGGCAAGTTGGTCTTCGTAGCCTTCTCTTGCGAGAATGCCCATCTCCAGGATGGTGACATCCGCCTCAGGCCAGCGGGTGCCGGGGCGGTTGAAGAACCGTCCGGCCAAGCCGGAGCAGAACAGGGCCATGCCGTCACCCATCTCCAGGGCGCGGTTGCGGCGGTGTTCGGGCAATTCTTTATCTCTGCTGATGTGGTGCAGGGCATCTACCACATCCTGGGTGAGGACTTGGTCTCGGTTTTCTTCTCTGACCATCTTTGCTGCCTGGAAGATAGCATTGCGGATGAGCAGCCGATCGGCTCTTGTCATGCGGGCATCTTCCCGTTCATCACCGCCGGTAATCATGATGCGGGCAGCAATTTCCATCTCACCTAGGATGTCTCTTCCGGTTTCTTCCTCGGACTCATCTTCGTCATCAGGTAGGGCCTCTGGATCATCCGGCAAGGATAACCGGCGCTCTTTGTCCAGCAGGCGCAGAGCATCGGCAAAAGGCGGCAGACTGACGTTTGAGCCGGGGTTGAGGGTTACCTGGTTGACCGCCAGTTCGTTGGCCTTGAAGTGCTGTCCCAACAGAGAGAAAGAGCCACCTGCCTCTATGATGAAGATGCGAGGCCGGTAGATGGCAACCATTTGTTGTAGCAGGTAGACCAGCAGGGCCGACTTGCCTGCACCAGTAGGCCCAAGAATAAGCATGTGGGCATTCTTTTTTCGGTCAGACCTGTGTAGGGGATCAAAGGTCAGTGGTTCAGCACCACGATTGAAGAAAGTCAGTCCTGGATGGCCGGTGCCTCTTGATCGACCATAGAGCGGCATCAGGTTGGCGGTGTGGCTGGAGAAGACCAGCCGGGAGCGGCGGCTGATCTTATCGAGTGACACGTCATAGGCCATGGGCAGGCTGCGGATGTAGCTGTCCTGAGCCAGCAAGTCTGCCTCCTGCAAGATGGGTTGCAAGCCGTTGGGCAACAGGATGGCATTCAGCTGGTTGGTGTGGGTTCGGAGTGTCTTGAGATCCTTGCCACGCACATAGAAGGCGATGTTCAGGGGATAGAGCTTGTTGCCTTTAGCCATCTCCCGCTCTACCGATTCGGCATCCTCTCTTGTTAGTGCCGCCTCGGCAGAGTCCCCCACAGCGGCACGTTTGACCTGTGCAATGTGATTGCGGGTGAGATCCTGGGGTTTGACCGTCAGGGTCAGCACCATCACCGTGTGCTCGGGCAGCCGATCGAACAGTGAGAAGACATGATCACCGGCCTGGCGCTCGGCGGTCATGTGTCCTACTTCCGGTGCCCGGCGCAGTCCCTGGACAGTGACAATGGTGTGCGGCAGATCATCGAACCACCAGGTGGCGGTTTTATTATCTGAACGCGGCATTGAGAGTGTGAGGCACTCGGCCAGATCATAGCCAAACGGCAGGTTCTCATCCCCTGGATAGGGAGCCAATTCAAGGAGCCTGTCAGGGTCACCTTCCGTGATTTGGGGTGCAGGGTTGAACCACTTGAGCAGCCATTCGTAGAGATTTTTTCCAGTGCCTCGTTTCACCCGAATACCGGCTGATCCCAGAGAGGCCACCCATTTGGTGGCTACATCATTCAGAGCCTCTTCCAGTTCCACCGCTGGTGGCATCCGACCTTTGGGCTTGAGACGGCGGTAGAGAGTGGCACGGACCCGCCGCAGCTGTCCCCGCCATGGGGTGCCGGTTACGGCGGAGTCCTCAAACAGTCCACCCGGTTGGCTGATCCGTTCCAGGTGGCGAGCAAAGGTCTCCTGATAATGCTGGGTGAAGGCCGTATCTTTTGCACTGGGTTGTGCATAGGCCTCGATCTCCTGCTGAAAGCCCCGCAGACTTGGTTCATCCTGTACGTAGACCTGCAATACCCAGGGAGCATCATCCTCTTCAGGAATGGCATCGGTGAGGGCCGTCTGGATGGCATCGCGCAGCTGAGCCATGAACTGAGGTGTGCGGGCCTCGCAACCCACGGGTTCCAGCTCAAACAGGGCACCAACGCTAATGCCGTCCTCCAGCAGGAAGGTACGGCTCTCCGGGTGATACTCCACCCAGGGCAGTAGATCGGTAAAGGACGAGGGTCGCTCGTACAACTGCTTTACCGCCGCTTGGGTTACTGGTGCCTCTGCACGGTCATCAGCGGCCTGTGGCCTGTATTTCTTGTCGGGTCTGTTTTCTGAGCGGGGGTTCGATTGATCCATAGAGTTTACTGTTCCGGTCTCGTTGGCACTTCACCGGGTAGGGCATACTCCACCCGCTCGTACATCGAAAAGGTAGTTGCATAGCCGGGAACCGGTACGCTCTCCTCTCCCGCCAGGTGCGGGAAGACGTACATCACCAGGGTTGGATTGGGCAGTCTCGGGAAGATGGTGTCGATCTCGTTATGGGCCTCACGGGTGTAGCCGTGGAGGGCATTGGTCCCGGCGCGTATTGTCCGGCCACCTAACCCATGACGGACAACGTGGGGATCTCGTGCCCCCATCTCCTGGAAGTGCTGCTCGTAGATCGTTTTCATGGAGGGGCCGCCCTGGGGCAGTACGGCCTCCTTGGTACTGGCACAACCGGCCAGCCCGAGGCTAATCAAGGCGAGCACGCCGATAAGGGTCGAGAGATTCTGCATGGCTCAGTCTCCTGCCAGTGGGATCAAGGTCGATGGGGAGTTCGTGATCGACATGGATGGCGATCTTGGTATTGGCAGGCACGAAGATGGCATCAAAGCTCTGGGACTGACGTTCTGTGAGCCATTTGGCCACTTCATCGCTGCCGCCGGAGACGGCCTTGCCAAGGACATAGGTGCCTGTGTTGCCAGTAATATTGTTGGTCGTCGTACCAGTGTCACTCACCAGGGAGGTGGTCTCTGCGGAGGCCGCCGCTTCCGCCGCTGCCTGGACGGCCATCACACCAATGCGCTGAGTGAGAAAGGCCGGGGCGTTGGTTTTCTTTTCTCCACTGATGCAGGGGATACCCTGGTCATCCGAGATCCAGCCCAGGGGGTTGTTTGCACCACCGGTCTGGCGGCTGCCATTGCCCTGCTGGTCATCACTGGAGAGGGTGTGGATGGTGCCATCATGAAAGACGAAGGTGACTGAGTCGAGGCGGCCGGTAACACAAGAGAGCGTCCAGTCGCCGATGGCCGTGCCGCTCCAGATCATGCCCTGGATACCGGGGATAGTGAGGCCGTTAGCCGCCAGGTTGTCCGCACCGGTAATCACCTTGAATGGCATAGGGTCACGCACTTGGCCCTGCACCGGCACCCGACCTACCAGGGCGGTCATGGCAGTGGAGCCAATGAGGGTGGCATTACGGGGTACCGTGAAGACAGGTTGCGTTTCCATTTCCTGTGCTTGGTCTTTCAGGTTCCGTGCTACGGCGGTTGTCTGTTGACCGGCCCGGTGTAGAAATCCTGAGGTGCTCTGGCGGGTCTGTTGCAGCAGACTGGGGCTACCTGGGGTTGTTGATTCGGTACCCATCGACTCCAGGGGTTCGATCCATACCAGGCCATCGGATGAGGAGAAACTACCAGAGACACCATCAAGGCCCAGGCCGATCGGGATATCTCCGCTGCCCTGGGATGATTGCACCTGTGAGAGTGATTGTGAAAGAGCATCCATCCGTGCGGTCAGGGACGAGAGTACGCCGGAATCCATCCGGTTGCGTGCCTCCTGGCCATGCTCCCGTGACAGTAGTTCCCGTGTGACACGGGTGGCGACGTTCTCTTCGATATGGGTACGGCTGGCCAGCAGCACCTGGTTATCCTTACGCAGACCTGCATTATCCTTGCGCATGGCTTCGACCTCAGCAGTCATGGCTGCCACGTTGGCGGTCAGGGTCTTGATGGTGTCAGCTGGGGTATCGGCATCCGGTGACGGCGCCTGGGGAACATCTTTCAGGACCAATTGATCACCGAGATCACCGGAGCAGCTCTTGAGGGTAACGAAGGCCAGCATCAGCACCACAGCACCGGCAAGAAGAGGCAGAAGTTTATTACTGGTTGCGATGGCCATTATATTTTCTAGTCTCGTTTGGATTTATCACAATGAGGTCTTGAACGGCCGGGCTGAGATCAGGTAGACGGCGGTGGTATCCGCCTCATCACCTGCGGGTAGCAGGCGGTTGTGTTGGAAGGCAGCACTCAGCCAGATTCCACGGATATTGCGTGGATCCAGAGTCTGAGGCTGGTCTGTTTGGTTGGTGAGCTTGAGTGCGGTGAGGTACAGGTTGCCGGCGCGCCAGGCAACCAGTGGAGTGGCCTCGATATCGCCACCGTGGAGCAGGTTCACAGGCTTGCGAGTCACCGGGATGCGGGTTATTCCTGGAAGATCCTGCAGCAGCCGGGCGGGGGAATAGAGCTGCTGGGATGCAAAGCGGGTCAAGGTGACATAACTGTATTGCGGGAAGGTCGTATGAGTCCCCTTGCCGCTGGGTGCCGCTGTCGAGTCCGATTCAACTTCAGCACTGTAGATCTGAACAGAACGTGTTTGACCACCCTCTTTCGATGCAGCAATGTCAAAGAGATAGATCCGGCCGGTTTCAATCTCCCGCACCATCACGCGGGTGGTTTCGAAGAGACTGTTCGCCAACAGGTAGAGGGTGCCGTCAACACTCTGTGCCCGAAGCAAAGGTTGTAGCCTGCCGGGCAGACCAACCTTGATGGGTGACGGAAAGTGAATCAGCCGCTCACGCCCTACCTTGAGATTCAATTTGATAGGGATCTTCTTCCACTCGATGCGTTCGGTGATTTCATCGGCGAAGGCGACCGTATGGGCCAGCAGGAATATAACGGCAATACAGAAGGTGATACTGCGAATCAGGGGTTTATCTTGGGCCATTTCTTTCGTCTCTTTCATTTCTTTCATCCGGCTCTATCCCTTCGGGTTCTCTTGTTCTTCCACCAACTCTGAGGCCTTCAGCCGTCTCGGCCCTTCCGTCGCAAATCCATCCAGTGCCAAGCCCCAGGGGTTTGCCTCCGGGTCCACGGCATGGCGCACCACTCTCAAGGGATAACGGATAGCCGTCTTTTTCACGGTCATGCCTTTTACCGACTCGGAGAGTTCCAGATCCAGCCACACCACCCAGACGCCAGGACTGAGCAGATCCACGCGGCGCTCTTCAAAACCATGGCCGGGGATCTCATGCAACCCACGCACTCGGTAGGCCAGCTCCCCTTGCCGTCCCTTGAGTTCCATCTCGGCAATAAGGTTGGCCCGGCTGCGGGGTGTAAGATAGGGCGACACCCGGAAGATGGCCTTGCCGTAGTCCCGTGCACCGTCATCCGGCCAGCGATTAAGCTGCTGAAAGATATAGAAGGCGAAGGCGTAGACGTTGGCTGGTGGGACTTCATCAATAACTTGCGTGGCACCGGAGCGCAAATCAGGTGGGACATGCACGGTCAGATGTTTGGGGGACTGGCTCCAGCCAAACCAGAGGGCCAGGATGACCAGTACCTGCAAACCAATAACGATCCACAGCGACCGGAGATGGGCACGGACGTTATCGATCTCATAGCGGTAACGCCGCATTTAACTCCTCCCGATATCCCAAGCACCGCTACGCCGAATAAAGGGTGCACGGCGTAGGCCACGATCATGTAGCCAGATACTGAACTGCTGTTGGTAATAGCCATCTGGGCGATTGCGTTTAAGACGCTGGAACAGGCTGGCCGTGACCACCACCGTGGCCACGACCCCGACACCGGCGATCCCGAAACCCATGGTGATCACCCCCATCAGCCAGGCCAGTACAAGACTGACTGGCAACCAGATAAGCCCAGCCACCCCGACAATGACCCCCAGCTCCGAGGACGAGCAGCCCCTGAAGATCACGGGTTCCACATTGAGCCGGTCGGCCAGGATGTCATCGCGGGCAGACATGAGTTTCTTAAATGACACCTGCGGCTTCGGTCAGCAGATAGCTGGCGAAGATCATAACGATGGCACCAACGATACCCAGTACGCCCACCTCGGCCCACTCAGCCTTGCCTTGGCGAGCCTCATTGAACTTGGCAAATCCGAGATAGGCGATCCACAGAAATCCAAGCACGGCGATGGCCAGCCCGAGAACCAGGCCACCATCCTTGATATAGCCTTTGATGAGTGCAACCCAATCACCTGCTGCTGGTGCCGTGCTGGGTGCTACCGGGGTGGGTAATGCCGCCCAGACCGATTGTCCTGCAGACAGGGTCAGCAGCCCAGCTGCGGCTGCTATCCGCTTAAATGTTTTTAAAACCATTGTGTTTCCTCCAAAATAACGGGGGATATTCCCCGAGCTATTGATACAGTGATGGCAAACGCCTCACCGCATATAAAAGCCCAACACCATGAGCACGATGCTGCCCCGTAATGTGTTCCAGGTCAGATCGAACAGAGTGACCTGCCCACCCTGCCAGGCACGGAAGGTCCCAAGTGTCACCCAGATCACCCAGACAAAGGCCAGCATCAGGATTGCACTGGCTATACCGAGCAGCAGGGTTGAAGGCGTAACTCCTGACCCGGCCTGAAAAGCGACGTTCTGTGCGGCAGTCATGATTCCCAATCACCGGCGGTAGTCACCGCGAAGGGGCGGGAAGGTCCGAGGCTCTGACCGGGGTGCATTGATGTGCTCCTGTAAACCCAGGCGAATCCTGGACAGATCCTGGCGCAGCCACTCATAGCGAAAGCGGATACGGGCATCAGGATTGGCCTGGGACGCCGCTTCACCAATCAGCGGTTCGAGCGTCTCAAGTTCATGGATGATCCGGGCCAGGGCTTCCCGCTCGCCATCGGCATCTGCGATGGCTTGATGCAAAGGAAGCAAGATGCCGAGCAATACGGCGATCAGGATGTGGGGGATTTGCATTGGTCTCTTTCCCGTGTGTGCATGGGGCACATGGTGGGACATTGGGAAAGAGAGGGATATGGAAAATCAATTCCGGATGGTGCGGGGTTTACAAAAACTATTAAATCTAAAAATAACAACTAGGCAAAACCTAGCACTGATAAAGCACTTAAAGTTTCAAATCATTTACAGATACACCTTTAACCAAGCCTTCCTAATTATCATCCTCCAGATTTATATGCATGCTGCATAACCACTCATAGCAATTTTCTGTCTGCTTATCCCATTAGCACTGAATACCATAGCTCTGTAGTCATATCTATCTCCTGCATGTGAAATCTAATGCGGCAACTATAGCGTGATCGTTGGGACTGCAAGCCTGCCCCTTGGCTTCAACCATCACCGTGTCCTCAGCTGCGCTTGCGGGCCGCACCATGATGGTTTCCGGGCTGTTCCGTCCCGCCTGTTTCCCGCTCCTGCTGTGAAGCAACAATTTCACTCATAACAGGAGAGAGACCCATGACCAAACTTTACGCACAACCATATTCCATAG
>Ga0316190_10002261_pt1 | contig 13940 bp, 12 predicted proteins | sample Eddworburrow2_MG_FD_204929 | JGI IMG/M metagenome (GOLD analysis project Ga0316190, IMG submission 204929) | Coastal sediment microbial communities from Maine, United States - Eddy worm burrow 2 | ecosystem: Environmental > Aquatic > Marine > Coastal > Sediment | place: USA: Maine | collected... | reverse complement strand
CCAGGGCGGCGACGGAGGCGGGATCGGTGACGTTGAGGGCCAACGCCTGCACCCCGTCGATCGGCGCGATCCGCGAGGGGTCGCGCGTGGTGGCGAGGACGGTGTGGCCTGCGTCCCGCAGAGCGATCGAGATCTCCCGACCGATCCCTCCGTATCCACCGGTCACGAGTGCAATGGGATTCATCGTTCCATCATGGCGGGCGGGTCGGTCCAGGTACATGCGGGCTCTATCCTCGCCAAGGTGGGATCCACCCAGATCGAGATCAGCCTCGAAGCCGTCATCGTCGCGGTCACCGACGATTCGCCGCGCGTGCTCACGGTCCAAGGTGACGACGGCTTGCCGGCCTTGCCGTCGGGACTGCTCGAGCCGCAGGACCGTACCCTCGACGTCGCTCTTCGCCGTTGGGTGCAAGGCCAAACCGGGCTCGAGGTTGGCTATGTCGAACAGCTGTACACGTTCGGCGATCAGGCCAGAGGTGCCGCCGCGGACGAATCCGGCGCCGCCGATACTCGGCTGTTGTCCATCGCCTACCTGGCTCTGGTCCGCGAAGGGCGCCCGTCGACGGGCGCATCCTGGAAGGGGGTCTATGACTTCTTCCCCTGGGAGGATCAACGCGGCGGGAGACCTCCCATGATCGAAGATCACATCCTTCCGGCCCTGCAACAGTTCGTCGCCGAGGGCCAGGGGGTGGAGCGCCAACACCGGGAGGATCGGCTGCGGATCATGTTCGGTCTCGATGAGGCCGGGCTTGATGGTGTGCGGGTGCTCGAGCGGTATGAGCTGTTGTACGAAGCGGGCCTGCTGCACGAGTGCCCAGCGGGTCGGTGGACCGACGAGACGGAGATCGACTACTCGCTGAGCATGTCGCTGGACCATCGGCGGATTGCTGCTACGGCGTTGGGTCGGCTCAGAGGCAAGTTGACCTATCGCCCGGTCGTGTTCGAGTTGCTGCCCGATCGGTTCACACTGCTGGCGCTCCAACGGGTGGTCGAGGCGCTGGCGGGTATCCGGCTGCACAAGCAGAACTTTCGGCGCCTGGTCGAGGGCGCGGGTCTGGTCGAAGGTACCGGCGAGCTCGCTCGCACCGGGGGCCGACCCGCGGAGCTGTTCCGGTTCCGGCGTGAGGTGTTGCGGGAACGCCCTCGCCCTGGGGTGGGCACGCCCTGGGTCAGGAGCTGAGCGCTCTCGGCTCGTCCCCCCTCTCTTGGCTTTTATACTCAAACTGAGTATAATAATGCTCAGTTTGAGTATAAGTGTGCCGAACGAGAGGTTGAGACGACATGACGGTCACCACCACCAGCGGCCCGATCATCGAGAAGGCGTCGTTGCTCGATTTGTCGAGCGTCGTTCCCGAGGCGGAGCTCGCCGCGCTGGCCCCCACGATCGAGGCGATCGAACGGCTTAAGGTGGAGCGCGGGGCCATCGTCTTGGCCCACAACTACATGACGCCGGACATCTTCCACACCGTGGCCGACATCAAGGGTGACTCGTTGGGGTTGGCCCGTGCCGCGGCGAAGACCGATGCGGAGGTCATCGTGTTCGCCGGGGTTCATTTCATGGCCGAGACGGCCAAGATCACCTGTCCGGACAAGACCGTGCTCATCCCGGATCCGGAGGCCGGGTGTTCTCTCGCCGAGTCGATCACCGGGGCCGACGTCCGCTTGTTGCGCCAGCGCTATCCCGGCGTTCCCATCGTGTGTTATGTCAACACCTCGGCGGAGGTCAAGGCCGAAGTCGACATCTGCTGCACGTCATCGAATGCGGTCGACGTCGTCGAGTCCTTGGACAGCGACCGGGTCCTCTTCCTCCCCGACCAGTACCTCGGTAAATGGGTCGCCGGCCAGACCGACAAGGAGATCATCCTCTGGGAAGGGAGCTGCATGGTCCATGAGCAGTTCACCGGTGCGGAGCTGCGCGAGTACCGCACCATGCACCCAGGAATCTCCGTCATCGCCCACCCCGAGTGCCCGCCCGATGTCCTGGACGAGGCGGATTTCGTGGGCTCGACCGCCGGGATGATCGACTGGGTGGTCGACGAGCGGCCCAAGCGGGTCGTGATGGTCACGGAGTGCTCGATGTCGGACAATGTCGCCGCCGAAGTACCCGACGTGGAGTTCGTGCGCCCCTGCAACCTCTGCCCTCATATGAAGAAGATCACCCTGGAGAAGATCAAGACCGCCCTCGAGACCATGACCCATGAGGTCACGGTGCCCGAAGGGGTTGCGCTCGGCGCTCGGCGCTCGGTCGAGGCCATGCTCGCGGTGAAAGCCCGGGGCTGACGATGGTCGGCTTGGCTCAGGCGATGCCGGTTCACACCAGCGCGGCCATCGTGGTCGGCAGCGGGGTGGCCGGCATGACCGTGGCCCTCGGGCTGGACGACTGTCTGTTGCTGACCGACACTACGCTCGGTGCCGGTGGCTCGAGCCGCTGGGCCCAGGGGGGTGTCGCGGCGGCGATCGGCCCCGGCGACAGTCCCGCCGCCCATGCGGCCGACACGGTGCGGGTGTCGAGCGGACTGGCCGACGCCGACGTCGCCCGGACCATCACCGAGGGGGGGCCACGCGCGATCGCCCAGCTCATCGAGCTCGGTGCCAAATTCGATCGGGGGCCCGGCGGCGACTTCGCGTACGGGCAGGAAGCCGGACATTCCGCCCGGCGCATTCTGCATGCCAACGGGGACACCACCGGGGCTGAGCTGGTGAGAACGCTCGTCGGCGCCGTGCGCCTGGCGTCGAGCGTGAACGTGATCGAGGACACGGTCGTCGTCGACCTGGTCCGCAGGGGCGACCGTGTTGTCGGCGTGATCGCCGCCCGGGCCGGCCGTTTGACGGCCTATCTGGCGGAGGCTGTCGTGTTGGCCACCGGCGGGTACGCCCACTGTTATCGACAGACGACCACCCCTCGCGAGGCGATTGGGACCGGCATCACCATGGCGGCGCGGGCGGGGGCCGACCTCGCGGACATGGAGTTCGTGCAGTTCCACCCGACGGCTCTGGCCGTCGACGGTCTCGACCAGATGCCCCTGTTGACCGAGGCCCTGAGGGGTGAGGGCGCGATACTGGTGGATGAGAGCGGAGAGCGCTATCTGGTCGATGAGCATCCCGATGCGGAACTGGCCCCTCGCGACGTCGTGGCCCGAGCCAACTATCGCCAGCTGGCTGAGGGGCACACCCCGTACCTCGACGCCCGAGAGGCGATCGGGGAGGGGTTCGAGGAGCGCTTTCCGACGGTCTTCTCACTGGCCCAACGGCACGGCCTCGATCCTCGGGTCGACCGCCTGCCCGTCTCGCCCGCCGCCCACTACTGCATGGGTGGTATCGCGGTCGATGCGGCCGGTCGAACCTCGCTCCCGGGTCTCTGGGTCGTCGGCGAGGCGACATCTTCGGGGCTGCACGGGGCGAATCGGTTGGCTTCGAACTCCCTGCTCGAAGGGCTGGTCATGGGGGAGAGCGTCGCGGTGGACGTCGCCGCGCATCGGGGGTCGGCCCCGGTGTCGGCGTTGGTCGAGGTGTCCGTACCGTCGAACCTGACGGCATTGGCGCAGGTCGAATCCCCTGAACACCAGGAGATCGAGCTCGACCTGCGCCGTCTCTTGTGGAGCGGGGCGGGGGTGGAGCGAAACCGTGATGGCCTCCAGCGGGGGCTCGACGGGGTCCAGGCCCTGGCCGGCGCCGCTTCGAGCTCATGGCGTTGCCGTTCCGTGCAGACGGTGGCGGTTCAGATATTCACCGCTGCGCTCGCCCGCTGCGAGAGCCGCGGCGCCCATTACCGAACGGACATGCCGATGCCCGATCCCGCCACCACCGAGCGCCGGATCGTGAGCCCCGACCCAGTGGCCTACGAACCGTGGCAGGTCCAACCGAACGGGCTCGTGGCCACGCCTATGGTGGCAGCATGAGCGGGGCGACACCTGGAGATTTCTCGCTGCACCCGTTGCTCTATGAACGGGTGTTGCACCGTGCCTTCGAGGAGGATCTCGGGCTGGCGGGCGATCTCACTTCCGATGCCATCATCCCGTTCGACTCGACTGGCCGCTTTGTGCTGCGGAACCGGGTCGGGGGCACGATCGCCGGGCTCGAGGTGGCGGCGCGGGCCTTCACCCTTTATGAACCGACGTTGACGGTGAAACTTCTGGCCGCCGACGGTCAGCGGGTCGAACCCATGAACGATCTGGCGGTGGTGGAGGGCAAGGCCAGGGCGATCCTGTCCGCCGAGCGGACCGCCCTCAACGTGTTGAGCAGAATGAGCGGCGTCGCCTCCCAGACCGCCGCCATCGTGAAGGCCGTGGAGGGGACCGGAGCAGAGGTGGTCGGCACCCGCAAGACCACCCCGGGTCTGCGGGCGCTCGAGAAGTACGCGGTGCGGGCCGGGGGTGGATCAAACCATCGGTTCGGTTTGCACGATGCGGTGCTGATCAAGGACAACCACATCGCGGTGGCCGGCTCGGTATCCGAGGCGGTGGCGCGGGTGCGTCACCGGGTTGGGCATCTGGTCAAGGTCGAGGTGGAGGTCGACTCGCTCGAACAGCTCGACGAGCTCCTTCCCCTCGGTGCCGATGTCGTCCTGCTCGACAATATGGCACCCGAGGTGTTGGTCGAAGCGGTGCGGCGGGTCGGGGGCCGGATGCTCACCGAAGCCTCTGGTGGGATTACCCCGGAGACCGCTCGGGCCAAGGCCGAGACGGGCGTCGATCTGTTGTCGATCGGTTGGCTCACCCATAGCGCGCCCATTCTGGACATCGGACTCGACGTCGATCCGGGGTAACAGCACCCTGCTAGCGGTCGGTGTTGGCGATCCACCGGCGGCCGGTATCGCATTCGCTGATCAGGGGGCACCAGCGGCAGCTTGGTCCGGCGCGATAGGTGGGCGGCCGCTCGTCGCCCAGCAGCTCGACGATGCGGCAGATCCCGTCGGCGGTTCGTTTGGCGGCCGTCTCGAGCACACCCTTGTTGACCTCTTCGATGTCGAAACGCCCCTGATCGAGGTAGTAGCTCGCCAGCAGCCGCGGCGGGACGCCGACCCGGATGGTTTCGAGCAGAGCGTAGAAGCGGAGATCATCTCGATGGGCCAGGGCGGAGCCACCGGTCTTGAAGTCAATGAGAACCTTGCCGGCCTGGAGCCCACGGGATCGGCCGAGGGTGAGGTCGACCTTGCCGCGCAGGATGACAAGGGCGTCGTGGAGCTCCAGCCGGGTGGCGCTTTCGGTCACCGGCAGCCAGCGCCTTTTCAGCGGTGGCCAGCACTCCATAAAGGTCGCCACGCGGTCATTGGCTTCGGCGCGGAGCTCGGCTCGGTCGGCGTCGGTGCAGCGGCCGAGAAAGTCCGCCAGCCAGTGGTCGGTGACGGTGAGCCGGGCGATCGCCTCGTCGACCAGTTCGAGGGCGGACGGGTCGCCTGGCCAATGGACCGACAGCTCGATGGCTTTGTGGGCGACCGTGCCGCGGGCGACGGGGATCGAGACGACGAAGTCGTTGTCTTTGTCCGCCAGAAACCGGGCTTCGCAACCGTGAGCCGAGCTGAGCGAGTGCTTGTTGACGTGCAGGGTCGCAGCTATCTCTTCGACGAGCTCCGAAGTGGCTTCCTCGAGGATGGCGCGGAGATGCACCCGCAGTCCGGCATCGAACGTCGGGCGCTCGTGATCACGGGCTCCGAGCAGGTCTACGACCTCTTGTTGGGACGGATTCAAAGGCTCCCCGGCCCAGGGCCGGCTCGGCGGGGAATCCATCACCTTCTCAAGCTACGCCACCCGCCCCGCGCCGAGGGTGGATCCGACCCGGGCTCAACCGTTCTGAGTGTCACACCTCGGGTGCATAGTGAGTCTCGTGGAAGCGACCTCTGTGCATTTTGCGCAAGCAGCGAGAGTATTGGCTGATGGGGCGCGGTGTCAGGGCCTGGATGCTCCGAGCTTTCGGAGCCCACCCCAGCTGGCCGGGGTTCATCGTTCACTCAAACGTCGATCGGGGGGTGGGGCGGTGGTTGCCATCCGAATTCGGGGCCGGCCCTGGTCCGCGGTGCTGGCGGACATGATCGAAGGGGTTGTCGCCGCCAATCGGCTGTCGGCGGCAGCCGCGGATCAATGTCGGACCGAGCTTTGGCGGCTGGTCGAGCCACCCCGTGCCACCCCGGAGCGCCCCGGCCGGGTGGTCGGTCTCCGAGCGGCGTGAGGGAGCTGTCGACGTTTGGGTACCGGAGCCCCGGCGGGGCTACCACGCGGGAAGGGCAGACCAGTGGTGAAGATGTCCGTTAAGTGAGTTTCGCCCATAGTCGATCGTGGTTGGGTGCGACGTGGATGGTTGGGCCGGCTTCGGGTCCATGAGAAGTTGTGTCTGGTCGGTCTTGTCCCCGTCTTGACGTTGTTGGCCTTCGCCGGTGTTTCGGTGAAGTCATCGGTCGATGAGTGGCACCAGGCGGGTAGGACCGAACATAAGATCAATTTGCTCGCCGCGTTGATCAAGGTGTCATACGACCTGACCTCAGAGGGTGGGGTGGCGGCAGTCGAAGCTCGGGTCGCGACGGTGGCTGACGAGCAGCCCGGGATTGTGGAGCAGTTCTCGCGGGGTTTTCCGGCGGCGCTCGATTCGAGTCTGGCGGAGCTGGGAACGGCGACGCAGGCAGTGGACCACGACACCGTGGGTCGATGTTCTCCAGACGGAGCCGTGGTTCTCGAGCTCGGTGACCGGGTGGCCACCGCACGAGCCATGGCCGACGCCGGGAGCAGGAGCGTCGAGTTCGGCCGGATACGGGCCGAAACACTGGCGACCGCGGATTGTCTGGGTCAGGAGGCGAGATTGCCATGGGCCAGTTCGCTGCTGGCGCTCGTGCGTTCCAAGCAGGCGGTGGCCGAGGAGTTGGTGTTGCTCTTCTCGGTGCTGCGGCCCGGAGTGTTGGTCACCACCGACCTCCAGGCCGATGTGGCCCACGTGGCCGGCCAGCAGCATGGACTTCTGGCGACCGCTGCCGCGATCGACCCGTTGGTCGCGGCATGGGCCCCTTTCCCCGAGGAGTCGGACCTTGGAACGGTGCCCGGCTACGAGGGCCTGGTGAAGTTGGAGACCCAGGTACTCGACGCCACGTCGGGCGATGTGGTGGCCAACCCGGGAGCGTTGACGGACATCCTGTTGGCCACCGCGGAGCTCGATGCCCGCTATGAGGAGGTGAGCACGGCTCAGATCGATCGGATGGAAGCGCAGGTGCGAGCAGATCGTCTGGCAGCGGGGAGGTCGACGATCGGCTCGGTCCTCGTAGCGTCGATGGCGGTTCTGGTCACCGGAGGAGTCACACTGTGGGTGGCGAGGTCGCTGGTCGCGCCGCTCGGAACCCTCGCAAGTCATGCTCGGTTGGTGACATCTGGTCACCTTCCGTCTGCCCCGATGGATCTTGACGGGCGAGATGAGCTCTCGGACCTGGGCCGAGCCTTCGACAGCATGGTCGATGGATTGAAGGCCGTGGAAGCCCAACTGATTCGGTTTGCAGAGGGTGACACCGCCGGGGTCGACGACATCGAGACCCTCGACGGAAGCCTGGGTGAGTCGGTTCACCGGTCACTGGCCCGACTCGAAGACGTCAATGGTCGTTTGCGAAGCAGCGAGCGGGTCTCGCTCGCCGCCATCGAATCCGCGCCGGACGCCATGCTGATCACCGACGATGCGGGACGGATCCAATCGATCAACAGCGCAGCTGTTCAACTGTTGAGCGCGGCGGAGCACGACCTGGTCGGTTCCATGTTGCAGGATCATGTGCCCGAAGCGTTCACGGGCTGGGATGGCCGGTCCGGCATCCACAAAGTCGAGTTGCTCCTCACCCGCCCCCATGGTGACCAGATACCCGTTGTGGTGTCGTGGACCACGTCGGTGCGGAATCATGTCGGCTTGCGGACCGCGGTCATACGAGATGTCACCGACCAGAAGGTGATCGAAGGTCGGTTGGCCCATGAAGCCAATCACTGCTCACTAACCGGCCTGTTGAATCGGTCTGGTCTCACCGCCGCCCTGGACAAGTGGCTGACCGATGATCACGATCCGATGCTGACGGTGCTGTTCATAGATCTCGATCGCTTCAAGCAGGTCAATGACGCCCACGGACACACGGCGGGCGACGCGCTCCTGGTGGAGACCGCAGCCCGCTTGCGCCGGCAGGTTCGCAGCGACGATCTGGTCGCTCGGAACGGGGGCGACGAGTTCCTGATCGTCGCGGCGGGTATCGATCTCGAGATGGCACAGAATCTTGCCGAGAGGCTGGTGAGCGCGCTCGCTCTGCCATTTCATCTCGATGAGCTCGGTGTCGGTCCCTTGTTCGTCAGCGGCAGTGTGGGTATCGCCATGTCCGACTCCGCGTCGAGTGCCGAGGATCTCGTCACGTGCGCCGACATCGCCATGTACCAAGCCAAGCGTCATCCCGGCACCGACATCGTGACCTACGACGAGGAGCTGAGGGCCGAGATCGAGAGCTCGGTCCAGTTGGAGGCAGAGTTCAGGACCGCCCTGGAGGTGGGCGAGGTCGAGAGCCATTTCCAGCCCCTGGTCGATCTGGTGACCGGACACGTCAAGGGTTTCGAAGCACTGGCTCGATGGAATCGCCATGACGGATCATCCGTGTCCCCGGCCGAGTTCATACCGATGGCCGAGCAGACGGGCCTGATCGAGGACGTGTGGCTCGTGACGCTCGCCAACGCCTGCGAGGCCTTGTCGGTCTGGCGCCGGTCGAGCCCACAGATCACGGCGAGCTTGAACCTCTCGGGTCGCCAGCTCGTCCACTCCGGGGTGGTCGGCCAGGTGCGCCAGGCCCTGGCGAGTCATGGTCTACCGGGCGAATGCTTGGTGCTCGAACTGACCGAGACCAGTCTGATCGGCGATGAGCCCAATGCCATCGGCATCATCCGAGAACTGAGCGAGCTGGGTGTCACGGTCCATCTCGACGATTTCGGGACCGGGTTCTCCTCGATCGAGCATCTGCGCCAGTTTCCGGTCACCGCCATCAAGATCGACAGGACCTTCACCGATGAGCTCGATGTGGGGGAGTCGGCCGGACCCGCCTCTCAGATCGTGCAATCCATGCTCAGCCTGGCGGGCGGTCTTGGTCTGGCCGTGATCGCGGAGGGCGTATCGAGCGAGCAGATTCGTCGCAATCTCATCTCGATGGGCTGTCGGATCGGTCAGGGATTCCTGTTCTCCGCCGCCGTGAATGCCGCCGAGGCCGGCGACCTGTTGGGCCACAGCCTTCTCGAGCGAGCCGACCGGTGAGCGGCGCCGGTAATGCGGATGGTGTGGCCGGTAGGCTCGGGCCCGCGCCCGGGTGGCGGAACAGGTAGACGCAGAGGGCTTAAACCCCTCCGCTCCCGTAGGGAGCGTGCGGGTTCGAATCCCGCCCCGGGCACCACCGACCAGGGACTATGTGAATTCGGGACGAGGGTGGCCCGCTGATCAACGCGGTCGGACCGGCGGCCACCGGGGCCACCGGGGTCGCCCGTGTCCCTGGCCGGGACGTAGCTCGTCGCTCATAACCGGAAGGTCGCAGGTCGAAATCCTGCCCCGGTCACCAACGAAAGCCCTGGTCAGCCTTGGTGTTGGCCAGGAGTTCTTCCGTTTCCAGGCCGACTTCTCCTGGGTCCTCCACTGGGTGTCGCCGATCTTGCGGCGGGTAGCCGTGCCAGGTCGACTCGGCCAGCGTGTTGGCCTTGGCGGGTGCCATTGGCCGTTGAGGTAGGCGCTGAGGGTCAGCGACCGTGTCTTGTGGTCACGGCCGGGGGCCTCCGCTGCGAGCCGCTTGGCGAGTCTTTCGGCTGCGGCCTTGTCGGGGCCGGCGGGATGCCATGCCCGCTTCTCTTTCCCGTTGAACGGGTCGAGGCCCTCCTGGATGACGGCGTAGTGGCCGTCGAATCCACGGTATTCCGTGACGTCACATCGGGGCCGTGAGGTGGTGCGGTCTGCGTCGTGCTCGCCGTGATTCTGCGGCGGGCTATCGAGCGGTGGTCGTTTCGATGGCGGCAGGTCGTGAGGAGCCGATCAGTCGATCGATCCGCGCTCGACGATCCATTGGGTTGGCTGTCCGGTCACGGCTGCGATGTGGTCGAAGTCCGCGTCATAGTGCAGAACCGTGAGCGACGTGGCCTCGGCAACTGCGGCGATAAGAAGATCGGGCACCTTGCGTCCCCTGTGTCCGTCGGCGGCGAGGTTGCGTTGGACCTGTTGTGCGCGGTCGAAATGATGTGCCTCGACGTCGATTCGACGGAACGCTCCAAGCGCCACCTGGAGCCGATCCCATTCGTCGGCGTTGCGCGCCGAGAAGCCGATCTCGAGGTCGGTCATGGACGTGCGAGCGAGGCCGTCGCGGTCGAGTTCTTCGATTCGCTGGAGGATCGACTGGGCGCGGAGTCTGGTGAGGACGCTCGTGTCGAGCAGGAACATCAGCGCCAGGCCCTGGAACGGTCGTCGAGATCGGCGGCGGCGAGAACGGACAGCGCGTTTGTGAGCTGTGTGTTTCGCTGGTGAGCGGCGCTACGTAGCGCCTCGTTGACGGTGTCTTTGATAGTGCGGGTGCCGAGTTGGGCGCGTGCAGCGTCAAGCGCATCGTCATCGACGTCGATCAATCGCTTGGTCATGCCGCGAGTATATACTGCTGGCCCATCGAGATATACGGTTCACCTATCGATTCACCAACGACGCTTGGTCGTGGCGGAGCGCTTCTCTCGTGTGGAGATGGCCGCGGGCTTCTTCATGCGGGTGTGTAGAAGAAGCCGCGACCGGCCTTGACCGGCTTCCCGGGGGCGAGTTGGCCGTCTTCTTCGAGGGCGGTGAGGATCTGACCAGCTCGAACGACGCTCAGTCCGACGAGGTCTGCGACTTCGGTTGATGAGACGCGACCGCGGTGTCGGGCCCAGGCGAGAATGATCTGGGAGCGGGCGGGCGGCGCATCGAGGCGACGTGTGCGTGTGTCCAGCTGCGAGCGCGCCTCGTTGGACAGCCGATAGGCCGGTTGGTGCCCGTGGGGTATCCCGTTGAGCGGTACGAGTAGAGGCGCTCGAGCGAAGGTGGTCGAGAGCGCTCGGGCGAGTGCTGCTTCGGTCTCGCCGGGCGGACGTTGGAGGTAGGCCTCCTGGTGAAGTGACCGTGAGGGTGTCGCCGGTGTGCTCGATCGTGGTTGGCTGGGTGGTGAGCCAGTCGCGGTGGGTGACGCCGTTGACCATGGCCTCGCGGGCGGCGCGAGGGGGGATGGAGCGGTGCTGCCCCTTTGCGAGGCCTTGTCCGGAATGCAGGATTCGATTTGCGGTGCGGATCGCTTGGTCCGCGTCGTAGACCTGTTCGAGCAGGGCGCGTTTGCTGCGGACACGGTTGGTTGAGTCAGCGCCGGGGGTGTCTCGTCGGATGTAGTCAATGCCGTAGTCCGGGGTTTCGACAAACAGCAACGAGCCGGCGTTCGTGAGCGTTTCGTCGGTGTCTGCAATGACGTTGAGCCGGCGAAGTAGGTCGTGATCGATGGCTGTGGCTGCTGCGTGCTGGTCGCCAGCGTCAGCCGCTTCCCGGAGGAACCTGCGTGCCACCTCTAGGGCGGTTGGGCTTGTATCGGCAACGTTGTGTCCACTGGGCAGGGCCGACCAGTCGACGCCGGTGCGGTGGAGGCGCCCGGCATGCCAGGTCGTCGGGTCGACTTCGACACAGTTGTCACCAACTCGCCAGTACACGCGGCCGTTGGTGTTGGCGATCGGCTCGATCGCGTCGCGGGTGGTGAGCACGAGGAGCTGGGTGCCTTCGAGGTCGACGGGTTGGGCATCGATCGTGAGCCGCCGGCCGGTCAGCTCGTAAATCCGATGGCGAAGCCACTCCTGGTCGAGGTTCGTTCCAATCCGTTGGCCGTCATCGGCGACACCGAGAACGATCGCTCCGCCGCCCGGCGGGTTCGCCAGGCACGCGAGCTCGTCCGCCAGGTAGCGCGCCGCATTCTCGTTCTCAGTGCTCCCTTGGAGCACAGCACCACCCGGACCTCGGCGACCCGGCTCCTCCTTGCAGTCGATCTGCCGTGTCTCGATCTCGGCAGGGTTCTCACCTGCGGCGAGGCGACGGAGGAGCTGCTCGACTTGCTGGGTGAGCGGGTCCGGCCCGAGGAATGCAAAGGTCGTGACTACCCCAGACACGAGACTTCTACTTTCGGCTCGAAAGTGTAAGTCGAAGGTGTTGAGGTGTCGAGGCTTTGCATTCCGGTTGTTGCGTCGTGATGCCGGTTCAGCGGTCTTCGCCAAGTTGAAGGTTCACACGACAAGCGCGAACGCGAGTTGATGACGGAGCCCCGACGCTTGCCGGCGGCGTGCTCCGGCTAGGGCCGTGCCGCCCACGACCTCGGCACGAAGCTGGATGGTTCTTCCGGATGAGAGCAAGGCTCTCGCTCTACATGGAAATTCCGGCTCGACACGCCCGCCGGTGGCGACCCGGTTCATGGATCTCCTCCGCTACCTCGATCCGTCGCCATCGCCCGGTTCCGACGTAGCGCAGCGCAGTCGGCGTCGAGGTTGGCGGCGATGGCTTCGGCGTCGGCCCAGGAGTGCCCGGCGGGGTGTCAGCGTCGGCGTTCGAGGCCGTCATAGGCCACGACATAGAAGCGGTTGGAACGTCGCACGATGTAGGTCATCGCCAACCATCGGCCCACGGCGTTGACGACTTCCGAGCCAACCCGAAGGTCACACGCTGGCTCATCTGGCCTGGTCGGGGTCTGGTCAGACCTTGCCCGTGGCCTCGGCGAGCTCGAGTTCGTCGGCCAGATCGAGGACGGTTTCGGTGAGGGTGTCGATGGTGTCGTCGCCGGCGAATGCGATCAGCTGGCCATCTGGTGCCCGTCGAAGGCGTCCGAGCCCGGTGATCGCGCCCGACGCGATCGAAGCCGCAGACTCCACGAAGCCAAGGTTGGCGTGGCGGCGCATGTCGGCGAGGAAGGGTTCGAGGGCTTCCTCCAGCAACTCCCAGGCCGCGTCGGTCTCGTGGATATAGCCGCGCCCAGGTATCCGACCAGCCCTGCTGGCGAGGTCCTCGAACCCGAGGGACCCCAGCTGGTCAGCGACCTCGTCTGCGGTTGCATCGGCGGTGGCCGACAACAACAGGGCGCTGACGAGGCCCTCCGCTTCCTCGACCAGTTCGGGGTGAGCCGCCAAGAGCTGTTCGAGCACCCTGGCCTTCTCGTGAGAGGTGGCAGCTGCCACCACCGAAGTGTCACCGGGGACCGTGGCTTGCCTGTCGAGAGGGGTGAACGCCATCTCGCGAACACTACGCAGCCGGTCTGACACTCAGCGGCGGTCAAGCCGGCGCGGCTCGATAACCGGTGAGCTGGCTACCCATCGAGGCCAAGCCATCGGCGGTAGGCGGCGAGGAGTCGTCGAGCATGGCTGTGTTCGAGGTCGACTTCGGTGAGTGCGATCTGTCGCTGTCAGGCCCAACCAGCGGCGGGTGGGAGCGGTGCGGACGCAGGTCTCGAACGAAACGGCTGGCAGGTGATGGCATTCGTCGACGACGACGAGGCCGTAGTTTGCGAAGACCTCTTCGGGACGTTCGCGCCGCGCGAGGCTCTGGATCATGGCCACATCAACGATTCCTGTGGGCCTGTCCTTGCCGCCACCGATGACCCCCACCCGGTCCTCGTCGAGCCCGAGGTGCTCGACGAGCCGCTCGCGCCACTGAGCGAGGAGCGGCTTCCGGTTGACCAGGATCAGCGTTGGTTGGCGGTGGTGGGCGATCACTGCGCAGGCGGTCACGGTCTTGCCTGACCCTGGCGGGGCGACGATGACCCCGAGGTCATGGTCGATGACGGCATCGACAGCGGCTTGTTGGTGGGGCCGCAATGCATCAGCCTGGGTCTCGGTGAGCACGATCCCGTCTTCGACGAGGTCCTCGGCTGCCCACACCAGCTCGTTGGCGTCATCGACAAGTTCGGACACCAGACGGTCACGATCGTCAGGGTC
>Ga0316190_10002256_pt1 | contig 13951 bp, 10 predicted proteins | sample Eddworburrow2_MG_FD_204929 | JGI IMG/M metagenome (GOLD analysis project Ga0316190, IMG submission 204929) | Coastal sediment microbial communities from Maine, United States - Eddy worm burrow 2 | ecosystem: Environmental > Aquatic > Marine > Coastal > Sediment | place: USA: Maine | collected... | reverse complement strand
TCTTGAAAGTTGCACAGCGTGGATTTGATACAATATTAGGCGGACGCGCTCTTAAGCGGGCGATTGAGCGTGATTTAACGGCGTTAGCGGCTACGCAATTGGTTGGTTTAACCGCGACGCAGCCGATTATCTTAGATATTGATTGGGTCAATGAGCATTTACAGCCCCGCATTACCGCATTGTGTCCTGTACCTAAAGGAGAAGATGTTCTTTCCGTTGATTCTCCTCCATTGGAAAGCTTGAATCGTCTGCTTGAATTGGTTTCTGATTTAAGAGAGCGACTTTATGTTTTGCGGGAAGATCAATGCGTTCCGTTGAATGATGCGACAGATGAGATGCGTTCATTGTTGATGATGCAAGAGTCTATATTTGAAATCAAAGAACAATTAGATGAAACGATATGGGCGATGGAAACAGCGCGAGATCCGACGGAAACTCGTTTTGCCTCATTGGGTCCACAAGCGCATTTTTATTTTAGTTGGTCTAAAGAACAATATATTAACAGTGCCGATTTCTACGCCCATCAAGATATCCGTGATTACTTAGAAGAAATGTATGTATTAGCACCGAGACTGATTCGGGAATCCCAAAGTCACTGGCTGAATTTATTAATGAATATCACTTTTTTAAGCTGTTTCTGTCGAGGACTTGAGTTAAAACAGCAGGAAGTGCTGACATTAACGCTGCTTTCACGAGTACACGGTAGTGGTGACAAGGAATTGGATTACCTTTTAGATGCTTATGAGAAAACATTGGCTTATATCGGGGTAGAAAGCACGCGCTTACCACCACCAGAGCAGGGTTGCCGTTATTTACAAATCAAAGGACCACGTTTACACACCCTGTTACAGAGTGAGGAAGGTATTCACTTATTTCACCCGCCTAACGAAAACGCGCTACCGATCCAAGTGAGCCTGACTCCCTTAAAGACTGCCACCGCCCAGACGCTATCAATTATTCGCAGTTACGCACTCCCCACTCAAGAGGACAAAGCAGGTGTATTAACGGATTTACGCACCGGGATGCTCAATAGCTCTGGATTAAAGCCCTATGAATGGGCATTGTTTTGGTATGCACAATTGCCGAAGGAAGAACGGTTATTTCAATAATAAAGCACTGAATGGATATTGTTGAAATTTTCTTATTCTAACGGATTCTGTGGATAACGTTTTACACCATACCAAAGAAGATATGTCGGGTGGGCAAAGTCTTTTTTTTTGCCCACCGTCATAAGTTAACTTAAACAGGGGGGTGTCACGAAAGCCCCCAACTATTTAACGGCTCCCATCCTAAAAACCATTTCTTCCGGCGGCAAACACATCTTATCGTTACAAGCCTGAAATTTAAGGTGGATTGGCACAAGGTTGATTTTATCCCCATTTTTTGACATTTGCGATCTTTCTCCTTTTTGCGAAGAGGGTAATTGGGTAAGATGCCCCTGCAAACGGATTTTTCCCTGATAAAGTGCAAGGCTTGCTTGCTGAAATGAAAGCTTCGCTAAGTCTGGTTTTGGGTAAGACACCTGCCCAAGTTGCCATCCTGATTCTGTATCAACACGCACGGCGGTAGGAATCAGGTTTGTTTGTAGTGGCTTATCGGCATTAATGTGCCATCCTTCCTGTATATCCACTTCTATTGTCAGCCAAGTGGCTTGTCCCTCATTAGCTAATTTTGCTGAAGCGATAACAGCACCGCGTGCGCCATATTGTCGCATACCGACTTCGCCATGGAGTAATTCATCAGCGGCGAGTAACATATAGGCATAACGAATAGGCTGTTCCGTAATCGCCCATGAAAAAGCATTGAGTGTCACATTGGCTTTTTCACGATAATGTTCAACGCCAGTACGAGCCGCTAGCATGGCTAAAACACGCACTGCGACCGAATTACCTGATGGAATCGCACCGTCTTCAGGACTTTTTGGGCGGGCAATGAGCGGCGTATCGCTTTCTCTACTCATAAAAAAGCCCCCCCGTGCTTTATCCCAAAAGTGTTCCAGCATCACATCGGTTATTTCCTGCGCCTTGTTTAGCCAACGCTTGTCACCACTCACATCATAGAGCGTGATCAATCCTTCGGCAAAGTAGGCATAATCTTCTTGATGGGCTAAAATGGAGGCATTGTTATGGACATAAACACGCCATAGTTCGTTTTGCCTTGTTTTGAGTTTTGATTCAATAAAAGTGGCAGCACCTTGCGCTGCCTCTAAATAACGCCGAGCGGTTAAAATGTCGGCAGCAAGTGCTAGAGTGGTAATCATCATACCATTCCAAGCGGTGATGATTTTGTCATCACGCAAGGGCGGTTCACGCTTATCCCTTTTGCTATGCAATTTTTCGCGAATCATATCAACCTTTTCAATGAGTTGCGGCAAAGACATCGCATATTTTTTCGCGTACTTTTCTAAAGAGATAGGCAAGTGAAGGATATTTCGACCTTCAAAATTACCTTTTTCGGTGATCCCATATAAATTCAAGGCGAACTCCGCATCAGCCTCATTTAGCGCGGCACGTATTTGTGTCGGTGTCCAAACGAAAAATAAGCCTTCTTCACCTTCGCTATCGGCATCGGTGGCAGAATAAAAGCCGCCCTGAGGAGCTGTCATTTCTCGCAAGACATAATCCAAAGTTTGCCTCGCGACGGTGGCATAAATGACATCGCCTGTCAATTGATAAGCTATTAAATAGGCGCGTGTTATATGTGCTTGATTATAAAGCATTTTTTCAAAATGGGGCGTTAACCAATGATCATCTGTTGAGTAGCGATGAAATCCACCCCCCACTTGATCATAAATACCCCCTGCTGCCATTTTATCAAGGGTGTTAAGGGCTGCGGCAAGGGGTTCTGCCTGAGCACGGCTTGCCTTTTCCAACAGCAATAGCAACCAAGTTTCTTGGGGAAATTTAGGTGTATCACCAAACCCCCCAAGAAAAGTATCGTGTCTCGCCAAAATATCGGAGACGGCATTGGTAATCGCTGTATTACCCAGTTGACGTGCTGAACCACTGGCGGCGGTGGCTTGGTTCACCAATTCGGCAATTTGATCAGCTTGCGCGATGAGCTGAGAACGTTTTTGTTCCCAAAATCGCTCAACATTTTTAAGCAACTGTGTAAAAGTCTCTGGCGGAAAATACGTACCCCCAAAAAACGGTTTTCCCTCTGGTGTCAAAAAGCTAGACATAGGCCAACCTCCCTGCCCTCTCATCATCACCACCGCAGTCATATACACTTCATCCACTTCAGGACGTTGTTCGCGATCCACTTTGATACAAACAAAATGTTCGTTCATCAGACGTGCAATGTCAATGTTGTCAAAGCTCTCCCGTTCCATGACATGGCACCAATGACAAGTGGAATAGCCAATGGACAAAAAAATCGGCTTATTTTCCCGACTTGCTCTTTCAAAAGCTTCGTTTTTCCACGCAAACCAATCAACGGGGTTATGGGCATGTTGCAAAAGATAAGGAGAATCTTCCAAAATCAACCGATTAACGAACTTTGGCTCCCCTGATACCAGCAGGTGTTCCGTTCTCGGTTGATAATTCGGCCCTTTTTCTATCAGTGCAGCCTTGAGTGAGTCGCGTAAAGCTTCTGAATAGGGAGCCGTTCCCGGCGCATTTTCATAACTGTGAACAGATGACATAGTTAATAACAATAGTCCTAACGTGTTGATGAAAAAAATAGGTTGCGCCCCAATAATAACGGTGCGTTCTGGTTTTTGCATTAATGGCTCCTTGTGAAAATATTTGATATAGCTTTTGCTCTAAGTAAAAACAAAAACTGAGGCGAGACGTGGCTTTATCGTCTGATAGTTTTTAATTGTGAAACTTCGTTCCGAAGTAATTATGAATTGTGAATGAAAAACTTATTTCTAATTGATTGTTTTTTATTAACTGGATTAATAATTTGTTTTGTGTTATAATTAACTTTGAATTAATATAAAAAAGGAATCGTATATGGAAAAACAAAGTGTTGCTACAACAATTGGCGGAATTCTTGGATCAGCCATACTTGCCGCCCTTGGATATACAGGTTCTACTATTACTGAACTATCAACTAGAATGGGGGCGTTGGAACAACAAACGACGATGTTAGAAACAACATGGCGAACTTGTGATAATAGGATGGAAAATCTTAATCAACGTGTGGATTCTGTTTACGGTTTACCTAAGCCACCAATGGTTAATCTTAAATAAGAATATCGAATAATCAATTAGATTAAGAAATAATAAATCGAATTAAAGAGAGACGGATACCTTTATTAATAAGGGTATCCGTTTTTTTTTGGCTGTTATTTTGACTGTGAACGTTCCTTAACCCACTTTTCATACTCTGGAAAACACTTCTCCATCTGCACCTCCAACCAAATCCGATGCTTCTCGTCGGCCTCCTTCCAGCATTTATTAAACCATTCTAATATTGGTTCCAATGTCATTTCGTTGGGGCTAGGCTTAGTTCGGTGCATTTCACCTTCGCCGGTTAATAACCAATCCGTAGATATATGTAATTCTTTGCACATTTTGATAATTAGTTCACCGCCGGGAATATTATTATCTGCTACATATCCCTGTATGGTTCTATAAGGAATGTCAGATTTTTTTGAAAAGTCTGTCATTTTCATACCTGCATTCTTAATCGCTTTTTTAAGTCGCTTACCTATACTCATCCATTTATTATTATAGTGGTAAAAATACAACATAATTAAATTACTTTTTAAATCATATAGTTATGTTATTTTTATGATAAATTTTTCATTTTATGAAAAATATGGTTGACTAAACGAAAAATTTAGTGTATATTATCGACCATGAATAAAGTTAGTAAGGATAGCACAAAGATCCCGAAGAGATTTATTCAAAAATATATAAAGAAGTGGCTTTATCTCGTTTTTTCCGCTTGACAAATTGTTCTTTAACAACTAGGCCAAACCAAAAACCAAAGGAGTGAACTTACCATAATGTCATCAGGCAACCTGATGGCATTACCATAAGTTTATTTCGATAAGCTTAGCACTAAAACCAATGCACATAGTACAACAGTTCCGTATAGCTTAATTCACCTTGAGTGACTCTCTGAAAGATGTAACGACTATGTGGGGTTTTGCAGGCTAATTATGATGTCAACTGCCTCGAGCGGCCAGAGCAAAGAGTTTTGCGCCTGTTTTTTAAGGTGAAAAAACGACGAATTGAAAGAAAAAGACATCGAACTAAATTAGAAAATCGTCAAATAAACACCAAGTTTTGAATTAAAATTTTATTGATAGCGAATGTTCCTTAAAGAGATGTATTGGAAAACCATATGAGACAAAAGCAACGCTGGAGAGGACTACTAAAGAAAAACACTCCAATTTACAATGACGAAGACATACAGCCTTATTTTCCAATAATTATAGGCTGTGATGTTGACATGAAAACCTGTTGGAACGCCATTATTCTACCAAGGTTTGGCGACGATGAAGTCAGAAATATCGACGTTTCCGAAGTGGGAGACATGTTGCTTGAAAACAGCCTTGACGGGTATTTAAAACTGGTTGAATGGATAGAAAAAATCCTGTCGGAATTGCCGAGAGAATTTGCGCAGCCCTATATTAACCGAGAAAGAAAAATACCCTTTGTTGCAGAATCGACCGGCTCCTATACTCAGACATTTTTACGACTGATGTTGGGTACTAATTCACCCTTTATACCTTACATGATAAATGCCGGTATGCAAGACAGAAGAGGAAAAGGAAAAGCCAAAACAGATAAAAAGGATGCCATAAATATTGCCAAAAAAGGGAGAACAAGCTCATTAGTCGGCTTTTATCCTTATCAATTTTTACCACCTGATGTTGAAGGAATTCGTGTGTTAGCACGTGACCGTTTTTCCTATGTTAAAAGTCGCACAGCATGGAATCAAAGATTATCAGCATTACTGATTTATCATGGAATCACCCTATCATCCTCTTATGAAAAGGGGGATAAAAAAGATACCCCATTTGCTTCTCGCGCGAGCGTTTGGTATTCCAAGGCCGGTTTGAATTTGCTTTGGCATTTAATAGACATAGGAAGGGCGAGAAATAAAGAAGACCTTCATGAATTGGGAGAATTTGTCGATTTGACACCCCATGAATCCGAAGTCCATCTCAATGGTTTTTTAACCTTGCCTGATGCGGTATTGCATACTGTCATTCAACCTCGGTTAAACCACATTAAAGAGATTGATAAAAGAATTACTGATGTTGAAAGATATATGTTAACCGAAATGAAAGAGAAATATCCTAGAGAACTTGAAATTGGTTGCTCATGTCCGGGAATTAAGGACATTAGTTCCACTGTTATTTTTAGTGAAAGTGGTACTGCGGCACATTTACAAGACAGATTTTCTCATGTTAAAAAGTATCAATGGTTTGCCGGCTTAGGTATTGGATTGCAAATAACCGGTGGAAAGCTGATTGGTACAGTAAAACCACCCGGAAATATGCGATTGGGTTGGATTTATAGACTAGCGGCCAAGTCTGTGATGAGAAGTAAAGACCCTGAGTTTGAAGAATTGCGAAACTGGGGACTTTCTCTACAACATCGCAAGAATTACCTGAGTGCGACTGCAGCAGTTGCTCGTCGTATTTCCAACCTTTGGTACCATGCGATATTAAAAGGAGAATTGTGTTCATTAGAACATTGTAATTTTCATGCCGTTCGAGATTCTCGCCAGCGAGATATTGAAAAAATGACCCAAGTTTTAACCGGAATGAACATAACCGAAGAGATGACCGTTGAAGAATCGTTACAATTGGGCCAATTGGCTAATGTCATTGGTAAAGGTTTAGGCCAAAATACGGTTTATGTGATTAACCCAGAGAAGAAACCCGTTTTGCCTATTAAAAAAGTGGAGGATGTTTTTTGTAGAAATAAAAATGAGAATAGAATCGCTTATTTTCTGAAAAAAGCGGGGATTTTTGAATTAGAAACTTTAGTTGCTAGAGCAATGACAAGTACGTTGATTACTTTGTCTCAAATTGGAAAAAAAACGGTGGAGTTGATTATTAGTCGTTTAATTGAGGAAGAGTATATTTTTGACGTGACTGACAAGTCTTATCAAGAAAAACGTTATCTTCAGAGAAACGAAATATCGGATCCTGATAAGATTGTTCCCATGAAGTTGACGAAGGAGGAAGAAGCGAATATGTTTTAAAGAAGGAGGAGCGTTTATGAATAAAGAATGCCAACGAGATATGATGTATTATGCTGAAAATTTTGAGTTGAGAAATTCTTGGTTTTTTATTCCAGTAGAAGAAGTTTTTCATGAGCATATTGCAGGTGTTAAGATTGTTTCTCTTCTTAAAATAGGAGGTGTTTTGCATTTAGGTTCATTGATAGAAAGAGTTGTTACTGGTACATTGAAGGATTTGTCTGGAGTCGGTTGGAAGACCGAACAACTGATTCTTTCTCATTTAGTTGAGAAGAATTACATTAGGGGAGAAGAAATTATTTCCCCATTTTAACTTTAATAGGAGCTGTTTTGTATGGCAGAAAAAACGTCATCAGTGTCGTTAGAGAAGTCGGTAAGAGAAATATGGTCTTCCTTATCGAAGAATGTTGTGAGAGGCGGCAAGATAGATGCATCAGCTTATGTTGTCGGTTATGTCGTCAAGAGAAGTAGAAGTAAAATTCCTACTGGCGAGGATAAGAAAGTATTGATTAATAAGATCACTTACTCTGTACTTTCATTGGACTTTCGTAGTACTATTACAGTGGATTATTTCAATCCACCGACGACTGAGAAATTGGATCATGAAAATGTTCCTGTTCCCGATATGGAAAAATTAATACCAGTGTGTAAAGATGTACGTCATGCTGATGATTCTGAAATATCCGTTATTCCAGTTATTGCGACTCGGTACGGTTGGGGATTTGCTGCGGATAATGACCGATATTCAGGAGAGGAGTTCTAACGTGATATCAGAACCCAAAGATTTTAAATCTTTGGGTTCTATTACTTAATAAAATGAATAATCAAATTAAGAAGTTACAGTTTCAGTTTATTGCGTATCTATTGGTTATTATTGTATTGTCTTCAATGAGTATTTTTTCGACTTTGGGTACTTTTGCCATGTTTACTGAGAAAAGTACAAAAAGCGGTGAAGTATACAATGTTTTAATGGCTCAAAAAATGAAGATTCTTGATACAATGAATTGCGTGACTTTATTGGACAAACAGATAAAAGATAAGATCGATGCATTAAATGCGATGTTGCAAGAGATCACCACTAATTCTCGTGGTACTCGTGCAGGGTCTTTAGGTTCGATTTCAAATAATTGCACAGGCAGTAATTGGTATACTAAAAACCGTTGTGGTGCGTATTTAGCGGCTAAGTCGCAAGTTGAATCTGAAATAAATATGAGTAAGAGTTGTTTAGGTTTAAAGTCTAAATTGCAGACGATTGAAAAACAATTAGATGAATTACCGCCTTCTGATAATTTAGCTTTATTCACATTAATTTCAAAAGTTTCAACTTATTCGGTAGATGATCTGATTTTCATTGTTTTTGTATGTCTAGCCATTTTGTTAGAAAGTGCTATTGTCTTTCAAACTTTTAGCTTCCGACGAAAAGGGACTATTGCGAGTTTGCTTTTATTAGTCACTCTTGCTGTCGTTTCAATTGGTCTAAATATGATTTTTTGGTCTTCCTTAGGTAATTTTTCGACGGGATTTCAAATTTTTTCGGCAATTGTTGGTATTATACTTGATGTGCTGAAAATTAATTTTATGTTGGATATCAGCGATATTTATTCGAGTCTATTAAATTTGCCGTTAAGTCAATCTTCTATTCGTGTTATTGATGGCCATTGGGAAGTCGCCTCGGATAAATCAATTAAAAATAACAAGTTAAAGGATGCCGTTGAAAAAGCTTTAAAAGAGGGTAATGTTGCCTGTGATAGAGATAAGATTTTGGATTATTTAAAGACAGAGTATAATGTTTTAGTTGAACCTCATATTGTAGAAGATTGGATGAAAGAGCTTTTTAGTTATTATCCCGTCAAGCAAGCTAAATAACGACAATAGCTTCGGGGCAACTTGGGCAACCTGGGCAACTAAACTTAGGCTCCGACATGCAACGGCGCGCGCGCCGCCGCGTCTTTCAGATAAATATTTTGGCCTATTAAAGACCTGTCAGGTTTTGAAAACCTGACAGGTCTGATAGCTTTAATTTTCTGAAAGCCTATATGATAAATCAATGAGTTGTGAAATGTCAACAGAACCTAGTATAATATTCATTTTTCATAAATTATATTATTGGAAATAACAGATAAATAGACTTAAATCTTTATCTTTATAAAAGATTATCAAAAGGGGTATATTTTATTTAAGTCATTGTTTTTATTTAAATTAATAAATGAAGAGACTTAGCATTTCAAAAAAAATTATGGATAAGCTTATTAGCCATTGTACAGCTTGGGCTGCCCTAAAGGCTCATCAACAATATCTCGCACAAATTCATCTACGTGATTTATTTGCTCAAGATAGCCAACGGTTTGAACGTTTTTCTATACAAGCGTGTGGCTTATTGCTGGATTATTCTAAAAATCGATTGACGAGTGACACCCTTGCTTTATTACAACAGTTAGCGATTAAGGCAAACTTGCAGGATTGGATATTCCGTCTATTTCGAGGTGAAAAAGTCAATAACACCGAAGAACGCGCGGCTTTGCATATTGCCCTCCGTAATCGTTCTAACCATCCAATTATGGTAGAAGGCAAGGATGTCATGCTTTCAGTAAATACAGAATTGGAAAAAATGCGTTTATTTAGCGACGCAGTACGTGATGGGAAGTGGCTCGGTTATACAGATAAACCGATTAAATCTATAGTAAATATTGGCATTGGCGGTTCCGATTTAGGGCCTGCAATGGTGACAAGGGCATTGAAGGCTTACCATCATCCCCGTTTACGAAGCTATTTTGTCTCCAATGTCGATGGGACACATTTAGGCGAAACTTTGGCAGAACTTGAACCCGAAACGACCTTATTTATTGTCGCATCAAAAACGTTTACTACCCAAGAAACCTTACTGAATGCACGAAGTGCTAGACAATGGCTGATTAATAAATTGGGCGATGAAAAAGCGGTGGCTAAACATTTTGTGGCTATCAGCACAGCCACAGAAGAAGTCAGTGAATTTGGCATTGATCTTGCCAACATGTTTGAATTTTGGGATTGGGTCGGTGGACGTTATTCATTATGGTCAACTATCGGTTTACCGATTGCGGTGATGATAGGCCAAGATAATTTTGAAGAATTACTTGGCGGCGCACACGAATTAGATAAACATTTTCAAAATGCTCCACTGTTAGAAAATCTGCCAATATTAATGGGATTAATAGATGTGTGGTATAGTAGCTTTTTTGAAGCAGGAACCCAAACGATACTCCCTTATGACTACGCTTTATCGCTTTTTCCTGCCTATTTGCAACAATTAGTGATGGAAAGCTTGGGTAAGCACGTCACTCGTGAGGGAAATCGGGTTGATTATCCAACGTGTCCGATTATTTGGGGCGCGCCGGGCAATAATGGTCAACATGCGTTTTATCAACTCTTGCATCAAGGTACCCATTTAGTAGCAGCAGATTTTATTATTGCCATTGAAAGCCAACACGATTTGCAGGGACATCAAGAAGCCGTATTATCTAATGCGCTGGCGCAGAGCCATGCTTTGATGATGGGTAGAAATACAGAGGAGACTCGTGCGGCACTTGAAAATTCCCCAGACATTCCTTTAAAATTGCCCCACTGCATATTTCAAGGCAACCAACCGAGTAATACATTGGTTTATAAAAAACTAACCCCACAAGTTTTAGGCACATTAATCGCCCTGTATGAACATAAAGTTTTCGTACAAAGCGTCTGTTGGGGTATTAATCCTTTTGATCAGTGGGGTGTAGAACTTGGTAAACAAGTTGCTAGAACTCTATTACCTATCCTTCAAGCTGATCAAGAAAAAACGGCATATAAAGGGCACGATTCCTCCACTAAGGGCTTACTTAATTATATAAAAGCGAGTCGTCGTCACTAAAACGTGCTATCATAAACTCAAATTCTTGAGTATTATTCGAGAGTTATTTTTCTTATTTAAAGTAATTTCTTAAGATTGGCGTTTCAGTCAGTATATATTGAATAGGGTAAAATTTTCGTTTTTTTATTTTGAGGAAACGACAGACCTGACAGGTTTTTGAAACCTGTCAGGTCTAAAAATAATTGTCATTTATTTTGCGTGCCATCGCGAACTTTTATAAACATCGCTTAAAAAAACCGATTGAAAAAGTTTTTTTTATGAAATGCGAACAGCCCAAGTATTTTAAAGTCCAAACTGTCAGTTTGGGCAATACGAACGATCATCGAAATCTGAAAAAAACGATAAACGTGTTATAGCAATTGTTTAGTTATGTTCAAAACACTTATCAACTCACTTGTCTTTCTTTTTCTTGTCATTCTAAACATGGCTTTATTTATTTGGTGTGTTAATCAACTTGATTTGGGACAATCTCCGCTTAAAAGAAGGCTGCTTAACGAAGTACAGGCTGAAGCGAATTCTTATATGCCAAAATCCGTTCAACGCATTGAGGCTGTCACTCAAAGACCTATCCTTACTCATTCAAGACACACTGTCAATTATGCCACAGCCCATAAATCCAATCAGCAAATCATTTTACAGTTTAAACCTGAGTATATTCGTCTCGAAAAAATTGAACGTACTAAATTCGAATATTTTTTGCAACGTTTGGAAATCAAAAGCTTTCATTCGGCAGAAATATATTCAGGTACAACATTTTCTGAAAGAAATGGCAAGTTCTCACAACTGGCTAAATTACGTGTTCAATCCGTTGCACGGATTATTTATCCCTATACTCAAACCATAAAAATGTACTATCGTTCTTCTAAAAAGGAAGATAAGATTCTTGTAAGATTCTTTGATCCACAGGCAGAAAAAATTAAGAATTAAAAATTTGCATGTCGTCTCAATACAATAATGATAAATATTGCCAATTTTTTCAGCTCATTGTTATTAAAGACATTATATATAAACGACGATAATTTATTGATAACCAACACTTAGTGGGTAGCTTCCTATCTTTTGCAAAGATACTTGGATCATTCCATAAACTTGTTTCTTAAATAAGCTATCGTAAATCTTTGTATTAAAAAATAGTTGAATACAAAAAAATATTCAAAATCAATATGTTATATTAGTAATCATCAATGACTTATGGACTTTTTCCCTTAATTTAGAACGAGAACTCAAACAAAAATCTAGTATCAAAAAATACTTATATTATAAATACTTAATAAGCCATTTTTAGAGACAACTCTCTTCTCTTGATTTTTTAAAAAAGGCACTTATCTATCCAACAGCGAAAAGGGATTTTCATTTTTTTATCCATTTAAAAAAACGCTTAAAATATCAAAAGCTTGTATCCATTTTTAGGCAAAAATCGTATCGGGAACAATATTTATATTTGTGTTCAAACGAGTTTGAGCGATGTTCCATTTCTCAATGACATTTCATTTCCGGTTTATTAAGGAGAAATACCAATGCCAATTTATGAATATGCTTGCACTGAGTGTAATCATGAGTTAGAAGTTTTACAAAAAATGAATGACGCACTTTTAAAACAATGCCCTGCATGTGGTAAAAATGCCCTTAAAAAGCTCATCTCGGCGGCGGCTTTTCATCTCAAAGGAACCGGCTGGTATGAAACTGATTTCAAGGGTACTAAAAAACCTGAAAAATCAGAAAGTTCTGAAAAAACTTCCGAAAAAACTTCCGAAAAAACTTCCGAAAAAACTTCCGAAAAAACTTCTGAAAAAACGCCCGAAAAAACTTCTGAAAAAACGCCCGAAAAAACCAAAACGAAGTCCCCGATATCAAGGGGCGGAAAAGACAAATCTTAAAAATGGTGAATCGTTAACGATTGAGTGAATATACTGCACGCGGGCACAATTTAAACTTTCAGGTAGGGGGCCGGCAAAGTCTTTTTTTTGCCCACCAGCCTCATTTAAAAAAGTTTTTCAGGCAAAAGTATCCGAGAGCGAAACTTTTGCCTGAAAGTTTGTTCCCGTACCGAGTATAACTGTTTTTGAGGTTCAAGTTTTTCTCCGAAAAACGCGGAACAAGAACTGAAATAACTGATAACTGAAGTACCGAACAAGGAAAATTATGCGTAGCCACTATTGTGGACATTTGAATGAATTCCTCATCTCTGAAACAGTCACTTTATGCGGTTGGGTACATCGCCGCCGTGATCACGGGGGCGTTATTTTTATTGACTTGCGTGATAGGGCAGGTTTGGTTCAAATCGTATTCAATCCTGAAAAAACTGAAGCATTTGCGACGGCAGAGCGGGTGCGTAGTGAATATGTATTACGCATCCAAGGCATTGTACGCCGTCGCCCAGCGGATACCGAAAATCCAGAGTTAGCAACAGGGCAAGTTGAAATCGTTGTTCAGCAAATTGATATTTTAAATGCTGCTGAAACACCACCGTTTCAATTGGATGATTCTCACATTAGCGAAGAAATCCGTTTACGCTATCGTTATATAGATTTGCGCCGCCCACAGATGCTGGCGCGTCTTCAATTACGTGCGAAAATCACCCGTCAATTGCGGCACTTTTTGGATGAGCAAGACTTTTTGGAAATAGAAACCCCCATGCTCACCAAAGCGACTCCCGAAGGTGCCCGCGATTATTTAGTTCCTAGTCGCACCCATTCAGGGCAATTTTTTGCCCTGCCGCAATCGCCGCAATTATTTAAGCAATTGCTGATGATGTCGGGTATGGAACGCTATTATCAAATTGTGCGCTGTTTTCGTGATGAGGATCTACGGGCTGATCGACAACCAGAATTTACGCAACTAGATATTGAAATGTCCTTTATTGATGAAACCCTCATTAAGGAACTGATGGAATCCATG
>Ga0316190_10002254_pt1 | contig 13960 bp, 11 predicted proteins | sample Eddworburrow2_MG_FD_204929 | JGI IMG/M metagenome (GOLD analysis project Ga0316190, IMG submission 204929) | Coastal sediment microbial communities from Maine, United States - Eddy worm burrow 2 | ecosystem: Environmental > Aquatic > Marine > Coastal > Sediment | place: USA: Maine | collected... | reverse complement strand
CTTCAAAAACAGCTCTAATACACTCTGCTTTCAATCCTCTGCAATGAATGGCTAATGCATCAATTTTTTTTGAGCGTAGAAATTTCCATGATTTGGCTGCAGCAACCCTAAATTTTTTGGCCGTAAAGTCTTTTTCCCCCATATTCACAAACAGAACCCTTTGTTTCTCAAGGGGCAGATAAGTCATTTGCTCAAATTCAGAACCAAACTCACCATTCAGGATAAACCTTGAAAGGGGGTGACCTAATTTTTTTGGTCCTGATAATGGTGTTCCTTTTGAGTCCGTAAATACAACGCTGCACATGTTTTTTGGCGATTCTTGAAAGAATGTGAGCTTCATAGTAAAATCCTCCGCTATTTCAATGTAATAAAGTAGTCATTATACAGTAGAGTGCTCCGATTGAAAGTGTTGAGCATCTATTGGCTTCATTGAGGACGCTGATAGACTGATTTCAATAGGCTCTTTCACGAACGAAAAGAGCCAGCTCCTCTAGTAGATGGGTGTTTAGATTGGAATTTTGAATATGTAAAATGGCTTTTTGATACAACTGGTCAGCCAGACAGCGACTCTCTTCCATTCCTATAAGTTTTGGGAAAGTGCTTTTTCCCTGTTCCATGTCCTTGCCCGGTGTCTTGCCCAACTCTTCTACGCTGGCCTCACGATCGAGCAGATCATCGACAACCTGAAATAAAAGACCCAATTCTTCAGAATAGGCAGTTATGGCTGAAAACTGGCTTTCAGTAGCATCGGCCAGATGTGCTCCAAGACGTGCACTGAAACGAATGAGGGCACCTGTTTTCCGGCGATGCAGCAGTTGAAGGTGGTCGATATCAATTTCCTGGTCCTCTGCACCCAGATCCATCACTTGTCCGGCAACCATTCCCCTGTGGCCAATCGCATCACAGAACTCACCCAGAATGCAGATTCTTTTTTCTGCCGTTATCTGTTTTGGCCCCGTCTTTATCAGGATTTCAAATGCTTCAGAGTGCAGTGCATCTCCAGCAAGGATGGCGATTGCTTCACCGAAAACCATATGGTTGGTGGGTTTCCCGCGTCGAAGATCATCATCATCCATTGATGGCAGATCATCGTGTATCAAGGAATAAGTATGGAGTAACTCGATGGCCAAGGTCATTTCGATGATGTCTGTTGGGTTATTCTTCTCATTGATTGATTTGTAAACCATAAAAGTGAGTAGAGGGCGGATTCTTTTACCTCCAGCCAAAACAGAGTAGGCCATAGCTCTGTCCAAGGGCTCGCAGCTTGGGTCCTTCTTAGAAAAATATTCCTTGAGAGCATGCTCAATCCGTTCGGACCATTTTGCTACAATTGGGTTCTTCACGATAATATTCCTGTCTTATTTCGTCTTTTTTTCTGAGACCTGAGCGGAAAGGAGCTCAACTTTTTGCTGTGCATCATCGAGAAGTTTGTTGAGTAATTGACTGAGTTTAATACCGTCCTCATAACATGCGATAGCTTCTTCCAGGGGTAGTTCATCTTGATCCATTTTTTCAACAAGCAGTTCTAATTCTTTAAGTTGATCATCAAAAGAAGGTTTTTTCTTCATGCTCTCCTCGAGTGCTGCAATATGATTGTTAAACTAAATAAAGGGGAATTTTAAACATGGTGGACATAAAATAAACAGTTCCTAATCGGAAATTTTGTTTTTTAAATGGGGTAAACTGGACGGGTCATCAGGTTTCATATATCGTTTTTCATTTCCTGTTGCCGTGACATTCTCATAAACACCCTGCTCTCTTTTAACTAATTTGGTGAACCCGAGGTTTTTTAATTCTGCATTTGTTTTAGGAAAAGCGAGGCTAGGCGAGCTGATTTGTTTAACAACCTGAGCAGATTCATCTGTTGCCCCGGGGTCTATTTCGGCAAGTTCACAAAGCTCTCCCCAGGTCTTAATCTGCAGGTTGAAATGGTGGATAACCTCGATATTTTGTCCGTTTTCCGGGCAACGATACTCAAAGATTGGCATGGTTTCTTTATTCCAGTTGATGCATGATCTCATCTTTCAATTGATGAGTCAGTCTTAGGTCAATGAATGATCCCTTCGTTTTATTCGCTTTTTTTAGCCGCTTTTTTGCTGCTCTTATCGTCTGAATCTTCAGTTTCTTCTTCAGGCGTTTCGTCTACAACATCAGCATCTTTGGCCTCTTCTTCCGCAACAGGTGTTGACTCATCTGCTGGCATAGCCTCTTCTTCAGTTGCGAGTACTTGTTCAGAAGCCAGAACTTCAATTTTATTTTCTCTTTCAAGGATTTCATGGTCCAGATCCTGAATCTCGGCGAAAAACCCTTCAAGTGATGTTTTGTAATTGTCTTCCTCTACACTGTTAGATTTTAATGATTCATACACAAAGCGGCCCAGTTCTTTACATGAATTACTTTTTCTGTGCTTGATTGATGCTATTTGTACTCTTAGCGTGTTAATTTTCCAATGTTTTTCAGCCTGTTTTGATACCTTGACTGAGATGTCTTTCGTAAATTCCCAGACCCGATCGATTGCGGGGCGTTCTTGTTGACTCATGATAAACCTCCGAGCATTTTTTTCTAACATGTTTATGAATCAGTTCAATTTAACAGTATACCCTCCTCTGTATAGGGGGAGAAGTTTTTTTTGATAAAAACTAATATACCGCTTCTAAAATTATACGTACCCAATGTTCCCAGGTTGCCGTATCGTGGGCTTACTTGAATAATGGCAAGAAATCAGTGCTAAGCAAGACTTTTTCTAGAACCTCTGAACCAAAAAGACTATTCTGTGTTAAATCAAGCTGCTTTTCTGGTAGTTTACTTAAAATGGACTCTTTGCAAGGATGATATGACAGAATACAGCAATCTCAAAAAACAGACGCGTTCAATGATGCTGGCTACATTCGCATCCCGCGTATTTGGATTGGTTCGTGTCCAGGTCATTACCTTCTTGCTGGGCACGAGTCGGAGCGCAGATATTTGGGGAATTGCCTTTATGGTTCCCAACTTGTTTCGCAGATTGATCGCTGAAGGCGCGATGTCATCGGCGTTTGTACCTCTTCTGTCAAATATGAACCGCAAGTCTGATAGAAAAAAATTTGCAGCTCATATTTTTTCCATGATGTTTCTAGTGGCGACGGTATTTACCATTTTAATGATCATATGGTTACCAGATCTGCTGCCCGCTCTTCTAAAACTGGCTCGCAGAACGCCGGATGGAACAGACGCCAGCCTGGCCATTCAACCAACGCAGCTCATGTTCCCCTTTCTTATTTTTGTCTGTCTCAGTGCAGTTTGTCAGAGTATCCTGAATGTTGAGGGCGTGTTTTTCTACCCTGCAATGACACCGATATTGATTAGTCTGGGTGTCATCACAGGAGGCATGACAGCCTATTTCCTTGATCTCAACCTCGTATTTGGGTTGGGAACAGGTGTTCTGGCGGGTGGTTTCATGCAGTTGATCATGCAATGGTTTGTTCTGAAACGGTCTGGTTATACGTTGTTTCCCTGGCATTTTCGTTGGTCAACTGAGGTTCGGCAGGCGGTGATTTTATGGTTGCCCACCACATTCAGTGCCGGGGTCTATCAAATTAATCTTCTCTTGAGTAGAAGTGTCTCTTTTAGTTTGTTTGATGGAGCAATTGCTGCGTTGAACTATTCGGCCAGATTGACAGAACTTGTGTTGGGTATCTTTGCAGCATCGATCAGCACGGCTCTCTTGCCGGCACTTTCAAGAAAAGTAATTAAAGACAACCCCCAGGAATCCAATAAGTACTTATTTGGAAGTTTAACCGATATGTCTTTTATTGCGATTCCAGCTTCAGTCGGTCTTGCTCTCGCCGGCTTCCCTTTAGTTGGGTTTCTATTTAAATATGGAGCATTCTCTGAGTGGAGTCACATGCTGACATACGGAGCATTGCTGTTTGGATCTCTGACGCTTGTTCCCATCTCATGGTACAGGATACTCAGTCAATTATTCTATGCTCAGAGACGAGTGAAGAGCCTGGTTGTGATATCCATACTGGCAACTTGTCTCAATGTCATTGGCTTTTTTGTTCTTCCCGGTTTTTTCCCACAAACTATCAGCCATCTGGGCATTGGACTTTCAACCCTGATATACAGCTGGATACTGTATTTTTCTGTTTCTATCTATGCGAGCATCACAATGGGTTTTGAGTGGAAAAGTGGCCCTGGTATCCAGATACTTAAAATGGTTTTGGCAACGGCATGCATACTGCCAGTTTGGTTCCCCTTTAATCTTGCCATGTTGGGTTTCTTCACATGGGCTTTAAAGGTAGCATGTTCCATTATCATCTATCTGACTGCTTCACATTTGCTAAGTATAAAAGCAATGGAAAATTTATTGGGTCGCTGGCGCAGGTGATCGTGCCACAATCTCAGGTTTGACTCAACCTGGAGGTTAATATAATTTTTAAAATTGAGGGCACCTCATTGAAAACAGCTGATTTGACCCGCCTTGCAGGGTTTCCCTAATCCAAGTTTCATCAAGAGAGTAAATATAAGAAATAAAGTAGGATGTGTCTGCGAGGGAGGTGTAAGACCATAAGTGTGAACTTGTTTTATACTCGACAAACGAGATCTGAACATCTATATTGCTTGCAGAGGGGAGAGTCTCTTAGCTTGTTTCCGTTCATATTAGATCCATTTTTTAATATTTTAATACAAGTAATATCTCCGTTCATATAAGGATAGGGTCTCTGAATGAATCGAACAAGTGCATTAAAAACGGTCGTCAATGAGAACGGCACGAATCAAGGCAACGAAGCCACAGCTCATGGAAAATTTTTAAATATCATTTCTAAATTGGAGAAAGGTGCAAAAGTCGCCGTTTTCATGCAGGATAACCCGGATCCAGACGCGATCGGCTCTGCCTGCGGTGTTTCCTATTTAATTAAAAAAATTAATGCCAACGTTTCGGTGCAAATTTTCCATGGTGGTGAAGTTTCTCATCCTCAAAACAGGACCATGGTGAACCTGCTCAATGTTGACTTGAAAAGGGTCAGTGGCTCCACTGATTTTAGTGAGTATGAGTTGAAAATTTTTGTAGATGTAGCGAGTGCAGGACAAAAAAATCTGCAAAGTATTACCGTTGTTCCAGATATTATTATCGATCACCATGAAGATAACCCAGAAGGCAATTTCCTTTTAAAAGACATACGGCCTGTTGGAGCTACAGCCACGATTATTACCGATTACATCTTCAAACTGGGCTATGAGTTTTCAGATGAAGCCGAGGAAGATGTGGCCACTGCAACAGCCCTGTTTTTTGGAATTGAAAACGACACCGGAAACCTTGTTTCAGAGAATACGAAACAAATTGACATAGACTGTTTTTTACAGTTACTTAAGTATATGGATATGAATGTGATTACAAATGTCAGGGATTACCCTATTCCAAGGTACTTTTTTGAGCTTGAAGAAGTCGCAAACAAAAATCGCGAAACGGAAGGTTCGGTTCTTGTGACTGGTCTCGAATTTTTAAAACCTGAACGAAGAGATGGGATACCCTATATCGCAGATAAATTTATCAGGATGGAAGGCATAGAAACAGTGGTTGCTTTTGCCATTATTGGCGAAGATCTGATAGCCAGCCTTAGAACCACCAACAAGGCAATTAACTTGAATTCAATGTGCCACGGGATTTTCGGAGAGGCTTATTCCGGAGCGAAGCAGGGAGCCGGAGGTGCTCGAGTACCACTTGGATTGATGGCCCCTCAGAATAATGACAAAGAAGTTAGAGCTTTAGTCTGGGAAGCTGTTTCCAAGAAACTAAAAGCCGATATCATCAATAAAATTTCCGGCAAATAAATTGACAAAGTAACACACCCGTCTCGGGTGTAGTTGGTTTCTACACCAGCCTACTCACAACAATAGAACTTATCCTGTCGTCCTGAAGACTACACCCGGGACGGGTGTGTCACTTTAGGATAAAAAAAAGCACTTGAGAATTTCTCAAGTGCTTTTTAGTTTGGATCAGGTGGGTCTGCTATTCACAGACCAGGTTGATGAGAGTAACAAAATCAATTACTGATCTTTGTCCGTCAGTCCAATCAGGCTGTTCACTCCATATCCTCAGTAAAGCGTCCCTTGAAGACATAAACCCATCTGGCACCAAAACCGAAAAGGGGATGATGCGTTCTGTCTGGAGATCATCTGAAGACAAGAGTACCCAAAAAGTGTTTGTGGTTGCAGCAAATGTTGTAGGAAAGCCATTACCGTAGACTCCAGATCCACTGGTTTCCGTGACGCCATCGTAAATGTCCTGTAGCGATTCAAACCAACCATAATTCAGGTCCTGGAGTGCAAATGGGGACTGCCGCTCCAGTGAGAGCTCCATCGGCTCCTGACAGGAATTGATTGGATTGCTATCGTCTCGAATCTCAGCATGGAAAAAATTGTCAGGTTTGTACGAATAGGATTCGTAGTAAAAAGAGTTGATATCCCAAGATGTTGGTCCGGTTGATCGACTTGGAACAGCTTGTGGATCCAGTGATGGATCCTGGAAAACGAAACGGAATTGGATGAAGACAGTTTCTGATCCTATGTAATTAGAAAAGGATGATGTGTTGAGAAACGTGCTGACAGGCTGCGCTGTACTGTGGTCGGTCATCCAGCATTTCTGGCCGCTCAGGTAGGAAGAAAAGTTGTCTGGGAATGTGAATGGATCATAAAAATTGGTAGTGGCTATGGCATAAATGTTGCTCCATCCAGAGCCCGGGAGTGGTTGACCTGAACTGTCCACAAGTGCATACTCAAGGATTCCACCTGATTGGTTGAATGTAAAGCTAGGTTGATGGTCAAATTGGATCTGCATATTATCACCAATTGAAAATGCAGGTGACTTGAGGATGTAGAGCTTATTCCAGTCGGTCGGTTGGGGATCCAGGCCTGTCGAGCCACTCCAAACCCCATCAAGTGTATTTTGAATCCAACCTTCTCCAGTGCCCATTGCTTTAGAAACAAAAGTATCGATGGAACTATTAAAGAAGAGGAAATCATTGCTTGTGAAATCGAATGTCTCAAAATTCTGGGAATATTCTTGATCCAAATCCAGACTTAGGCCTGTAAAGTCTTTTAAATTAAATGACTTCCTGATTGTGATAGGAACGCCATCCACTATTTCTGAGGCTTCAACAACTAAATCTGCTGTTGTAGCTCCACCTGAATTCAGGAGTTGATAGGATAGAAACAGGTTCTGGTTGTCCCCGATCGGCGTAGCCAGTACCTTATCAACCATCTTGATGTTTGGACCAGTGAGTTGATATGTGTTTGTGAAATAAGTGACGCCTGCGTTTTCAAATCCGAATGCGATATCACCTGCTTGAAATGGCCAATAAGGTGTTCCCTCTCTGTTCATGGTGATTCCCACCTCGACTGTTTCACCAGAATCCAGAAATTCATCGGGATCGTAACTGCCAGCCGGGCTGTAGTCCTCTGCTTCAAAGTAAGATAGAGCGTTCAGGTTGAGGTTAAAACCAATTGCTGTAGATTGAGTTGAAACGACCCCCAAATGGGATCCGTCATCATAAACAACCCGAGCTTCAACAGAGTAATCGCTGAACTCGCTGATCGTTAAACCAGACTGTGCTGTTATATCTAACTGTTGACCAGAGTTTCCCAGGTATTTCAGGGAAGTGGGGGATTTTAGATACCATTCTACTGAATAATCGCTCATCAGAGGCTGGCCAGGTCCTGACTTCCAAGCAACAGGAGTTTCAAGGGATGCAGAAACCTCACCGTCACTGGATAAACTGATGCTGGTGATTTTGAACTCTGAGCTTGAAGGTGCTGCCAGGAATATTGGTGCTTCAGCGACACAATTACTTAAGTGGCCCAGCATGATTTTAATCTCTCGGAACATGGTAGCTACGGGGATTGAAAAGGTGAAAAAATAGGTGGAGGTTAAATTGTAATCAAGATGGTTCCGAACGGAGTCTCCACATGTTGAGTTTGCACTTGAAATATCGAAAAGGTTGATGCCGAGCCCTTTTGTTGGGTCAGCAACAGAACCACCTCCACCAAAAGGGGCCTGATTGATTTCGAACCAGTTATCCGGATTAGGGCTGGTTCTGTCCTCTGCAATACCATCGAAAAGTTCAATTTCACCGTTCTGGTATTGCTGAATGAATCTCTCTGAACAATTATCCGTCAAGCCATAAAACAAATGATGCGACCATGCTGTTGGAGCATTAGCCTGCCAATCAATATACAGGTAAATTTTTGTGTCTGGATCCTGTATATCATATCCAGATGACCCAAGGTCATACAAATTTTCAAGCGGTATCCCGGTATGGGAAGTTTGCGCAATGATAGGTGTAATTCGCTCACTGCTTACAAAGTCTAACGCCAGAATATCGTTTTCTGGGCTTGTATAATGTAAAAAACTGCCCGTATCAGATGCGGGAAAAGTCCCTTCACTGGAATGGAGGTTTAACGTGAAAAACAAGTTGCCGCCTGAGCACAATGGATTTGTGTCGCCGCAAATACTTGGTTCCTCATAGAGGTGTACAAAAAACTGTACAGTATGTGATGAACCGCCAGACATGGTTGCGATTGGGGCTGATAAATCTGTAGTGCAGCTGATAAGTGGTATTCCTCCAGAAACAGCACAAGAGGGAGGGATCAGTTCAGGTACGACATTATGCAATGGTGTTGTCGTATGAATCGTATATTCCACAACAATGGTGTGATCCAGTTCCATTTGTGAAAAATCGCCAGCAGGAAATGTTCTGTTTGTGACTGTTACCTGGCTAAAAAATGGGTGTTGCAAATAGTGCAACTAATAGATAAATTAGAATTTTATTGGGTGACATATTTTTTTTCATGTGCTCCTCGGAAATCAAATATACTCTTTCAATTGAAAATTGTAGCAAACCTTTTGCCAGGAAAGCCAGTAATCTCACAAAAACTTAAGTCAATTTTAGGTGACGCTGTTGTAAAGGCCAGTAAGTGATACAAATAAATGTGTTTGTGGGTGTTGCAGGGTAGTTGTTTGTGATAGCTAAGTGTGACGCATCGCACATTAAGTTTCCCTCAAACAAAAAAAAAGAGGTTTTAAAGCCTCTTTTTTGTTTGAGCATGTTGTGTAAGTCATTGATTTTATTGTTTGTCTCGCGTTGGAGATACAGGACCTGCCTTCTCTGGTTTTTGCTCTTGGCAAGGAAAAACAGGTTTCTTTGCTTTAGCTCCAGGGGGTGAAAATCCCATAGATTCCATTTCAGTGAAAGGGTCAGAAAAAACAACCCACTCTCCATTTTCAACGATCCAGCGCTGTTTCATTTTGATATCCGGCATGTCGAACATGCCTCCTACACCGTGATAAGTCAGGTTTAGAATAGCACATGAACCTTTTTCAGAATAAACAGATTTGACATTAATGCTCTTCACCTGCATCCGTTTTTTGTTCATAAAAGAATCTAGGTCCGTGTTTTCCTTGAAAAAAGCTGAATAGAATTCATAGCACTTGTAGTATTGCTGTTTTGAATAGTTCTGCCAAAAAAGTGTGAATCGGTCCAGTGTGGGTTTCTCAAGACTGTCTTTAAGGTTTTCCGACCATTTAATTGTAAAAACAGTTTTTCCTTTTGATTCACTTTTTGAAATAATGGCTTCGAGATCGTTCATTTCTTCCTGTGCATGTAGACACCCAGAGAAAACCAAAGCTGTCCATAAAGTACACATTAATTTGTTCATTTGGCTTGACTCCCCTTAATAGCATGGCCAAGAATAAAATTTGGCATGCCTTTAATCGCAGTTAATGAGTTGGGGTTGCACTTACCTGGAAATGTTTGCTCTAGAATATCAAGTGTTTCCAATGTGTTTTCGGCATAGATACCCATGTAGCACAACTGCGAGGCGAGCGTGAGGGCCTTTTCGAAATCTGCCTGCCCGCATGCATCCTGAAATTCCTTATCAACGATGAGGAAAGCCCTTGAGTTCAATTGCATTTCGCTGTAAAAACTCTGTTTTAGGCCATTGAGTTCAGTATAATTACCTTTTAGGCCCATGGCATGATCCAATATGGAAACTGCCTCCCTGATAAACCCTAAATGATACTTTATTGCGGCCATACTGCCAAAAGCTTCCAAAGTTCCTTTCTCATCAGATTCTTTTTTAAATGAATGGTAGCGTGATTTTAAATAGGAAATACGATCTGTAATTTCTTTTTTTAAGGTCGTAAGAGCCTGGGACTGCTCCCCAGAGTCAGGATGCAATTTTAATCCAAGGTTGACGATGGCCAGGGCCGGTATGGGTTTATCATCCTTTTTTAATGCGGAAGCTAAGGCATAAAAATCAGTGGCTTCAGGCTGTGTTAAGAAACGATTAAGGAGCGCGCTGTATTCGAGACTCTCCTGTATTCTGACTTTCTCCTGTGTTGGGTAAACCTGAGGGGGTTCTTCCTGTATGGCCTGGCCGAAGAGCAGTGATGAAAAAGTTAATGCAATTAATAATTTATTTATTTTTTTCATTGACAGTATAACCTTCCTTTTGCATGTTTGTGATGTAGTTATCGATCTGGTCCAGCAGATCTTCCTGGATTTGATCTCTGTCTCCCCGCCCACCAATAACGATCTGTTGCCTGCAGTCAATCAGCAAGTACATGGCGGGCCCTGTGACTTGGTATTCATCACGAAAAGTGTCATTTAAATCGAAATATAGAGTCGCCGGCTTTTCTATTTTTTTCTTGTTGAGATACTTCTGAATCTTATAAATTTTATCGGGGGTGTTAAAGGATCCATCGTGGTTAATGGAAATGACCCGAAACAGGGGGTTCTCAGCGTGTTTTTTTTCCAGAGCCCTTATTTTTCCCCAGACCTTATTGGTCCTGTTTCCTTCTTTAGACCAGTATTCTACTAAAGTGACTCGATCCAGAGGGAGTTCTACTTTCTCACCCATTTCATTATAAATCACAAGGTTCTTAAAGGTTGCTTCTGCCTTTGGGTTGTATTTGGGAGTAAAACGCCTCCCTATTTCTTTCACAGAAAGAACTTCATAATCTCCCACGGGTACTGGTTTCTTTGTATCTGGATCCAAAATCGAGATTTCTTCTTTCTTGATTTTGGGCACCTCTTCCAGTGGTTTGTCTTGTGCCCAAGACCCAACACTCATTAGGCACATCATGAGGATGACTATTCTATTCATTATTTTCTCCAGTTTAATCTCTTTGTATTGCATAGTCGACAGTGTTATGCCGATGGCCATTCTGGCGCTTGGAAGATGACATTGACGGGAGGATAACAGGCAACTCTATGCAATCAAAAGATCGATTACTATCTTGCTTAACCATTTCCCACACCAACAAGCCGTCAGGTATGTAAAGCATTAAATTTCTTATACTTGCCACATCCAAAACACTGGCTCCATTTTCAAAAATCTGCTGGATTGGTACTCTGATCATTTCATAAGGATCGATCGGGTTCCCAATTTCAACATTAAATCTTCCTTGCAAATTCCCTGCCACATCATACCCTTCAAATAAGATGTGCTCGAACCTAGATGACATGTTGCAAATTTGAATATACATGGAGCTGTGATCTTCTGGAATCCACATATTTGTTTTCGATGTATAGTCTAACTTGATGCTGGCACCTCTGTTCACATAAGAGCTGAGTTGATCGCCCCATTGGTGAATTAAATGCAGATATTCCACCTGATACTGAGAAAACAATTTGAGGGTGTCACCCTCTTTCACTTTTCCTTCCAACATATCAGACACTGTAGAAATATATTTCTCCCCGGGTTGCATATAAAAGAGTCCGTGTTCCGTCTGAACACCATCTTTATCAATAAGGCTAAAGAGGATTTCATTGTCGATTCCGCTTGTATTGACAATAACCAATCCGTTCCACCCTTTTGACTCCATTTTCAGGTCACAGAATATACTCTCCCCAAATTTTGGCGCACTTTCCAGCGGCAATCTGACGTTATCACCGATTTCGGGTCGTGAATATGACACAAACCCATCAACTAAGCCATCTGGAACAGGTCTTATGGTGCACCAGGCAGACAGATCAGCCACCTTATATGAAATGAAATTCTTGAAATCACCCTCGTACTCTTGCCCATCCATTGGAACAGTGAAAGTATCAACCTTATTTCCTGACTGGTCATAGAAATCGATATATATAGCTTCTACTTTCGACGTTTTTCTTATTGACAGTTTTGTCTCCCAACCATACTTAAATGCTAAATGGGGAATAATGTACTCACCTCTATGTTGATGATCAAGTGTATATTTCTTAAGTGGTAATTGGCCTTCTGGTGAACTGGATTGGACAAAGACGGGCCTTCTTTTTGTTCCTATCTGGGAGTCTGGTACCTGTTGAAACTGATGGCTGCCATTACCTGGTACCTGAGAAACTACATTGCTTATCACACTGTCTTCGCTGCTCTCTGAATTTATCATCGATAAAGTGGATAAAGAGCTGTTAAATAAAAGTTCCGGTTCAAAGCTGCCCGCTTCTAGGGGAAAAAGCAGCTTGTAAAAGATAGGTCCTGTGCTTTCCGGAGCAGCTTGAATGCGGATCCATACTGGGCCTGTGGTGGGCGGACTGTAGTTCACATGCTGTTCCACTGTGTAACCATAGTGACCTAATTCATTTTCAGCTTCGTCAAAAAGCGTAATCTCTAAACCTTGTCCATCATATACACTCACCGTAAAGTCTAAATCGAACCCAGGCTGAATAGTTGTCTGGAAATAATCGACATCATTTTCTATAAGGCACCCTAGGACCACTTGATTCGTTAATAACTTTGCATCAGCCATCGAATTGTTAGGTTCGGATAAATCAATATAGTTAGACTCTGCTGATACATGCTGATCGTACAAATTATAATTTAAAAACCGATTGCTTTTGCCCTGCCAGTCTCCCCTATAATAGGGTCTAACTGGAGTCCACGCAACATCAGGTCGCTGATTACTCAACCATTCGTAATGTCCGTTTCCATCGTGTCTAAACGTATATTCGACGTCGAACAACTGGGGCTCATCTGTTTGATACTTCATACTAACGGGTTGAATCAGGGTTACCACATAGGAAACCGTGGTCCACTCCCCCTGAGTCGAAGCAGACTTTACGTAACTATACACGGGGAAATTCCATTTCTCTTCTCCGTCATCAGTATCAAGGATGAGAGGCTCTCCCAACGCAATGGTACTATTGAGAACATTCTCAACTTCAAGAGGTGTCATCGCTCCCGTGGTGGGTGACCCTCCTCTTATCGACGCAGAGCTGTCTTTCCAAATTGTACTTAGGAGTCCCTTCAATTCCGGTACGAGCAGTTTCACTCCGTTAATAACAGTTTCCTGCGGCGGATCGTAAAGAATGGCGGCACACGCCCAGCCATTGCATTGCCCAAACCAGTATGGAGCATCTCGATCAAGCAGGTATCTTTGACTGTACCCCATAGCAGGATGATCTTCATCGTAACCAAGAGCATAAAAAAACTTTGTCAGAGGCCCTGGATAACCCAAGAACTCTTCCCCGTTCACCATGAGATCCTGTCTTGCGGGTAACCAATCTCCGGACCATGGTATGAATGGGAGGGTATGAGTCTCCGTTTGCCCTATCGAAGCAACTGAAAAAGCAAAAAATAGAACCAACAGAATTCGCCTATGCATACTTATCTCCTTGCCAATAAAAACGCCCCAGCTGGAAACTTTATTCCAACTGGGGCGCCTTGTTGTTAAGACTTATTTAAGTAAATCTTATCTTACAGTCATTTTTTCCAAAGCCTTCGAATTGGAGAGAGCTTTTGCATTAAGAGCTTCTTGTCCAGGGGCTGCTTTGCCAATTACAACAGGCATATCCTGATGCTGCAGAGCTACGCTAGGAAGCATGATGTTACGTGCGAGGTAGCTGCCATTGATGCTGGTACCTTGACCGATTAAGCAATAGCCATCAAGGTCGGCGCCAGTAACGTTCTGGAAGTATACCGCTTCGAATGTACCCGTTAC
>Ga0316190_10002253_pt1 | contig 13965 bp, 9 predicted proteins | sample Eddworburrow2_MG_FD_204929 | JGI IMG/M metagenome (GOLD analysis project Ga0316190, IMG submission 204929) | Coastal sediment microbial communities from Maine, United States - Eddy worm burrow 2 | ecosystem: Environmental > Aquatic > Marine > Coastal > Sediment | place: USA: Maine | collected... | reverse complement strand
GACCTGATAACGTAGCTGAAAAGACGCAGTTGGACAAAAATATTAATCGTACTGTTAGTAATCTCTATGCAGATTTCAAATTCTTGGATTGGCTATCTTTTAAAACTACTTTTGGACTTGATATTTACAATCTTAAAGATCAGCAATTTTATTCTACAGATACACCATGGGGTCAATTAAATAATGGAGTTGCTGTTCAAGCAAATATTAATTCAAAGAATCTTTTAAGTGAAAATTACTTTACTTTATCAAAAGAATTTGATAAGCATAGTGTTAATTTGGTTACAGGATTTTCTTACCAAAAAAACCAAAGTGAGTTTAATAGAATTGAAGGAAGAGATTTTCAAAACGGGACTCTAGGTTATAATTCGCTTCAGGGTGCAGGAGAATTTTTAGCGTCATCATCGGCTGATGAGCTAGTCTTGATGTCCTATTATGCTAGAGCAAATTATTCATTCGATAATCGTTTTCTTCTTACTGGATCCTATCGTAGAGATGGTACTTCAAGATTTCAAAAAGATAAATGGGGTGACTTTTATGCAGGAGCCTTGGCATGGAACGTTCATAATGAAGAATTTCTAAAAGATTCAGAACTTATATCAAATTTAAAATTAAGAGCAAGTATTGGACAAGTTGGTAACGCTAGTGTACCAGTTCAGGGTGCTTTACTTGATCAACAATTTTCTAATTATACGTTTAACGGAGTTTCTGTTAATGGAGCTAGTCCTCAAAATTTAGAAAATCAAAACCTTTCATGGGAGACTACCACACAAACTAATGCAGGTATAGATCTTGGATTATTTGATAATTCACTTAATATTACAGCTGATTATTATATTAAAAAAACTACTGATCTCTTATTACGAACACCTGTTACTATTTCTACAGGATTTTCTGAAGGATGGTTTAATATTGGTGAAATAGAAAATAGCGGTATTGAGTTTTCTATTGATTATGCATTAAAAACGAAAGGTGGCTTTGGTTGGAATACAAAATTTAATTTTAGTACTCAAACAAATACAATTAATGCTTTAGGTAATGATGGAGAACCTATTTTTATTGATGTTAATTTTGACGCAATTAATACAGATGAGATTATTCTGCAAGTTGGAGGCTCAATAAATGATCTTTTTGGCTATACAACGGATGGTATATATTTGCCGGGTGATTTTAATCCAGATGGAACTCCAGCAGCTGGAGTAGCCACAGCTGGTGCTGGTGAGCAACCTGGTGATATTAAGTACAAAGATGTAAACAATGACGGTGCAATTGATGGATTTGACCGATCTGTGATTGGTAATACATTGGCTGATGTTTTTGGTTCATGGAGTAACAGTTTCTCTTATAAAGGTGTTGAACTAGATGTTGTGTTTCAATATTCCTTTGGTAATGATATATTTAATGCAACTAATACAAGAATCGCATCATTCCCTGGAGGAGGTGGTAATCATTCTTCAGTATGGCTAGATCGATGGACTCCAGATAATCCAAATAATACGCAATATGCAAGAGTACCTTCTTTAAGACCAGCGGATTATTTAATTGAGGATGGCTCATTTGTCCGTTTACAAACAGTAAGATTAGGCTATAATTTACCGTCTAAAATAACGTCAGCACTTAAAATTAAAAGTGCCAAAGTATATGTTGCAGGTAATAATTTAGCTTTGTTTACAAATTATTCAGGATTTGACCCTGAAGTTTCATCAAACCTAGGCGGTGCTCCATTTGTCCAAGGATTTGATAATGGTGCATTTCCTAGAGCTACAACATTCTTGATGGGTTTAAACGTTCATTTCTAACAATTAAAATTATTTAACTATGAAAAATTTAGTATTAATTATATTTTCAATTATTTTGTTTTCTTCTTGTGAAGATCAACTAGACATTGCTCCGATAAGCAATCTAGAATTAGCTAATTTCTTTGCTACCCCTGAAGATTTTGATTTAGCTCTTGTTGGGGCTTATGATCCAATTGCTGTTCATCAAGGCGATAGAGGTTTTGGTACGTATTTCAAAGGGCTATTGATGATGGGACGTGCAGGAACTGATGAAATGTATGTGAATCAAGGGTTTTGGGATGCAACTGGTAAAGAAATAGGGAATTATACCTTTACTTCCTTTTCTCGAATACCAAATGCTGTTTGGGAACAGCAATATGTTGGTATAAATAGATGTAATGTTGTCATTGGAAAAATTAAAAACACTAATGTTACAATGCCTGAAACTACAAAACAAAGAATTCTTGGAGAGGCAAGTTTTTTAAGAGCATTTTATTATTTCCAACTAGCCCGTTATTACGGAGGCGTACCTATTATAACTGAGGATACTAATTTGAATGAATTTAGAAATATAAGAAGTTCCTTGGCAGAGACCTATGAAATGATTGTAAATGATTTAAAAGTTGCAGAAGAAAACATACCGGTTATTAATGAGCCAGGAAGAGCATCTAAATATGCAGCTAAATCATATTTAGCAAAGGTTTATTTGCAAATGTCTGGTGAGCCTTTAAATGATGATACTGCAGCTTCAAAATCGGCTGCATACGCAAAAGATGTTATTGATAATGGTCCTTATGCTCTTGAACCGATCTATAGTGATGTATTTGAATTAGAGAATGAACATGGAGTAGAATATATTTTTAGTGCAGAGTATATAGCAACCGCTAACGAAGGCGGAGAAGTAGCAACCTGGTCTGGACCTCCAGGAAATTATACCAACACAATTTCATATTCAATATGTCGTGCCATGCCAGAATTATATAACTCATATGCCGAAGGAGATGTTAGGAGAGATCGTAATGTTGTAGACTATATGGTAATAGATGCAGAAGGAAATACGGAACCAACAAATGATGGTTTTTATTACGCTTATAAATGGAGACATGATCCAAATCCAGAAACTCGCGGATATGCTACAGAATGGCAATCTCCGTTTAATTTTCCGCTCACTCGTTTTGCCGATGTATTGTTAATATATGCTGAGGCACAAACGCGTGCTGATGGTAGCCCTAATGCAGATGCTTATTCTGCTATTAACAGAGTGCGTACAAGAGCTGGATTATCACCCGACTTAAGCGGTCTTTCAGCCCCAGAATTCTTACAAACTGTTCTTGATGAAAGAAAGAGAGAACTTTGCTATGAGGGCCATCGTTGGGCGGATTTAGTACGATATGGTCAATTAATTGAGGTTGTGACGGCATCATCATTGGGTAATCCTATCGCTGCAACAAATATTAAGGCACATCACGTGTTATTTCCTGTACCAGATAGAGAGATTCAAGTTAGTGGTGGTGATTTAGAACAAAATCCAGGGTATTAAGCAAAATAGTCAAAAAAAAAGGGGGATTACAATATCCCCTTTTTTAAAATAATTCAATGATAAGATATTAAAATAAAATTAAATGAAATCCACTTTTTTGTTAATATTCTTCCTGTTTTTTAATTACTTGATTGTTTATGGTCAATGGCAAGTGGAACTCTCTGCTGCTGAAGATGTAGCTAACCCGGTTAATTACCCTCACTTTGCATATTATCCTGATGGACATATATCCGTATTACCTGATGGGAACGAATATATAATGTTTTGGGCTGAATTTGAATCACATCGCTCTGTTGGTTCAACCCAATTTGTTGAAGATCAAAATACTCTTGAACCCAACACTGCGGTATTTGGTGGGCGAGGAAACTTTGACACCTATGATAACGGTGGTTCCTGGTTGATGTCAGTATTTCGAGAGCAGAATGATGATTTTATTGGGTTTTTTCATGCAGAAGACCATTGGTACCCACATACCTCCAATGATATTGCATGGAAATCGATAGGTGTTACATACTCAAATGATAAAGGTATAACATGGGAAACGGGTAATCAGATAATAACTAGTGCAACACCAAAACCAGAGGCACCAACTTGGGGTGGCACAGGAGATTGTTGTGTAGTATGGGATCATATAAATAATAGATGGTTATGCTACTATCAAGAGCAGACTATTTCTATGGCGATATCAACTGATCCTAAAGGTGCCCCCGGCACCTGGAAAAAATACTACTTTGGAGGATTTACGGAGGATGGACTTGGAGGCCGACAGTCTCCTTTACCTGGTTTGTCAAGTGCTCCAGGTGGAAACCCGTCAGTCCATTGGAACACATACCTTATGAAATGGGTAATGGTATGGCATGGATGGAGTCCAACCAACATATATATATCAGTGAGTTCTGATGGAATTAATTGGGATACTCCACAAAGTATTATTGTTTCAGATATAGGTGGAAGGGCTTGGTATCCAACTATAATTGGTACTACAGATGTTGAGACAGGACAGGTTGCAAAAATCTATTATGCAGATATCGCTGATGATTTTTCTTATAGATTATTTAAATCTCGTACAATAACATTTACTGATCCCAATTTAAGTGTTGATGACCATAAGTTGAATTATGACTTTTTGATAAGCCCATGTCCAAGTAATGAAAATATAAAGTTAAGTGGATTACCCTTCGGGAACAAAGAGATATTTATTTACAATGTGAGTGGTCAATTGGTTCATAAAGAAGCTTTTCAAGGTAGTAATATCGAAATTAACATTAATAGCTTTGCTTCAGGGTTATATTATGTAAAAGCACAGGTAGGAAATCAATTTATGAATAAACGATTTGTTAAACATTAATTTTTCAATTATCTATTAAAAATCGCTAGAATGAATAAATTTTTTTCACTAATAGGGTTATTATTACTTTTCTCAAGTAGTTGTTCAACACAAACAAATAAAACAAAACATTATGTTTTTGAGGTATCGAACAATGATGAGGATTTTACACCCAAAGTATTTAATTTACTTCATCTTAACAAAGAATTAGAATGTACAATAGAGTTCAAGACTGGAACATATAATTTTTATCCAAAGAGGGCATATGAAAAATATGTAAAAATTTCTAATAACGACAATGGCCTCCGCAAATTTATTTTTGCTTTAGAAGGAAGAAAGAACATAACTATAAATGGTAATGGATCCACTTTTATATTTCATGGAAGCGTCATTCCTTTTTTAATTGAAAATTCTACTAATATTAAAATAGAAAATTTGAATATTGAATATGATTTTCCTTTTGATTTCGAAGGAGTAGTTGTAGCTAACAACCAAGAAGAAAAAACATTTGACTTAAAAATTCATGAAGACAATAAATACAAAATAAAAGATGACATGCTTTATTTTAGTGGATACGACTGGGAAATAGGCTTAGGTGAGAACATTGTTTACAATGCTACAACAAAATCACCTGAATATTTTACTTCACATTACGAACATAATTTCCACAAAAATTTCTTAAAGGCACAATCTCTTGATGATAAAATTGTTAGATTTTCAAACTTAAACGCTGCAAAAGTGCCACCTGTAGGTAGTATATATTCTGATAAAGGCCCTCATGGTGAAAATAGAAATATAGTTGGTTTTAGAGTTTATAAATCTAAAAATTTAGAGTTAAACAATATTAATGTTTACCATGCTGGAGCAATGGCTCTAATTGCTGAAAAGACTGAAACTATTTCATTAAATAAATTTAATGTTATTTTAAAAGAAGGATCTTCCAGAATAATTTCAGCAACTGCAGATGCAACACATTTTATAAACTGTAAAGGTGCGATAACTATTGATAATTGTAGGTTCGAGAATATGCTTGATGATGCAACTAATGTTCATGGGACTTACATGATTAATAATGAAGTTATAGATTCTGTTACTGTGGCAGTGAGATTTGGGCACTTCCAGCAAGAAGGATTTGATTTTGCAGAAAAAAGCGACACTTTAAGATTTATAGACAGAAAAAATCTACGTCCAGTAGGAATAGGAGTAGTTAAAGACATTGATATGATTAATGAAAACTACTACACTATTACTTTTGAAGAACAAGTCCCTGAATTTTCCAACAAAAATATTGCAATTGAAAATATAACATGGATGCCTTCTTTAGAAGTAAAAAATTGTACGGTAAAACAAAATAGAGCCCGAAGCTTGTTGATTTCAACGTCAAAGTCTGTACTCGTTGAAAATAATTATTTTGCTTCAATGATGGCAGGTATTAGAATATGTGGAGACGCGAATTACTGGTTCGAATCAGGTCCGGTATCGAATGTAATAGTTAGAGGAAATACGTTTGAAAATTTAGGTATTGGTGGTCATGCACCACAAGCAATATTGCAAATAGACCCTATTATAGGAAAAAAGTATAGAGAAGATGGGTATTATCATAAAAACATAGTTTTTGAAAACAATACAATAAAAACATTTGATCCTCTTATTATTTATGCCCTTAGTGTTGATGGATTAATTATAAGAAATAATACGATTATCCAAACAAAAATATGTCCACAAATTTTCAGTGATTTATCACATTTTGATCTTCAAAATTGCACTAATATAAAAATAGAAGGAAACATCTATAAAGGTGATAATGAGGCTTCAGTTAGTGTAATTAATTGTCAGAAAATGGAATTTGATTCAGAACAGAAAGGATTTATGAAAAGCATAATTCAAAATCCAAACAAGTATTTCTATCAAAATTAGTTTGACTAATAGCTTAGATTATTTGAGTTAGTTTGAGTAGTTTGGATGGGGCTGTTAGATACAGTCCCATCTATTTTAAACAAAAAATTATGAGACAAAAACTCCTTCTATTTTGTGTTATAGGTCTTGTTTCATCTAATGGGATTAGTCAAAATAATGAAAAGGAAACATTCAGAATCTTCTTTCTTGGAGGACAATCCAATATGGAAGGTCATGGACTGAACACAGAATTACCTGATTCACTCTCTAGTACAAATGAAAACGTATGGATCTTTCACGGGTTTCCAGTAGGAGATGGAAATCAAAAAGGTGGATTGGGTAAATGGGACAACCTAAAACCTGGTAATGGAGCAGGCTTCACTTCTGATGGGGTTAGTAACAATCTTTCTCATAAATTTGGCCCTGAATTATCTTTTGGTAAAAAATTAGAACAGCTATATCCTAGTGAAAAAATTGCCCTAATCAAATACGCCAGAGGTGGTTCTTCAATTGATAGCCTGGCAGCACGTGAATATGGTTCATGGGAAATTGATTACAGAGGCACCGATGGAATTAATCAATTCGATCATTTTTTAAAAACAGTGACAGGAGCTCTGAATACCAAGGATATAGATGGGAATGGTATTGAGGATGTATTGGTGCCAAGTGGTATTATTTGGATGCAGGGAGAGAGTGATGCGGTTATGACAGAAGACATCGCCAGGAGGTATTATTCGAATCTCAAGAGGCTTATGGATTTAATGCGTGCAGTTTTTCACGACGATGACTTGCCAGTGGTTATTGGTAAAATTTCTGATTCAGGAAAAGAAAATAATGGTAAAGTTTGGAAATATTGCGAATTAGTTCAATATGCACAGGAAGAGTATGTTAGAAAAGATAAAAATACAACTATTGTAAGAGACACCAAATATTACGGATACTCTGATCCCTGGCATTACGATAGTAAGGGATACATTGACCTCGGAATAAAATTCGCAGAAGCAAACTATCTCCTAACTAAAAACTGAAAAATCATTACTTTAATTAGAATCACACATGATTATAGCAAAAAAAAACAGTCTACTGTCATTAGTATTGTTGTTTTCAATAACAACGAAGGCTCTGCTTGCTCAGGAGTTTAAATTGAGTGACTATTTAAAAGAAGGTGAAAAAGATGTTACGCTTTCAGTAATCACCATGCTACAAGATGCCTCCAAACATAAAAACAGTAAAGTAATTATAGAAAAAGGGACTTATCATTTTTATCCCGAAAAAGCTTATGAACAATATTGTTTTATTACAAATCATGACAATTCTTTAAGAAGAATCGCTTTTCCAATAAATGATTTTGACGGCCTAACAATCGATGCCAAGGACGCTAAGTTTGTTTTCCATGGGGTTATGATGCCTTTTAATATAGAAAATTCAAAAAATATAAATATATCAGGCCTGACCATTGATTGGCACCTCCCATTACATGGTGAAGGGATGATTGTGGCAAATGATACCGTTAACAATACATTCGACCTAAGACTGGCTGATAACATGCCATATACCATCCGAAATGAACAATTGATTTTTATTAAAGAAGGATTTGAACATGATTTAACCCATGCTATTTTGTTTGATCCCGAACGCAAAGCAGTGGCATACAATACTTCAAAGTACACACCACTAAACATGATAAAACATATTGAAATCCGGAATAAAGATAAGTTCGACTTTCCCAATTATATAGATTTTAGAATACCTGAATATGAGATGCAAAATCAGGAATATTCTATAAAAGCTGTAGAGAAAGAACCCGGATTAGTGAGAATTTTGGGCAACAGAAAGTCATTACCGCCTGTAGGGATGGTTTTAGTTAGCAAAGGTCAATTCGGAAAAGACAGGATTGCCAATGCTTTTTATATCAACAAAAGCAGCAATGTAAATTTACACAACCTTACCATTCATTATGCCGGAGGAATGGGAATTCTTGCTGAGCGTAGTCAGGATATAGTTCTTGATAGTATAAGCATACTGGCTAACCCAGATAACAAACTTATGGTATCAACAACTGCAGATGCCGTACACTTTTCTAGTTGTAAGGGTAAAATAGTAGTGAACAGCTGTAATTTCAGACATCAGCTTGATGATGCTATCAATGTGCATGGAGCCTATGTTCTGGTTGAAGATGTGCTTGGGCCAAATAAAATTGGTGTAAGGATAGGACACTTTCAGCAAGCTGGATTTCAATTTGCTGAAGAAGGAGATAATGTAGGGTTTATTAATAATGAGAAATCAGCAGATGTAGAATTCAAAGCAACTGTAAAATCCTTTTCAAAATTAAATCAGCATTATTATATCATTACCCTGAACGAAAATGCAACTGATAAACTGAGTAAAGGTTATGTAGTTGAGAACTTAGACTGGTACCCCGAAGTAACAATCACAAACAATCACTTTGCCGACAACCGTGCAAGAGGACTTTTATTAAAGTCACCAAAGAAAACTATTGTCAAAAACAACTATTTCAGCAACATGATGCAGGCTATAATTATAAGTGGTGGTATAAATACTTGGTGGTATGAATCAGGTGGGGCTCAAGACGTGCTAATTGAGGGTAACACCTTTGGCGATTGTGCTTATGGTGGAGGCAAAAGACCAGTCATAAGTATTAGTGGCAAATTAGATAATAAAGGGCGTATTCTAGAAAAAATTATCATTAACAATAATACATTTAATAATTTTAATCCTTCCATTATCAAAGCAACAGGAGTAAAACAACTGGAATTTACAAATAACACCATCAATAATTCTAAAACATTCGCGGCTAAAGAGCCTTACGCCTTTGTTATTGATGTAAAGCAAATTGAAACATTAAAAATTGAAAACATAAAAATCAGTAAAGATTTTAAGAATAAGGTGAAAGCAGAAGAAATAAAAAATAAATATTGATTTATTTAGCATATTTTATGGTTCATTTGACCTTAATGTTATAGCTATTTTTATGCAACTTTGATATTAATTAGTAATCACAATCTTGAATATAATTGTTTAGTATAAACCATATTACAATTCCAGAAGTATCGCGGGGATATCTTGAACTATATTCTCCAAACCAAGCGTCCTATGCCAAAATCCATTTAAGCCAAGGCGGGAGTTTACAGAGATTAACGGTAAACGGTCATGAACTTATAAAAGATCTATCTCCCATGACCTATGAAGACACCTATGCTTCTGCGGTACTCTTTCCATTCGCTAATAGGATAAAAGATGGTCGTTATGAATTTGAAGGGAATACCTATCAATTAGATATTAATGAAACAACGCTTCATAACGCCTTACATGGATTGGTGTATAATAAATCCTTTGAGGTTGTACGTGAGGATACCACAGTAACAACTGCTTCAGTAACCTTGGTTTATCACGAAAAAAATAAATCTAACGGATTTCCATATACCTATGCCATTTATTTAGAATACATCTTATCAGAAAACACCCTTGACTTAAATGTAGAAGTAAAAAATACCGATACGAACATCTTTCCATTTACTTTGGGATGGCATCCTTATTTTTTTAGTACAGATTTATTTAATAGTCATCTTATTTTTGATTGTAATAAGAAAGTTGAGTTGGATGAGCGTAATATCGTTATTGGTAAATCCTACATTGAAAATATCACTAGCTTTAAGATAGGTGACCGGTTTTTAGATGACTGTTTTATATTAGAATCGAAAACGATTTTATTTATTACACCATCCTATATTTTAGAGTTAAAAACCACAGAAGACGACTGTTTTCTGCAGTTATATACACCACCACATGACAACACCCTTGCCATAGAACCTACTACAGGCGTTTCCGATAGTTTTAACAATGGTGTTGGATTGAAAACACTTCATCCTCATGAGACTTATAAAATAGGGTGGACCTTAGCATTAAATAATATTTAAACTATAAACATGAATACTGCTTTAATCCAAAAGATAAAAACAGCTTACCAGAAAACCTTTATAACAGAACCACTGATGATTTTTTCACCAGGTAGAATTAATATTATAGGCGAGCATACCGATTATAATGATGGATTTGTATTTCCAGCCGCCGTGAATAAAGGCATTGTTGCAGCCATTGGAAAGAGTAAATCCAACCAGTCAAAGGCATTAGCCGTAGATAAAGATAACCTTGTAATCTTTTCAATAGATAATTTAAAACCATCAGCAGAAGGCAGTTGGGAGAATTATGTATTTGGTGTGGTGGCAGAAATTCAAAATAGAAGTAAAATCATTGGTAACTTCAATATCGCTTTAGGTGGAGATATTCCAGCAGGCTCAGGCATGTCTTCTTCAGCAGCATTAGAAAACAGTGTGGTGTTTGGACTTAATAAACTGTTTGATTTAGGCTTATCAAAAGAAGAGATGATTCTAATCTCACAAAAGGCAGAGCATAATTATGTTGGCGTAAAATGTGGCATTATGGACCAGTATGCCAGTATGTTTGGTATAGAAAATCATGCCTTACTATTAGATTGTAGAACCGTACAGTCAAAGCCTTATAAAATAGATTTTAAAGACCATGAGCTTATCTTAATCAATACCAATGTAAAACACAGTTTGTCAGATAGTGCTTATAATGACAGACGCTCGGTATGCGAGTCAGTGGCTGCTATGTTAAAAGTAAAAGCTTTAAGAGATGCTACGGAATATGATTTAGAATCTATCAGAGATAAAGTAACCCCAGAAAACTATCAAAAAGCCTTGTATGTTATTCAGGAAAACAATCGGGCAGTACAAGCCTCTAAAGCTATGGAAGCAGGAGAATTAAAAACCTTAGGAGAATTAATTTATGCTTCACATCATGGGTTAAGTAAGCAATACAAAGTAAGTTGTGAAGAGCTTGATTTTTTAGTAGAACAAGCAAAAGCCAATAAACATGTATTAGGAGCGAGAATGATGGGCGGCGGTTTTGGCGGTTGCACGATTAACCTGATTGCAAAAACAGAAACAGCATCATTTAAAACGTTTGTTTCAGAAGCATATAAAAATCAATTTAATAAAGAATGTTCTATATATACTGTGTCGCTTTCAAACGGTACAGGCATTATTGAATAAAGCATTAAGCATTAAGAAATATATTATGAATACCGATTTACAAGATTACTCACATAAACGATTTAATATACTAACAGGCGAATGGGTTTTGGTGTCCCCCCATCGCGCTAAACGACCTTGGCAAGGACAAAACGAAGCCCTTTCGAAAGAAGTAAGACCAAGTTACGATGAAAGCTGTTACCTATGTGCAGGCAATACCAGAATCAACGGAGAAGTTAACCCAAAATACCAAGATGTATTTGTGTTTACCAATGATTATTCTGCTTTGCAAAACGATTCAAAAAAATTTAAAATAGATGATGGATTATTAAGAGCTCAAAGTGAGCAAGGCATTTGTAAAGTGATATGCTTTAGTCCAGACCATTCTAAAAGTTTAGCTGATATGGACCCACAAGATATCACTAAAGTGGTTAATGCATGGCAAAATGAGTACAAGTCACTTGGAGCAAACCCTAATATAAACTACGTTCAAATATTTGAGAACAAAGGCGCTGTGATGGGATGCAGCAATCCACATCCACATGGACAGATATGGAGTCAATCCACCTTACCAAACGAAGTAGAAAAAAAAGACAAGCAACAACAAGTGTATTATAACAAACATAAGAGTAGTCTTTTAGGTGAATACCTAAAACAAGAATTAGAAAAACAAGAACGCATTATTTATGAAAATGCGTCTTTTGTTGTCCTGGTTCCGTTTTGGGCTATCTGGCCATTTGAAACGATGATAGTACCCAAGCGTGCTCAAAAACATATTTTAGAAATGACCGATACGGAAGCCAATCTTTTTGCAGAGGCTATTTCTGTTATCACTAAAACATACGATAAGTTATTTAATACCTCGTTTCCGTATTCAAGTGGTATGCATCAAGCGCCAACTAATAGAGATTACAATAAGCATTGGCATTGGCATATGAGTTTTTATCCACCGTTATTAAGAAGTGCCACCGTAAAAAAATTCATGGTAGGCTATGAAATGTTCGGATCTCCACAACGCGATATTACTGCAGAAATAGCAACTCAGAAGCTTAAAGAATTAATATAATACTAGGGCAATGAAATTTGATAATATATTAGGTAAAAATATTCTTGTAACTGGAGCTACTTCCGGTATTGGAAAATGTCTTACAATCAGGTTGATTGAAGGCGGAGCAAATGTGGCTTTCTGTGGAAAATCTGCTGATAAAATGACTACACTTTTAAAAGAAATTAAAGGCGCAAAAAGTAATTTTTATTATAAAGTATTTGATGTAGCCAATGAGGATGAAATTATTGCATTTGTAAATGAATCGACAATTAATTTAGGAACATTTGATGTTCTTGTAAATTGTGCTGGAGCTAATACTGTTCGGTCTTTAGTTTCAAATATTGAAACAAAAGATTTAGAGTATATGTTAAGAATTAATTCAATAGCTCCTTTTATTTTTCTTCGAGAAGTCTACAAGAGTATGGAAATTGCAAAAAAGGGAACGATTATAAATGTATTATCAACGGTTTGTAATTTTTCAAATGAAGGTATTGGGGCCTATACAGCTTCTAAAGCCAGTTTTGATGCATTAGTTAAAGTCTTCAGAAAGGAAGTAAGGTATAATAATATAAAAATTTGTTCTATTTATCCTGGAGGAACGAACACAGCTTTTAGAGAAACAAATAAACCAGAATATTTGAAAGTGGAAAGCGTTGTTGAAGGAATATTTACTATGATTTTAGCTGATTCAAACACATCTATTGATGAATTAGTTATTAGACCAATGATAGAGAAAAATTATTTTTAAAAGGATTTTATTTATCCTTAGATTTTTTAATAATAAACAAAACAACTAACTAAACTATTATGACATCAAATTTTGAATTTTGGGATTACTTTATTTTTATTGCTTATGCGGTATTAATATTGGGAGTAGGTCTTTGGGTCTCCAGGGATAAAAAAGGCCATCAAAAAAATGCGGAGGATTATTTTTTAGCCAGTAAATCCTTGCCTTGGTGGGCCATCGGTGCTTCCTTAATAGCAGCAAATATTTCTGCCGAACAATTCATAGGTATGTCAGGCTCCGGGTTTGCTCTAGGTTTAGCAATAGCTTCCTACGAGTGGATGGGAGCGATTACTTTATTGATTGTTGGTAAATATTTCCTGCCAATTTTTATTGAGAAAGGCTTGTATACAATTCCTGAATTTGTTGAACAACGATTCTCAACAAACCTTAAAACAATATTGGCAGTATTCTGGATAGCGTTATACGTGTTTGTTAATCTGGCGTCGGTATTATATTTAGGTTCGTTGGCCTTAGAAACTATTATGGGAATCCCGATGATCTATGGTGTGATCGG
>Ga0316190_10002252_pt1 | contig 13965 bp, 9 predicted proteins | sample Eddworburrow2_MG_FD_204929 | JGI IMG/M metagenome (GOLD analysis project Ga0316190, IMG submission 204929) | Coastal sediment microbial communities from Maine, United States - Eddy worm burrow 2 | ecosystem: Environmental > Aquatic > Marine > Coastal > Sediment | place: USA: Maine | collected... | reverse complement strand
GGTCGGGAGCGGTCCGGCGAGTCGAAGAGGGACCGGTCGAGCCTGGCCGACATCAGGGCGAGGCGTAGGGATGTGGCGACCTATCGGGTGTTGTCCGATCGGGAGATCCGCCGGCTGCAGACAAGGGGGAGCGCCCGACTCACCGCGTTCGTGCGTGCACTTCTCGGCCGGGAGGATGGGCGGGCGAGCCACCTGGCGGCGGATGTTCGGCTCCGCACTACCCGTATCGTGCGGTCCACGAGCCGCGAGGCATGGACCATGTTCGGCGTCCTGAGCGCGTTGATTTTGTTCGGTAGCCGCCACCTGTTGACACGATCGGTGGCCGCGGTGGGCGAGATGGCCCGGTTCCCGACCGTCGGCGGATGGCAGATCGAGAGCTTCTCGGGTTGGCGCGGCGCCGGTCTCGGCGCACCGGGAACAGCTCCTGGCTTGGTGGTGCTGGCATCGCTCGTCGGCTGGCTGGGCGACCCCAACGGCATCGTGCGCACGGTACTCATAATCGCGCCTCTCCCCCTCGGGGTGTGGGCCGCGTGGCGACTCGGAGCGGCGTTTGCGAGCCGTTGGGCCGCCGTGGCGTCGGCGGCCACCTATGCGGTGGTCGCGCTCCCGTACAACGCCCTGGCCAATGGCGAGTGGCGGGCTCTGTGGGCCTACGCGCTTGTGCCGATACTCGCCGCCCGTCTCGCCCGTGCCGGTACGCCAGCCGCGATGGAAACGGCGTCGCCTCACCCCAACGGACGCCGCCAGCGCCGGGACGCGTCGGTGGGTGTGGCGTCGACCGGTTTGCTCGTCGGCGTTCTCGCACTGGTGCACCCTGCCGGGTTGTTCTTCGCCCTGTTCATCGCCGCGTGTTTCGTCGTCGGCGGCCTGCTGGCCAGCCGCGGTTCGGGCGCAGTAGCCATGATTCGCCTCGCCCTGGTCGCCACGCTGATCGGGGCGGCGTTGAACGTGCCGGTCCTGCTCGCCGTGGGCGATGGCTCGCTCGATCCCGCGGCGCTCATCGGCTGGCAGCGGGGCGGCGGCTCGGGTGGGGACATCGCGACCGTGGCGCGCTTTGCCACCGGTCCGCTCGGTCACTCCATGTTGGGCTGGTTGCTCCTGCCCGCCACCGTGCTGGGCCTGGTGATCGGCCGCGATTGGCGCTTCGATTGGGCGGTGCGAGGGCTGGTTCTGGCGTACGGATCTTTCGCTTTGACCCTCGCCGCGGGCCGAGATTGGGTTCCGGTGGGGCTTCCTGCCGAGGAGTTGCTGCTCGTGCCGGCTGCGGTCGGTTTTGCGTTGGCGGTGGCCATGGGTCTCAGCTCGTTCGAACTCGATCTACGAGGGTACGGATTTGGCTGGCGTCAAGGCCTCGCCGTCATCGTCGGGCTGCTCGCCGTGCTCGCATCGTTGCCGGTGCTGGCCGCCAGCTTCGACGGTCGCTGGCGGATGCCCGAGCGGGACTACAACCAGACCTTGTCCTTTGTCGAGGAGGAGCTGGCCGCGTCCGGTGGATTCCGACTGCTGTGGCTCGGTCATCCCGACCTGTTGCCGGTGGCGGGCTGGGACCTACCGGGCCGCGACGATGGGTTGGCCTATGCCACCTCCGATGGGCTTCCGACCATCGAGGAGATCGACCCTGGGCCCGAGGGTCTGGCGTCGCCCCTGTTGGCCGAGGCCGTGGGGCTGGCCGAACGCGGGGAGACCCGTCGGTTGGGTCATCTGCTCGCCCCGATGGCCGTGCGGTACATCGTGGTGCCGGACCAGCTGGCGCCGAACCCCTTTGGTGGCGAACGCAGACCGGTTGACCCCGGCGTGACCAGTGCTCTCGGCGAGCAGCTCGATCTGGTCGAGGTCAGACTGAACCGTGATGTCCGGATCTTCCGCAATGTGGCCTGGGTGCCGATGCGAACGATCGTCCCAGATCACCTCGGCGGGCCAGACCAGCCCGACGAGCCATATCAACCCGACGGCGACGGCCACCCGCTGGGCTCGTTGGCCCAGATGGCCATGACCGACCTTTCCCAGAGTCGGTTGGTGTTGGCCGATCGGACCGGCAACCTGGTGGCTGAGGGGCCGATCGAGGAGAAGAACCGGATACACATCGCCTCGGCCTACGATCAGGGATGGGAGCTTCAGCTAGATGGTCGCACCCAGGAGCGCCTCCCCAATTTTGGGTGGGCCACAGGATTCGAGGCCGTCGACTCCGGTCAAGGCCGGCTCATCTATCGGACTCCCCTTCAGGTGCGCTTGTTGCTCGGGCTCCAGATCCTCGGCTGGGTGGTCGTGGTCTGGTGGGCCCGGTCGAGTCGAAGGCGTCGCGGACAACATGATCAGGGGGCCGCTCCGGCGACCGGTGTCGCAGATGGGGCCGCCGGCGGAGGGTCAACATGACCTCCAGACGGCTGCCGGCCGCCATCATCTTGTTGGCCATCGGGGTGGCGGCCATCGTGACGCTCGGCCCGGGGTCCCAAGCCGACCCGCCGGACTCAGCGCGTCCCTCGTTGGCTTCCGCGAGCTTCGTCGCGCCGCCTGACGAGGCGCTGGCCTCCACCTGGTTCTGTGCGGCGGGTGTTGTGGACGCCGCGCTCGAGGCAGATCATGGCGTCGTGATCATCAACCCTCACCCTGAGCGTGTCACCGGCTCGCTCACGGCCTATGGCGAAGACGGGGCGTTGGGCGGTCAAATCCTTGACCTGGCCGCGTTCAGCCGGTCCCTCATCCGGTTGGCGGACCTCGAATTGGGTTCGCCAGGCCATGTGGCGGCGTTGATCGAGCTGAACAGGGGGGCCATGGTCGTGGAGCACCGGGTGACGACGGTCGGTGGGGACGATCACGGTCGGTGCGCCACCGGGACGGCGGGCGCCTGGCAGTTTGCTCACGGGGTCACCGAAGCCGACGCCGCTTTGGAGCTCGTCTTGTTCAATCCTTTCCCGGACACCGCGAGCGTTGATGTCGTGTTCGACGCGGAGGATGGTTTTCGGGCTCCTCAGGCCCTGGAGGGCCTCGTGGTGCCCGCCGAGACGATTCGGGTGGTCGACGTGGCCGAGGCGGTTCCCCTGCGGGCCGAGCTGATCATCCGCGTCCAGGTGCGGTCCGGTCGAGTGGTGGCCGACCGGGTGCAGAGCTTCGACGGCTCGGCGGGGCGAACCGGCATAGAGGTGGAGCTCGGTGCATCGGGTCCTGCGCTCGCCTGGGTCTTTCCCGGCGGTGTGGTGGGCGAGGACGGTTCCGGAGCCGTGATCATCGTGGCCAACCCGACCGATGCTCCCGCGGAGATCGAGCTGGAGCTCGTGGCCGACCCAGAGCAGGCGAACCCGATCCTGGTGACCCGCACGGTGTTTGCTCACCGTCGCGAGGTCATCGAGCTGGCGGGACCGGACATCGGGGAGCCCGGCACGGCTTTCGCGACGACGGTTCGATCCTTCAATGAGGTGCCGGTGCTGGTCGAGAGGCTCGTTGGAGGGCCCGGTCAGGCTCTCTCGTCGCTGGGGACAACGGTCATGGCCTCCCGGTATGTGCTGGCGTCGCTCGGTGAGCAAGGCGCAGGCCTCGTTGTCGTCAATCCCTCCGAAGAGGAGACCAGCGTGTCGGTTGAGTGGCTGGGCCCCGATGGCCCGGAGCCCATCGGCTCGTTCGACGTAGCCGGAGGAGAGTTGGTGGTCCACCCATTGAACCACCACTCGGCCAACCCGGTAGGCGCCGTGGTGGTCCAGGCGGACCATCCGGTGCAGGTCGATGTGGTGCCAGGCACGGGGGGCCCACCGGTCCCCGTCGACGGGCTGGTGGCCCTCACCGCCGACTTCTGAGCCGACTTTGAGTGCAGGCCACGCAGGCGCGCAAGGGTGGCGGGGAGCAGAGGCTGGGCCGGGCCCTTTCGATCTGAATCAGCTCAGTCGCCGGATAGACCAAGCGCGCAGACTGCGGCCTCACTTGGGCACAGCCATGCCGCGCAGGGTGTCGTCCGCTGGTTGGAGAGGCCGCGCGGTTCACTTCTCCTATGGTCGGTGCATGTTCGCTCGGAAGATCTGGTCGCATCTCGAGTCGCTCCACGCGGTCACCTACTTTGCGGGCGAGTCGATAGAGGCGGCCAAGTCGGTTGGGCTGCGGGGGTTCTGGATGGGCTACTTCGGGTTCCGAGCGTCACCGCTTGGCCCGGTCACACCAGGCGTGGTCGAAGCAGTCTTCGCGAACTTCGAACCGGCGATGGTTCGCCGCTCGATTCCTGATGCCTGGGACTTTGCCGACCCGTCTGACCTCGTGGCCGTTCGCGCGCAAGCCGCAGGGGCAGCACTCCGCAGATTGTCGTCCCGCGTCGAGGGTGCCGCGATGCAGGTGAACGACGATCTCGAGGCCGTGATCTCCTGTGCCACTTCGATCGCTCGCCCGTTGTTCGCGGCGAATCGCGACATCGGTCGATTCGAGGATCCCGTGGAGCGTCTGTGGCAGAACTGCACGACACTGCGCGAACACCGTGGTGACGGGCATGTCGCTGCCCTAGCCGCCGAGGGCATCGCCGCCTGCGAGGCGCACCTCCTCGTCGCCGCCGAACACGGTTGGAGCCCTGAGGTGTTCTTCGATAATCGGGGATGGAGCATCGAAGAACAACGCGACGCAAGCACGCGACTGGTCGAACGCGGTCTGCTCGTCGATGCCACACTCACGCCTAGTGGGGTGGCGTTGAGGTCGAAGGTCGAGGCCGCCACGGATTCTCGCGCCGGTGAACCATTCGAACGGGCTCTTCCGGTGGCCCGGCGCAACGCGCTGTTCAACGAGTTGGCCCGAATCTCTGCGGACATCGTTCGCAGCGAGACGATTCCGTTCCCGAACCCGATGGGTCTCCCACACCCGGATAGAGCGGATAGAGCGGATAGAGCCTAGGGCTCGCGGGCGTCGGCCACCGCGCCCCACAGCTCGGACGCCCGCGGGGGACCGAGGAAACTGCAACGCACGACACCGTCGGCGTCGGCTACCACGATGGCGGGCACGCCGTCGATGCGATAGCGGGCGTGTAGGTCCGCGTCGGCCCCAACCTCGATGTTGTGCACCGCGACCTTGTCACTGGCCATCACCGTGGCCTTCGACCAGGCATCCGCGCAGGTGGCACAGGTCGCCGAGGTGAAGACCGCTACCAGCCAGGGCTTGTCCGGCTCCAGGAAGTCCTTGCGGTCGAGCTGAGCGGGAATATGGTAGTTCCCGGGCTGGGTCGGCGGATCGTCGCGACGTCGCTGGGCGATCAGCGCAACGGCGATGGCGACGGCGGTCAGGACGACCGCGATGATCAGGCGGTCCACCGCACCGACGGCATTCCGGGAACTGTCACGGGCCTCACTGACAGGACACTAGGCGTTGTCCGAAGGGCCCGATTCCCAGGCGGGTCCCCGCGTCGGAATGTCCAGTGGTGCTGGTGAGCCCAGGGTTGGAGGTTGTTCATCGCTCAGGGTGCCGGCGATCTCGTGGCCTCCGTTGACCGATGGGGGATGACTGAGGCCGATGAGCCGATTGACCTCGGCGCCGTCGATCGTCTCATGCTCGAGAAGCGCCCGGGCGATGAGGTCGAGTGCTCCGGCGTACTCGCGCAGGATGCCCCGACACCGTGCTTCCTGGTCGGTCAGGATGCGTTGGATCTCTTCGTCCACCACACGCGCCGTCTCGTCGCTGTAGTCGCGGGACTGCATAAGCTCGTCACCGAGGAACACCTGGTTGTTCGAACCCCACGCCATCGGCCCGATGCGCTCGCTCATGCCCCACTCGCGAACCATCTTGGTCGCCATCTGGGTGGCTTGCATGAGGTCGCTGCTGGCACCGGTCGAGGTGACGTCATAGATCATGTCCTCGGCGAGGCGTCCCCCGAGCATGACCGTGAGCCGGTCCCGGAGATAGTGCTCGGTGTAGTGGTGGCGCTCCTCGGGGAGTTGCATGGTGACTCCAAGGGCCATGCCGGTCGGCAGGATGGTGACCTTGTGTACCGGGTCGGCATTGGGCAACACCGCGGCCATCAGCGCGTGACCGCCCTCGTGATAGGCGGTCACCTCTTTTTCCTTTTCGGACATGGCGACCGATTCGCGTTTCTGGCCGATCAGGACCCGGTCTCGGGCCTCTTCGAAGTGGCGCATGTGGATCGAGTCCGAGCCCGCCCGTACGGCGAACAGGGCCGCCTCGTTGACCAGGTTGGCGAGATCGGCGCCGGACATGCCCGGGGTGCCGCGAGCGACGATGTTCAAGTCGACGTCGGAGGCGATTCGCTTGTGCTTGCAGTGAACCTCGAGGATCGAGTGGCGTTCGGAGATCTCGGGGAGCGGCACGACGACCTGACGGTCGAAGCGGCCGGGCCGGAGCAGGGCGGGGTCGAGGACGTCGGGGCGGTTCGTGGCCGCCATCAACACGACGCCTTCGGAGGCCTCGAAGCCGTCCATCTCCGCCAGCATCTGGTTCAGGGTCTGTTCGCGCTCGTCGTGACCGCCGCCGAGTCCGGCGCCCCGCTTGCGGCCAATGGAGTCGATCTCGTCGATGAAGATGATGGCGCGTCCCATCTTGCGGGCCGACTGGAATAGATCTCGAACGCGGCTGGCGCCCACCCCGACGAACATCTCCATGAAGTCGGATCCGGTGACCGACATGAAGGGCACACCGGCTTCACCGGCTACCGCTCTGGCGATGAGGGTCTTGCCGGTTCCGGGCGGTCCGACCAGCAGCACACCCTTGGGGATGCGGGCCCCGATCTCGGCGAATTTGGCGGGATTCTTCAAGAAATCGATGATCTCGGTGATCTCCATCTTCACCCCTTCGTAGCCGGCGACGTCGGCAAAGGTGGTACCCGGTCGTTCGGTCGTGTAGGTCTTGGCCTTGGACCGGCCGATCGACATTACCCCGCTCATCTGGCCCTGGGCCCGACGCTGCATCCACCAGAAGAACAAGATCAGCAAGCCCACCGGGAGCATGAGGGGTAAGAAGGTGGATAAGAAGCCGGGCTGAGGGGTGTTCGGGTCGAACTCGACCCTGTTCGCCCTGACCAGCTCGAGATCGGCCTCGGGGAAGGGATCGAGGCCAGTGGTGGTGAACTCGGTGTCGTCGGTGAGGGTGCCGGAGATCTTGGCGCTTCCGTTCTCATACTCGATGGACACGACCTCGCCCTCGTTCACCTGGGCGAGAAACTCGGTGTAGGTGATCTGGTTGTCCGGCTCGTTGTCGAGTAGGCCGGGCACCAACAGCAGGGCACCGAGCACGCCGAGCAGCACCCAGATCGACCATCGTGGCCATCCTTGGTCGCTGCGCGGCCCGGCGCCTGGCTTGCCGTCGCGTGCTTTCTGGTCCCGTGGCTCATCGCCGCTCATGCCCACCATGGTACCGACTTCAGGGCCATGGCTCTCGGTGACGGCTGCCACCATCCCCGCCGCCCGGTCGCCCGGCCGGCAGCGGGCGGGCTTCAGGTCCTAGGAGGGCACGTAATATGGCCTGAGGGGGGCCCACAATATGGCCCCGTCCACAGCCCATCCACAGCCTTGAGGTCCTGATGAGATATTCTTTAGGATCATGAATCGACGCTGCGCTCGCCCCCAATGCAATGGCATAGCTGTGGCGACCATGGCGTTCGACTATCAGCACCGGCTGGTGTGGATCGATTACCTGTCCACCGAGCAGGATCCAATGGCCCACGACCTGTGCGCGCTGCACGCCGACGGAATGACCGTGCCGGTGGGCTGGGAGCTCGACAGTCGGCTCTTGCGGGTCGAGGATCTCTATCCCTCCCCTCAAGCTCGAGCCTCCTGACCCACCTGAACCTCCCTGATCTCATTCAGTAAGGGATCATTAACGCGGGGCGCTCAAGTTCTTCTCTCCACGGTTCGATGACTCCTTGTGGGCCAGAGCTGATGAGGAGAGCCATGACGGTTGTGCAATGTCCGGTTTGCACCGGAAAGTTGGTCGAAATCACCGTGATCGTGAAGGCGGGAGATCTCACGATGAGGTCTTGCTCGGTCTGTGATCAGCGGTATTGGTTTGTGGGCGATCGAGCGGTGGAACTGCCGGCTCTGATGGCTCGCCTCGAGGACCGACCGGGCAAGCTGGAATTCAAACGAGCTTCGTGAAGCGCTTCGCCCATCACGGTCTGGTTGCAGTCTGATCGTGGCCCCGATCGCTCCCGAGTCGCAGCCCGTTCGCTCGACCGGTGCTGTTTGGAATTGGGGTGCGTTTGTGCGGCGGTCTCACCGTATGGTTGATCTACGCGGGCGCCTCGCAGGATCACGATGACGCATTGAATAAGCAAACCCATCTGAACAACCCCCAGCTGAGTAACCAAGGCCATCTCGGCGATGAAGCCGAACGGGCGGCGGAACTGGTGCTGTCACCAGACACCGGTGAGCCGCGCTCGCGAGCCCGGACCGTCGAGTTGGTAGTGGGCTTGGCCGTCGCCATTGCGGCCTGTGTGTTCACCCTGCTCCAGCTCCAGCCGAGCCTGCTGGTCGCCGACACGACACCGGCGGGCGGGGACATGGGTGCTCATGTGTGGGCACCCGCGTACCTGAGGGACAACCTGCTCCCGAATTTTCGGCTGACCGGTTGGACCCCGGATTGGTACGCCGGGTTCCCGGCCTTCCACTTCTACATGATCATTCCGTCGCTGGCGATCGTCGCGCTCGACCAAGTGCTTCCATACGGTGTGGCCTTCAAGCTGGTCACCGTGTCGGGAGTGGTGTTGATGCCGGCGGCGGCCTGGTTCCTCGGGCGGATGGCGCGTGTGCCGTTTCCCGGGCCTCCCCTGCTGGCCGTGGGCACCCTGTTGTTCCTGTTCGACACCAGGTTCACGATCTACGGGGGCAACATTGCGTCCACCCTCGCGGGGGAGTTCGCCTTCTCGATCGGCCTGTCCTTCGGGCTGGTCTATCTGGGTCTGTTGTTCCGGGGCTTGGACACGGGCGAACACCGAGCGTGGGCCGCGCTGGCGCTGGCGCTGACCGGTCTCAGCCATCTGATCCCGGCCTTCTGGGTGATTATCGTCACCACTATCGCGTTCGGGTTCTCCGGTGATTATCTGAGGCGACTCCGCTGGATGGCGCCGATGACGGTCGTGGCCGGCCTGCTCAGCGCCTTCTGGGTACTGCCCTTCGTGTGGCGCCGTGCCTATCTGAACGACATGGGCTGGGAGAAGCTCACCGAGTACGCGCCCAATCTGCGACCGGATTCGGGCATCTGGCAAGGTGTCTTCGTCTTTGCCGCTATTGCCGTCGTGCTGTCGGTCCTGTTGCGGGTGCGCCTTGGCGTCGTGCTCGGCGCCTCGGTGGCCGTCGTCGGTCTCATGTTCGTCGTCATGCCCCAGGGGCGGCTCTGGAATGCCAGAATCCTGCCGTTTTATTATCTGTCGTTGTACCTGCTCGCCGCCATCGGGCTGGCCCAGCTCGGACAACTCTGGCGGAACCTGACCTGGCGGGTGGCCGTCGCGGTGGTCGGATCGATGGTGGTGTTTTTCACGGTAGCGCTCCCGCTGGGAGCCATCCCGGGCTCGGTGCCCGACGGGGGCGGTTATCGCTTCGGATCGATTACCACGACCACCAGCAACTTCGTTTCGGCCTGGGCCAAGTGGAACTACTCCGGGTATGAACGCAAGACCGCATACGGGGAGTACTACGAGGTCGTTACCGAGATGGGTGAGCTCGGCGAGTCCAACGGTTGCGGTCGCGCCATGTGGGAGTACGAAAAGGAGCTGGATCGTTTCGGGACCCCGATGGCGCTCATGCTCTTGCCGCACTGGACCGACGGGTGTATCGGATCGATGGAAGGCCTGTACTTCGAGGCCTCGGCCACGACGCCATATCACTTCCTCAATCAGTCCGAGTTGTCGGCGCGGCCCTCTCGCGCTCAGCGCGATCTGCCCTATGCCGCGCTCGACGTGGAGGCCGGTGTCGAGCACCTCAAGCTGCTTGGGGTCAAGTACTACATGGCCTTTTCCGACTCGGCGGTCAGCCAATCCCGCAACGACGATGATCTGACCGAGCTCATGACGATCGGTGAGCCCTGGGCTGTTTCTCACTGCCGTACCGAAGGCGGCGAGCTGGCCCGGCGAGAGGACACGGAGTGCGACGGCGCGGAGGAGTTCGAGGACGTGTCCTGGCAATGGACCATCTTCGAGGTGGCCGATGCTGAGCTGGTCACACCGTTGGTGAACGAGCCGGCCGTGCTGGCCGGGGTGTCCGACGGTGGTGAAGAATGGCTCGATCCGTCGGTCGACTTCTATGTCGATCAGAGTCGGTGGGACGTGTTCCTCGCCTCGGACGGGCCCGAGAATTGGCAGCGCATCGACGTCGATGGCACACCCGAAACCCGGCCGGTGACCCCGGTCGAGGTGTCCGACATCGAAGAAGGGGAACAGTCGATCAGCTTTCGGGTGGATCAGCCCGGCTCACCGGTTCTGGTCAAGACCAGCTACTTCCCCAACTGGAAGGTGAAGGGAGCCGCCGGTCCGTATCGTGTTGCCCCGAACCTGATGGCGGTCGTGCCCTTCGACACCGACGTCGAGCTCACCTATGGATGGACGACTGTCGATCTCGTCGCCTGGGCGTTGACCGCGTTGGGCGTCGTCGGTATTGGGGTCCTGGCTCTGCTGCGTGCTCCCACGATGCGTCCCTTTGCCACGCGGGACGTCGCGGTATACCCCGGGTCGATCCCCGAACCGGACGACGAGACCGTTGAGGGCAATCCCGACCTCGTGCCGTTCCCCTCACCCGGTGAGGACCATGAGGGCCATATCCCGTTGACGTCCGAGCCCGATCCGCGGGAGACCGTCACCGAGCCGGCGGCGGTCCCAGACGAGTCGACCCTGGTCTCAGGCCAGGATCCGGTCCTGTTGGCCCCGGTTCCTCTGGCCCCGGTGTCTCTGGTCGAAGAGGGCAGCCTCGATCAGCTCGCGCTGAAGGGCCCGGCGGAGGACGGTGGGGTGCCGTGGGAGACGGTCCGATCACCGTACGACCCGCCGACCGACGCGGCGGCCGAGGCCAACCAGCCGCGTCTGCCTCGACGGTTGATGCCCGGTGAGGAGTCCGGGAGTGATTGGTCCGGGTTCGTTTCCCCGGAGTCCAACGAGCTGAGCACGGCGGGTGGCAGCCTGACCGACGAGGCGGTCGAGATCGTACGGCGCTCTCGGAGACTCGAGCGCGACGGCGAGAGCAGCTCGTCGGCGCAGAGTGTCACGAGGTGGACCGATCAGCCGGTGGGATCCCCCGGGACCGAGCCCGCCGACGTGGTCGACGCGGACATCGACTCGGTGGCCGAACCGGCTCGGAGGCTCGGCGTCGCCAAGCCCGATCCCGTGGCGGGCGCCCGGCACGGCTCTCCACTGGCCGAGCCGGTCTCCAATCCGGACGAGGACATGATCCGGTTGTTCGACGACGCGGACGATCTCAAAGCCAGGTAATTTTGAAAAACCGTTTCGGGCGGTTCGCCCTGGTCGGGACGATGGTGACGATCGTCGATGTCGCGGTCGAGGTCGGCCTCGTCCATCGGGGATTGCCGGTGGTGGTGGCCGATCTCGGCGCGCTGGCCCTGGCCGCCATGCTGTCCTACTCCCTTCACCGCTGGGTGACGTTCGCCGACAGCCCCTATGTCCGGTGGGTCCACACCCCGGTGGCGTTCATTACCATTGCCGTGGTCGCTGGGGCGGTGGACCTGATCGTGCTGCTCTCCCTGGTCGTCACCTTCGAGGTGGCCGCCATGAACATGGTCGCGGCCAAGCTGGTGGCCGTCGCCGTCGCAGCCCTCGTCCGAGGTCTGGCGTATCGCAGCCTGTTATGGCGGGTCGTGCGCCGTGACCAGGATTCGCCCAGCGCCCGTGAGCCTTCGGGCGGTGACGTGCGGCTCAGCGTCATCGTCCCCGCGTATTGCGAGGGTGAGATCATCGCTCACACGCTCCAACGGATCCGCGCCGATCTCGCCAAATTCGACGGTGAGGGCGACCTCGAGCTGGTGGTGGTGGATGACGGCTCCATCGACGATACGTCCGAGCGGGCGCGTCACGATGCCGACGTGGTGGAACGCTTGGACCACAACCGAGGGAAGGGAGCTGCGGTTCGGCGGGGAATGCAGCTCGCTTCGGGTCGAGCCGTGGCGTTCCTCGATGCCGATCTGGCCTACTCGCCTGATCAGCTCATCGCTTTGGTCGAACGCATCGAGCAGGGCTGGGACGTGGTCGTCGGCAGCCGGCGTCATGACGACACCACAACGTTGGTGCGAGCCGGTCGCCTCCGCGAGATCGGCGGCCGGGTGATCAATCTGTTGACATGGTTCGTGCTGCTCGGACAGTACCGCGACACCCAGTGCGGGCTGAAGGCCTTTCGCGGCGATACGGCACGCCTGCTCGCCGAGAGAACCAGGATCGACCGTTTCGCCTTCGACGTCGAGATCTTTCATCTGGTGGAGCGCTACCGCCTTTCGTTGTGCGAGGTTCAGGTTCGGGTTGAGAATTCGACCCGATCGTCGGTGCGGGTCGTGCGAGATGCCGCCAGGATGATGATGGACTTGTTCAGGATTCGCCGCTGGTCGGCGCGCGGGGTGTACTCCCCGACCCTGTCGACCGTCCCGCCGGCGTCGGTCGCCGGCGCCGCTACCACTACGAAGGATGCAGATGTCCGCTCTTGACGCCATCATCAAGGCCTACGACGTCAGGGGGATCTACCCGGATCAGATCAACGCCGACCTCGTACGGTCCATCGGGGCCGGCTTCGGTCGGTTCGTGCGATCCGAGGAGCCAAAGACCACTCGGGTCGTCGTCGCTCGTGACATGCGCCCCTCGGGACCCGAGCTCGTCGACGCGTTCATCGAAGGCGTCACTTCCCAAGGCCTCGACGCGGTGAAGCTCGGCCTCGCGTCGACCGACATGCTCTATTTCGCTTCGGGGCACCTCAACGCACCCGGCGCCGTATTTACCGCGTCACACAACCCGGCGGAGTACAACGGCATCAAGCTCTGTCTCTCGTCGGCCAAGCCAATCGGTGAACAGACCGGACTCCAGACGATCAAGGCATCCGCCGAGAGCGGGCTGGAGGCATCCGGCCAACCGGGATCGGTCACATCCATCGACCTCTTGAATGCCTTCGCGGCGCATGTCCGGTCGTTCGTGGACCTCACCATGTTGAAGCCACTGAAGGTGGTGGCTGACACGGCCAACGGTATGGGTGGTCTCGTGGTGCCCGCGGTCTTCGAAGGTTTGCCGTTCGAGCTCGACCTGCTCTACCCCGAGCTCGACGGCACGTTCCCGAATCATCCGGCCGATCCCATCCAGCCCGAGAATCAAAAGGACCTCCGGGCTCGGGTCCTCGAAACCGGATCAGATGTCGGACTGGCCTTCGACGGCGACGCCGACCGAGTGTTCCTGGTCGACGAGAACGCCGAACCGCTATCGGGGTCCGTCACGACCGCTCTGGTCGCGGCGAGGATGCTCGAACAGAACCCTGGTGCCTCGGTCATACACAACCTGATCTGCTCGAAGGCCGTGCCCGAGGTGATCATCGAAAAGGGCGGCACCCCGGTGCGAACCCGCGTCGGGCACTCGTTCATCAAAGAGGTGATGGCCGACACCGGTGCCGCGTTCGGCGGTGAGCACTCCGGGCACTACTACTTCAAGGACAATTGGCGGGCGGACTCCGGGCTGATCGCCGCTCTCATCATCCTCGAGCAGCTGAGCCAATCCGATCAGCCCTTGAGCGAGCTTCGCCGGCCGATGGAACGGTACGCGGCCTCGGGTGAGATCAACACCGTGGTCGACGACCAGGCCGCGGTGCTGGAGCGGGTGGCCGAGGCCTACCGTGACGCCCAGCAGGACACAATGGACGGGCTCACCGTCGATCTTGGCGATTGGTGGTTCAACCTGCGTCCTTCCAACACCGAGCCGCTACTTCGACTCAATCTGGAGGCGGCTACGGTCGAGGAGCGCGACCGGCGAGTGGCCGAGGTGCGCAACCTGTTCACCTGAGGGCCAAGCGATCGCCTGTCCCCAAC
>Ga0316190_10002250_pt1 | contig 13973 bp, 14 predicted proteins | sample Eddworburrow2_MG_FD_204929 | JGI IMG/M metagenome (GOLD analysis project Ga0316190, IMG submission 204929) | Coastal sediment microbial communities from Maine, United States - Eddy worm burrow 2 | ecosystem: Environmental > Aquatic > Marine > Coastal > Sediment | place: USA: Maine | collected... | reverse complement strand
CACCACCGGCTTGTGCTATCGCCGCGATCTGGTGGACGGTGAACCGGACAGCTGGTCCTATCTGCTCACCCCTCCGGAGGCGCTGTCCGGCAAAATCACCATGCTGTCCACCGACCGGTGGCTGCTGGCCGCGGGATTCCTGGCCAACGGCGACTCGGTCAACGAAACCGACCCGGCCAAAATCGAGCAGGCCAAGAACGATCTGATCGCCGCCAAGCGCGGTTTGCTGGCCTACGACGACACCACCTTCTATTCCAAACTGGTATCCGGCGAAGCCTCCCTGGTGCAGGCCTGGGACGGGTGGTGCAACTACGGCATCGGCGAGAACAGCGACATAAAGTACGTGATCCCCAAGGAAGGCACCGATCTGTGGGTGGACGCGATGGTGATTCCGGCGGCCTCAGAGCACAAGGCGGCGGCCCACCAGTTCATCAACTTCGTGCTGGATGCGGAAAACGGGCTATGGGTGGCGGAGAACATCCTCTACAAAGTGCCCAACCAGGCGGCCATGGAGGCGCTGGACCCGAGCCTGATCGAGACCTACCCCAACCTGGGCATGAGCCCGGCTGAGTTGCTCAAAGAAGAGCAACTGCTGGACGTGGGTGAGACGCAAAAAGCCTATGCGCGCGCGGTGTCGGAGATCATGGCCGCCAAGTAGCTGGCAGCGGCGCGCCTGACCATGGGCGCGCCGCCACGATCCCATCCCCCGGTATCGCCCGAGTCGCTGCTCAGCCCGAGTCCATGCTCATAAGGATATCGCAGACACCATGAGGTCGAGACGCCTGCATGCCCTGCTGCTGGCAACGCCGGGGCTCGCCTGGCTGGTCATTTTTATGATCATCCCCTGCCTGATCGTGTTCTTCTACAGCTTCTTCGAACGCGGCACCTACGGCGGCATCGACTACGTCTTCACTCTGGGCAATTTCGCCCGGGCGCTGGAGCCGATCTATCTCACCATCTTCCTGGACTCGGCCCGCATCGCCGGCATCGCCACCCTGATCGCCCTGCTGCTGGCCTACCCGGCGGCCTACGCCATCACCCTGGCGCCGCCGGGGCGCCAGTCACGCTATCTGCTGCTGATCATGCTGCCGTTCTGGAGCAACTACCTGATACGGACCTACGCCTGGATTGTGCTGCTCAACCGGGAAGGCCTGATCAATCGCGGCCTGGGCGGACTGGGCGTGATCGATGAGCCGATCTCGCTGCTGTACAACGAATTCGCCGTGATCGTCGGGCTGATCTACAACTATCTGCCGTTTGTGATCCTGTCCATCTACGCCTCGCTGCAGCGCCTGAATCCGGAATTCCGCGAAGCCTCGGAGGATCTCGGCGCCCCGGCGTGGCGCACTTTTTTGCGGGTCACACTGCCCCTGACCCTGCCGGGCGTGGCGGCGGGCGGGGTGTTCATGTTCGTGCTGTCCATCGGCAATTTCATCACCCCGGATCTGTTGGGCGGCGGCCGGGTACACATGGTGGGGAATCTTGTGTACGACCAGTTTCTGTCGGCCCGGGACTGGCCGTTTGGCGCGGCCCTGTCCATGACCCTGATCGCCATCATGCTGTTGCTGCTATTTCTCCAGGCGGTGCTGGTGAACCGGGCGCAACGCGATCAGGGGCCGGCACATGCCTGACCGCGCCGGCGTTCACCTGGCGGCGCGGGTGCATCTGCGCCTGGTCTACGCGTTTTTGTATATCCCGATCCTGGTGCTGATGGTCCTGAGCCTGAATCGCGCCGGCCTGCCCACGGCCTGGACCGGCTTTTCCTTGAAGTGGTACGGCGTGCTGGCCGAAAGCCCGGCGATCGTCTCGGCGGTGCGCAACACCCTGGTCGTGGCGGTGAGCGCCACCGTGATCTCCAGCATCCTGGGCACCCTGTTGGCCATGGGCGCGGAACGGATGAACCGCTCCAGCACGCTGGATGCACTGTTGTTCGCACCCATGATCATCCCCGACATCGTGCTGGCCATTGCCCTGCTGTCGTTTTTCACGCTGCTGAATTTCACCCTGGGTCTGCACTCCATCATCCTCAGCCACGTGGTGTTCAACATCGCTTTTGTGTGCGCCATCGTCCGCACCCGGCTGCGCAATTTCGATCACTCCATCATCGAGGCGTCGGAGGATCTGGGTGCCGGTCGTTTCACCACCTTTCGCCGCATCACCCTGCCGGTGATATTCCCCGGGGTGCTGGCCGGTGCGTTGCTGGCGTTCACCCTGTCCATCGACGAATTCATCATCGCTTTTTTCACCGCCGGGCCCGGAGAAAGCTCCACCACGCTGCCCATGCGCATCTACGCCATGATCCGATTCGGCGTCACGCCCGAGATCAATGCCATGGCCACCATCGTGATGTTTGTCAGTTTTGCGCTGGTGCTCCTGTCACAACGTATCGACCGGGGATCGACTCAACCGTGATGGACACCTCTGCGCCCGTTATACGCCTGCAGGAGTTCAGCAAGCAGTTCGGTCTGGTGACCGCAGTCGACCGCATTTCAGTGGATTTTGAAGAAGGGGAATTCTTTGCCCTGCTGGGCCCATCGGGCTGCGGCAAGACGACCCTGTTGAGAATGATCGCCGGCTTCGAAACCCCCAGCGCCGGGCGCATGTTCCTGGGAACAGACGATGTCACCGACCTGCGTCCCAACCGGCGTCCGGTCAATCTCATGTTCCAATCCTATGCACTGTTCCCGCACATGAGCGTGCGGGGCAACGTGGCCTATGGACTGGAAATGGAACGCCTGCCCCGCGCCGACATTCGTCGCCGGGTGGACGAAGTGCTGGAGATGGCCAAACTGTCCGAGCTGGCGGACCGGAAGCCGGATCGACTGTCCGGCGGTCAGAAACAACGGGTGGCCCTGGCCCGTGCGCTGGTCAAACGCCCACGGGTGTTGCTGCTGGACGAACCCCTGGCGGCCCTGGACAAGAAGCTCCGGCAGGAGATGCAGCTTGAGCTCAAACGCCTGCAACACGAGGTGGGCATCACCTTTGTGGTGGTGACCCACGACCAGGAGGAGGCGCTGGTGATGGCGGACCGCATCGCCTTGATGCGCGCCGGCCGTATCGAACAGCTCGGCGACCCGAAAACCCTTTACGAGCAGCCGGCCACACGCTTCGTGGCGGACTTTATCGGCGTTGCCAACTTCTTCGACGGGACGGTGGCCGAGGGTGGCATCCTGGCACCCCCCCACGGTGTGCTGCGCGGCACGGTGCCCGGCGAACTGAGCCAAGGCGACAGCGCTACACTGACGGTGCGCCCCGAGCGAATTTTTCTGAAGACGGACAAACCGTCAGAGGCGGACAACGCGGTCCGGGGCGAGGTGATCGACCTGGCCTATCACGGCAGCGACGTCAGCGTGCACCTGTCGGTTGCAAACATTTCACGACAGCTCGTGGTGCGGCTCAGCGGCGAGGAGACCTACCGGCCCGGGCAATCCGTCTGGTGCTGCTGGAACACGGCACACGCTCGTATCCTGGCCTGATCATGGGCCGCAAACATCCAATCGGCGAGGAGAAACAACAATGAGCACAGGTAAAACAATCGCGTTTTTCCCCGAGGCCGCCTTCGGCCCGGCGCTGAATTCCGTGGGTATCGCCCAGGCGGTGGAAAAGCTGGGACACAAAGCGGTGTTTCTGTCGGACCCCGGGTTTGTGGAGATCTACCAGGACTACGGTTTCGAGGCCCACCCCGTCAACCTGTCCGAACCCATGCCGCCGGAGCAGATGGCCAAGTTCTGGGAGGATTTCATCAATGGCCACATCCCCAATTTCCGCAAATCCCCCTACGAGCAGATCGACACCTACGTCAAGGAATGCTGGATGGCCATAGTCGATTCCGCCAAATGGGCGGAAAAGGACCTGCCCGGGGTGCTGGGCCGGATCGGGCCAGACCTGATCTGCGTGGACAACGTGATCCTGTTCCCGGCCATCAAACAGTTCGGCAAACCCTGGGTGCGCATCGTGTCCTGTTCGGAAAACGAAATCGAGGACCCTGCTATCCCGCCGCATCTGTCTGGCTGCGGCGAGCACGACAGCGCCTGCCATGCCGCATTCCGCGCCCGATTCAACCAGGTGATCAAACCCATCCACGACGACTTCCAGGCGTTTCTCAAGGAAACCGGCGAGGCGCCCTATCCCCTGGGCCAGTTCTGCGAAGCCTCACCGTACATGAACCTGCTGCTGTACCCGGAATCGGTCAAGTTCACCCGAAGCGAACCCTTGGACCCGGCGCGATTCCAGTATCTGGAAGGCTCGGTCCGGCAGGAAAAGTCCTACCAACTCCCCGAGTTCAAGAGCCAGAAGGACGCGCCCCTGCTGTATATCAGCTTCGGCAGCCTGGGCGCTGGCGACACCGATCTGATGAAACGTCTGATTTCCGCCATCGGCCGGCTACCCTACCGGGCGCTGGTCAACCTGGGCGACTACGGCGACGCCTACGATGCCATGCCGGACAACGTCCATGCCGAGGCCTGGTATCCCCAGCCCTCGGTAATCGAGCAGGTCGACTGCGTGATCCACCACGGCGGCAACAACAGCTTTACCGAGTGCCTGTACTTCGGCAAACCCGCCATCATCATGCCCTACGTCTGGGACGGCCATGACAACGCAACCCGGATAGAGGAAACCGGCCACGGCTTCAAACTGGCGCGATACGACTGGAGCGAGGATCAACTGGCGGCAAAGATCCAGGCCTGCCTCACCGATGCGGCCATGGCGGAAAAACTGACCCGGACCAGCGCCCATATGCGGGCCAGCAACGGCACCGAAAAAGCGGCCCGGATTCTCGATGGGCTGGTGAACAGATTGATCAATCCATGAAGCCAGGACTTGCTGCCTTTCACTGATTGGGCGGTAGTCAATGAAGCAGGGGCACTCATGCATGAGACCCACGAATGCAGGGCAAGCGACAAAGTCTCAAACCCGACCGAATGAGATATGCCCCGTCCGTCCGGATGGTACTAACAATTTGACGGCGCGCTGCGGACTCTTCTCATGCCTGTGGTGGCGCCCAACCCGATCTGACCGGGGATCTTACAGGGTGCGCCAGCCGGGCCGGACCAACGTAACCCTCTGAGTGAATTCACTTTGTGCCACAGAATTGGCACTCCAAAGACCTTAGAGTTGCGCTTCCGGGCACTAAATCACGACTCCAATACCAGCCCGCAAACAATTCGACCCGACGTATGCTTATGACTCTTGGACCGCAGTTTCTGGATGTGAAATGAGGCATCTAAGGCCTCTGGAAAGGGCCTGTCGCAGGCCAACTCTATCCGATTCATGGCGTTAGCTTGGTCCGACCCAGATCGTCAGTAGAGAATTCACCCATGATCCCAAATACAAAAATATCACACACAATATTGGAGTTTGGTAAGTCCGTGATTCTGCAATTGCCAAATGACCATACAAAAGAGGAATTCGAAACTGCTATTAGAATAGTAATAACAGCTTGGAATGCTGTTGTAATGGACGACTGGGAGAAAAACAATAGATTTGAGGCGGAATTGTTGGCTACTATCAAGAATGCCCCAAAGGAGGCCCAAGTGGAAATTAAACGCCTTATCAAACGAAAGAAAAAATATTTTGGTTCAGATCCAAGGGCTGTTGGACATCATTGGGTACGGGAGGAGAGTGGCGAGTTTATATTTGGTTGCGAAGCGCGGTTAAACGTAGAAAATGCGCCAGCGGAAGAAACAAGGCACTAAATGAAATCTGCAGCCAAATCGGATAGCCGGGGGTTTTGCTCCCCGGCCTCCACCACACCCCGCATGCGGATCTGCACGGGGCGTTTCCTCCGGAGTGAAAAGGACCACCAACGATATGGTGACCTTCAACGCTGGCTACGCGACGAACCGCCAAGGCCGTTTCACCCGGTCGGGTGCGGTACTGCTTCTCACCCCCGAATCAGAACATGAACTCTCCGTGCCCAACCGCCGCATTTACCCTATCCCCTGCACCTGACGGCCTTCGTCATCTTGTGCTGACTCGCCCGGGGACTGAGCCTTCTATGCGGTTTCTGTCCGTCGGCTCGCACGTTTGCGCTCGGCCTTCCTTCAGACATCCCCTCGCGGGTTTGCCCTCGCCGTCGGCTAGTAGGTATCGTTGCCCACAACGTGGACATCGCAGGTACGCCTACAGGGGACCTGCACCCCATCAGTTCATGCCCATGTCGGGCGTACACAAGGCCGTCAACTCGGACGCATTTTTGGTTCGCTGCGCTTACTACAAATACACCGGTTACGGCTGGCGTTAGGCGCCATGTTGGGAAATTGAAATGTTCGAAACCGCAGGACTGGCTCTTGCAACGCTCTTCGCGACAATCGGACCAATTGGCGTATCCGCAATGTTCGCTGCGCTAACGACCTCTGAAAATTCAGAAGCGCGACGGTCCATGGCCATACGCGGAACTATCGTTGCGGCGTGTATCTTGTTGGGATTTGCGCTTGTCGGAGAGCGTCTCCTAACTGCTTTGGGAATTTCACTAGCTGCCCTAAGAATATCCGGCGGCATCCTCCTCCTGCTGATCGGAATTGACAAGGTATTCGCAAGGTCAGCCAGCGGAACATTTGCGACAGAAGAAGAAGAGCGAGAGGCAGAGACCAAACAGGATATTTCTGTTTTTCCCCTGGCGACTCCGCTTCTTGCGGGACCCGGCGCGATGGGAGCAATCATACTATTAATGGCCGACGCCAAGGGGGATCTCACAGATCAGATAGTTGTTGTTTCCTCTTTATTTATTATTTTGCTTCTAACACTGGGCGCACTGCTATCAGCCAGTAAACTGCAAAAACATCTGGGTGTTACCGGAATGCATGTTGTAGGACGGATCATGGGTGTTCTGTTGTCTGCGTTAGCGGTACAGTTTATTCTCGACGGGATTGCGCAGAGCGGGTTGGTAAGCACGTGAAGTGCCGCCCAACAAACGCATGCAATCGGACGTGGGGGAGCCGCGCCGCTGATGCGAGGCGTTAGCTGAATCAATCACTATAAATATTAAGAGATATTATGCTCGATTTCTCAAAGGGATCAGCCTTTGTTGATGAGAAGTTTGTTCCAATATCAGAGGCAAAGATATCGCTTCTCGATTGGGGTTTTCTTCACTCAGATGCAACATACGATGTGGCCCATGTCCGAGGTGGAAAATTCTTTCGACTCGATGATCACCTTGATCGTTTCTTTGCAGGGATGAAGATTCTGCGAATGTCTATCCCTTACACTCGCAGAGAACTTTCTGCCATCTTAAGCGACTGCGTCAGTAAGAGTGGATTACAGGAAGCCTATGTCGAAATGATCACAACCAGAGGGCTCCCAGAACCTGGGTCGCGAGATCCAAGAACGTGCAAGAATGGTTTTTTTGCTTTTGCGATCCCTTTCGTTTGGATTACAACGCCTGGCAAAGGGTTAGAGCTCATCGTGAGTCAAAGGCAACGAATACCTCCACAGTCAGTTGATCCGACTGTGAAAAACTACCATTGGCTTGACTTGGTAATGGGGCAGTTTGAAGCTTACGACAGGGGTGGTGAAACCGTTGCTGTTGTGGACGGAAAAGGAAATATCGCGGAAGGTCCGGGGTTCAATATATTTGGTGTAAAAAGTGAAATTTTCACAACACCGGGAGAAGGTGTTCTTGAAGGGATCACTCGCAAGACCGCAATAGAAATTGCTAAAGAGCTTGGCTACGATGTCATACAGGGTGCACTTACCCCAGAAGCGGCCCGCTCTGCTGACGAATTGTTTGCCACAAGCACTGCTGGAGGCATAATGGCGATCACAAAAATCGATGGTCAGAAAGTCTCGACAGGAAAAGTGGGGCCGATTACTCAGGAGCTGCAAGATAGATATTGGGCGTTGCACGATGATCCACGCTACGCTTATGAGATACACTATCAAGATCGTTGAGTTGCTTCATTCTCAGCCGGCTGACAAGGTAATCAATTCACCCGCTGTACGCTGCGCTTCAAGCGGCCAATTATTATGGCGTTAGACAGCTCATGACTTAAGGAAGGTCTGACGTATTTCTGAGCTACGCGAGAGAGGATCTGGTCATTGCCGGGCAACTCGCGGAACACCTACGAGAGGCAGGTCTTGATGTCTTCTGGGACCGGGAAATTCCGGTTGGGAGGACCTGGGAGAGCCATATCGAAGAGGCGCTTTCAAGAACCAGATGCGTTGTGGTGTTGCGGTCATCAACTTCGGTTGCATCCAATTGGGTTCGAGCCGAGGCCGCAGCGGCGGCCGATCGAGGTGTTTTAGCCCCGGCCATCATCGACTCCACAGACCTCCCTTTGCGCTTCACGGCCATTCAAACTGCGGACTTGGTAGGGTGGCGCGGCCGGCGGGAACACGCCGGGTTAGCGAAACTCACGGCTGCCGCTCATAGGCTTGCTGATATCGATAGACGGCCTCAGGATAATTCGGAGCAGGTACGCCGGATTCGAGACTCGGAAAGAGCGATAGCAATCGCGGAAGTGGAAACAGGGCCGAATCGAGGCCAGTCGGTTACCTTGACCGAAGGCACGACGAGCGTGACTGTGACTTCGTCCTCGACGACTCCTACGTCTCAAGGAGCCACTGCCGCCTTGAAGTTCAACCGGTCGTGCGCGGCTCCCTGGCTGGAAGCCAGTACAGTTTTGCCCTGATCGACTCGGGAAGTCACGCTGGCACGCGCGTCAATGGTGAGCGCGTTGAACGAGCGGAATTACGCAGCGGGGACCACCTACAGATCGGTGCAGTGCGTTTCATCTTCCGGATACTGGATGAAGGAACTGCCTAAGGAGCCATCTGATTTATTCTGGACGAAGCAGATTGAAGGGTGAAATGTGCAGATTCAAGGGGCGGATCGCGGGGCAGATCGCGGGTAATAGTTGTTCTATTGCCAAGATTTGCAACGATGAAGCCGTGCATTTCAGTCCCAAGATGCACGTTCACGAATGGATCAGAGGCTCCCTGAAAGCAGATGGACAGCGACCGGGTAATCCGCTGCGCGGCGTCATCGGCGACGTTAGGCGATTGGAGGAGCAATGATCAATCACCAAGGAGGATGTCACTGCGGAACAGTCCGTTTTGAAGTGCGGGCAGCGGCAATCATCAATGTATCCGAATGCAATTGCAGCATATGTTCGAAATCGGGTTATCTGGGCATGATTGTTCCTCGAGATCGATTCACTCTGAAATCCGGAGAGGAAAGCCTTACTGAGTACACGTTTGATAGTGGTGACGCGAAGCATCTATTCTGCAAGCATTGCGGGATCAAGTCGTTCTACATTCCTCGCTCACACCCTGATGGAGTGAGCGTCAATGCAAGATGCCTTGATCCGGGAACGGTCGAAAAACTGAATATCACACGGTTCGACGGGAAAAATTGGGAGCGATACTATCCGAATGGCAAAGCTGATGGATATTCGAACTAGTAAGGAGATATTGCCTAACAAACGCATGCGGTCGGGCCTAACCACTCGCTACGCTCGTGGTTAGGCCACCGGCGCGAGGCGTTAGGCGCGGAATCCGAGCGATGTCTGTCCGGTACGGAAGCGCTATACCCGCACGTGAACGGCGAACGAATTGACGAGGAATACCTATGGGCGTTTTAGTGGTAACTGGGTCTAGTCGAGGTATCGGCGCTGCGGTAGCCCGCCTCGGCGCCCACAAGGGCTGGGCGATCTGTGTCAATTGCTCTAGTTCAGTTGATAACGCCGAGGCGGTTGCATCGGATATCCGGAATGAAGGCGGTCAAGCCATGGTCGCGGCCGCCGACGTGAGCTCGCCTACGGAAGTCGAGGAAATGTTTGAAAAGGTGAGAACAAAGTTGGGCCCAGTTACGGGATTGGTGAACAACGCAGCCGGTGAAGGAAGCCAAGGACGCGTCGAAGAATTGGACGCCAATGCGACGCGGCGACTTTTTGAAGTAAACGTTCTCGGACCATTTCTGTGCACTCAAGCTGCAGTAAAGCAGATGTCCACTCGGTTCGGAGGACAAGGCGGCGCAATTGTGAATATCTCATCGGCCGCTGCCAAGCATGGCGGCGGTGGCCACTATGTCGACTACGCAGCCTCGAAGGCCGCAATAGATACAATGACCTACGGCCATGCGGTTGAGCAGGCCGATGCAGGTATCCGGGTCAATTGCGTTCGGCCTGGAACCGTCTGGACGGAGATGAATCGCCTCTATATGGAGCGGGATCCGGGGTACGCAGAGAGGATCATCGGCAAGACGCCACTCGGGCGCGCAGCTGAAGAGGCGGAAATTGCCAACGGCGTTCTCTGGCTCCTGTCCGACGAAGCGTCCTACACAACGGGCGCAATACTCGATATTTCAGGCGGAATGGTAGCCCCGTAGTCTGACGTGAGAACTGCGCTGTCCACGTTAACACTACCAAACCAGATGTCACGACAGGTGCCAACAAGGCGCTGCAGCTGACGGCCATGGTAATTCGATAAATGGATTGGAAGATATTCTTAACAATATTTGGTGCGGTTTTCATCGCTGAGCTTGGCGATAAAACTCAGCTGGCAACTATGCTATTTGCTGCCGATAAGGAGGTCAGTAAATATACGGTATTCTTTGCTGCTTCCGCCGCGCTTATTGTCGCGTCTGCGCTGGGTGTTTTGGCGGGAACATTATTGTCAGAGTACATCAATGAAAAGTATCTCCACTATATTGCAGGCATAGGCTTCATTTGTATCGGTGCTTTCACCTTATACAATGCCTAAAACACATAACAAAACGTGCAATAGTCGCCCTTCGGGCTGGACAGCTAAAAGCCAATCAAGAAAAGGAAACCGGCGAGGCGCCCTATCCCCTGGGCCAGTTCTGCGAAGCCTCTCCTTACATGAACCTGCTGCTGTACCCGGAACCGGTCAAGTTCACCCGAAGCGAACCGCTGGACCCGGCGCGATTCCAGTATCTGGAGGGCTCGGTCCGACAGGAAAGGTCCTACCAGATCCCCGAGTTCAAGAGCCAGAACAACGCACCGCTGCTGTATATCAGCTTTGGCAGCCTGGGTGCCGGCGATACCGACCTGATGAAACGTCTGATTGCAGCCATCGGCCGGCTACCCTACCGGGCGCTGGTCAACCTGGGCGATTACGGCGACGCCTACGACGCCATGCCGGACAATGTCCATGCCGAGGCCTGGTATCCCCAGCCCTCGGTGATCGAGCAGGTCGACTGCGTGATCCACCACGGCGGCAACAACAGCTTTACCGAGTGCCTGTACTTCGGCAAACCCGCCATCATCATGCCCTACGTCTGGGACGGCCATGACAATGCAACCCGGATAGAGGAAACCGACCACGCCTTCAAACCTGGCGCACTACGACCTGCGCGGCTTGTCCGCAGCTGAGCTTGGTCGTTACGGAGCGTAGTTCGGTAGCCTAGCCAAGCGCCTGCTTTCAATCCGGAGCTGCCATTCGCCACACTGCAACGAGGCTGTCCGCTAACATCGACCCACACCTGCCGGTCGTCGGTGCGCCATCGATCGGCAGCTCTGCAGCGGAAGCGGACATTTCACCGGGCCGCCAGTACCGCTTGGCGGCTTCACCCCCCTTAGGGAGAGAGCAGATCTGCGTGCGTGTCCGTGGCATAAAGAAGAAACGCCGCAACGGCGAAGATGCGGCGCAGACAGTACGTCATCATGCATTTTGAGCTTGTGTTTTGGCCCGGAGCGCCGCAACGCTCCAAGCCATATTCCCAATCACTCGTCGCCCGGATAGGGGAATTCCTGACCCAGCGCCTCTTCAGCTTCCTTGTAAACTCCCCGAAGCACCTCATCTACGCCATTCCATTTTCCGCCGATGATGAAGTCGGAGTAGATAATGTCCTCTACTGGAATACCGGTATTCTCGCTGAACTTCTCTCTGTCAGTATCGCCGCCCGGTGGTTGCGCTTCTCCCGCCATCGGTGGTGACCAAGTTGCCTCTTCAACGACCGCCATGCGGACCCGGATCTCGTCTTCTGTGATATTCCAAACCATGAAGTCTTCGGCGAGGCTCAACGGTCCGTCATAGGTGGTTCGGATCCGGTCATTAACTTCTGCCGTGGTGTCGAAATCCTTGAAGAAGTGATAGGCGACCGCCATGCGCGGCTGGATCTCGCTCATGACCTTTCCAAAGGCCTCGGGCGCCGTGTGGATCTGCGTTCCGACGAGGAGCGCGCTTTCCGGTGTGAAGCCCATTTTTGAGATCATTGTTGGAACTGCGACGAAGCACTCGTGGATCGCAAGATCGGCGTCCTTGGCGTACTCGTTGAACCATGTATTAGGGTAGGTATCCGACCCGAACACGAACTTCAGGCCGTTCCATTCCAGGCTAAAACTAACCGGGCCATCGAGTGAGTGGATCGCTGGGAAGGATCGTATCGTCACCCCATTTTCTTCGTAAACAACGGCGTTCTCGCCCTTGTAGTCGAACTCGTTTACTTCAAGGTCGTAGCCCCGGAAATCCACGAGGCCGACGCGGCCAGCGAGGTCCCATCGATAAACATTTCTTAGCGCCTCGATGGCTGCGGCCGTTCCTAGCTCCTCAGACGGACCGCTTGGCCCCCAGACGCGCAGCGGCTTTTGCCGGCCCATGAGAGCACCACCGATCCAGAGTTCGGCCAGCGATCCGAAATGGTCGGCATGGAGGTGGCCAATGAAGACCTTGTCGAGAAAGTCATAAGGAATCTGCAGCGACGAGAGCCGCTCGGCCGAACCTGAGCCGATGTCGAAAATAAACTTATCGCCATTGCCGAGTTCTACGAGGAAGCACGCCGCCGCCTGCGCCGCACGCGTCGTAGGCATACCCGTCCCGCAGGCAATGACACGCATCTCGTCCTTCGTCAGCGCCTCGGTGTTGGGATAGTAGGTGTCTCGTTCTTCGAACGGCTCGGTTGGGGAAACATCCTGCGCAAGAACATGAAAGGGCATCACGCTAAGTGCGACGATTGCGACCAAGTGCGCCAGGCGTGGCGCTCCGAGCATATTTCCGGCGATACTTGGATGTGAAGTCACAACAACCTCCATTTGGCGAACGACCTTGAGTAAGACGATAACGACAACTGGACAGCCCAGTCTAGTTTCTAGTATAGCAAAAGATCGAGCAACTGGGCGGCCTACGGGGCGCGTCTCTAAGTCGGATTGGCTGGACAAAGCAATGGAGGTCTTTGTTTCCGGCGGCATCGACGCCGTCCGGGTGGTCGACCTAGCACGACAGCTGAACATCTCAAAAAGCGGGTTCTACTGGCATTTCCGGGATCGCGCGGAATTGCTCGAGGCAATGAAGCTCTACTGGGTCGATGAGTTCAGTCGCCAGTTCATAGACGACGTCCACGCTCACGAGGGGCCGCTTCGGGAACGCCTCGTCTCACTCATTCGAGCAATCCGCGCGAAGGAAGGCGGCAAACTGGACCTCGCCTTCACGTCCTGGGCTCAGACCGATCCGAGCGTGCACGACCTTGTTGACCGCGTCAGGGACATGCGGATTGCCTTTGTCAAAGAACTGCTGTCCACAACTGGCGTCAGCGATGAAAAGCTGACCTCGCGCGCCAAGCTTTTCGTGGTCTATTTCTCGTGGTCGGAAGTGATGTTTGAGCCGAACACTTACGAACTTGTAGACGAAGATCTGAACGCGATTCTCGATATCATTGTTGGTGAAGATCGTGGCTGAAATCCCGAGGGTAAAGGACAAAGATCTTATAGACGAACCAGACGCTGCAGCGGATGCTGGGACCGGCGGCCCTGAGCTCAACGTCAATCGTCTTCTTCATGTCTTCTTTTGGTCGTGAACGGTCAGTCCGGGTAGCGGGCGGCTGATCCGTCCCCCGACGGACCGTTCCCGGCCAACTGCGGCCGCTCGGCATGCCCCTATCGACCGGCAGCTTGATGCTGGTGGACTAAACCGCTCGCGCGGTAGTTGGTGCCAGGGTTTGAGGGTGTCGGCGCCTTAGGGTTTGTGCCTGTTTCCTATGTTGAAGATTGAGGCATTTCGCCTCGCTTGACATCAGG
>Ga0316190_10002248_pt1 | contig 13979 bp, 10 predicted proteins | sample Eddworburrow2_MG_FD_204929 | JGI IMG/M metagenome (GOLD analysis project Ga0316190, IMG submission 204929) | Coastal sediment microbial communities from Maine, United States - Eddy worm burrow 2 | ecosystem: Environmental > Aquatic > Marine > Coastal > Sediment | place: USA: Maine | collected... | reverse complement strand
ATGGCCTTTTTTCTTTTGTCGGGGTAGAGAGATTCGAACTCCCGACCCCCTGCTCCCAAAGCAGGTGCGCTAACCGGACTGCGCTATACCCCGTTCGATCACGCCCAGGGGCGATTTTCGAGCTGCAAATGTAATAATTATTTCCTTAATCTTATCCTCACATCCCTAAAAGGGATCGGTCCAGGGTACACCTCCCTGTTTGTAACAAAAGCTTAACACTGGCTTAATGATCATGTAATGATTAAAGGATTCCTTTGTCTCGAAAACAAAACCATAACAATGAGACTCAGAATCTACTTAATCGCCCTCGCATTCACACTATTTGCAGGGAATGCCCTTGCACAGGAGGCTGATGCTGAATTTAAACGCAGCGGAAAGGCTTTTATGAAAGTCTATACCAACTACCACAGCACCTGGACCAATGGGGAAGCCAACAAAGTCTTTGAAATTCAAAGGGCCTACTTCGGATACCAGTACCAGTTGAGTGAATACATTTCCGGAAGACTGACCCTCGATGTGGGGGATCCAAATTTTGGAGATCTGGAGATGACCGCCTATCTGAAACATGCTTTTGTGCAATACAAAAAGAACCGTTTTACGGCCAAGATTGGAATGATCGGTCTGCATCAGTTCAAGTTGCAGGAAGATCTTTGGGGCGGACGGTACCTGTACAAATCTTATATGGATGAATACAAGTTTGGTCCCAGCGCCGATCTGGGAGCCTATGTGGCCTACGACATCCATAAGATTCTTAGTGTGGATCTGACTATTGCCAATGGTGAGGGTTACAAGAAACTGGAGTCAGACACTGCCCTGAAATACAGTGTAGGTACAACGATCAAGCCTTTGGAAGGATTGGATCTTCGTGCCTCCTATGATTATATGGGAAAAGATTCTGCCCAGCAAACCCTGGCTTTTTATGCAGGTTACAGCAAAGGGAAAGTTGCCGTGGGTGCTGAATACAACCACCAACTCAATTACAAACGGATCAACGGACACGATCGTTCAGGTGTATCCTTATATGGATCCTACCTCTTCAAGAAGATCAGGTTGTTTGGACGATATGATTTACTTAGCTCCCCCACCCTCAGCACTGATACCGATCCATGGAACTATGCCAGTGATGGTCAGCTGGTCATCGCAGGAGTGGAATTCAGACCAATAAGAGGCCTGATTGTAACGCCCAATTACCAGGCCTGGATACCAGCCGATAAAAGCGGTGTGGCAAATTCAATCTACCTGAGTCTTGAAATAAAATTCTAAGAGAATAAACACAAATCAATATGAAAAATCTAATTGGAATCCTAGCTCTTGCCGTACTTCTTTCCTCTTGTGGAAATAGCAGTGGAGGCGGAGATAAGAAATCGAAAAACGTCAGCCTTACAGCTGCCGGAGCCACCTTCCCTCTTCCCTTTTACAACCTGGCCATTAAAAATTATTCGAGCAATACCGGCACTCTTCTCACCTATGGTGGAGTAGGCTCCGGGGGAGGAATCAGAAGTCTTACGGACAAGGTGGTTGATTTTGGAGCTACCGATGCATTCCTGAGTGATGACAAGGAAGCCGAAATGCCCGCAGAGATTGTACATATACCTACCTGCATAGGTGCCGTGGTAATTGCATACAGCCTGCCAGGTGTGGAGGACTTGAACTTATCCAATGAGAATCTCCAGGATATTTTCCTGGGAAGAATCACCAACTGGAACGATTCGAAGTTGAAGGAAACCAATCCAGGGATTGAGCTTCCTGATTTGGCTGTTACCGTGGTACATCGCTCCGATGGAAGCGGGACCACCTATATCTTCAGCGATTTCATGAGCAAAATAAGTTCCGAATGGGAAAGAGTAGTAGGCAGGGGGAAATCCCTGAAGTGGCCTGTGGGCCTTGGTGGCAAGGGAAATCCTGGCGTTGCAGGCACCATCAAGCAAACGGCTGGAGCCATAGGATACATTGGTTCCGAATTTGCATTTGCCCAGAAAATTCCGGTAGCACAGGTCGAAAACAGTGCAGGGAAATATGTGACTCCAAGCCTGGAATCGATCAGTGCAGCCGCCCAGGGAGAAATCCCCGTAGATACAAAGGTGATGCTCACCTGCTCCAGTGATCCGGATGCTTACCCGATCAGTGGTTTTACCTGGTTGATTCTTTACAAAGAACAGGCCTACGATGGAAGATCCAAAGTGCAGGCAGAAGAGACTCTTAAGTTCCTCTCCTGGATCATTGAAAAAGATGCGCAGGCTCTGGCTCAGCAGGTAAACTATGCCCCACTTCCGGAAAAAACCGTTGCCCAGGCCAGGAAGATTCTGGGATCGGTGGTATTCGACGGACAGCCCATAGTACAATAGCAGCTGCGTGAATCCCACAAAAACAGTACTGGTTTTAGCTTCTGTAGTAGTTGTTCTTATTACAGCGGGAATGATGTACTCCCTAACGAGTGGTGCCATTCCTGTTTTTAAAGAGTTTGGTTTACGCTTTATCGTCTCCTCGGAGTGGAATCCCACCGAGGGTCGCGAAGACTATGGTGCCCTGCCCTTTATTGTGGGAACCGTACTAACTTCCGTCATTGCCATCATCCTGTGTTTCCCATTGGCTTTTTCCACCTCCCTTTTTATTGGAGAGTATTACCGGGGCACACGAATGGCCAGCATTACCGGTACCATGGTGGACATGCTCGCAGGAATTCCTTCCATAGTCTACGGACTCTGGGGTTTTTACGTATTGAGGCCCATGATCGTAGCCTTTGGATGGAGTGCCCAGGGATTCAGCATTTTCACAGCCGGAGTGGTTCTGGCCATTATGATCATACCCTATGCTACCTCAATCACCACGGAAATCATCAAGATGGTCTCCAACGATCTGAAAGAAGCAGCCTATTCCCTGGGAGCCACCCGGCGTGAGGTCATCTTTTCTGTGATCATCCCCAATGCACGTTCGGGAATTTTCACCTCTTACATTCTGGCCTTTGGCCGTGCCCTGGGTGAAACGATGGCAGTAACCATGCTCATCGGGAATTCAAACATCGTACCCAAGGGGATCTTCCAAAGTGGAAATACCATGGCCAGCGTGATTGCCAACCAGTTCGGGGAAGCAGACGGACTCAAACTCAGTGCGCTGGTAGCCATTGGCCTTCTGCTCTTTGTGATTACCGGGATAATCAATGGGATTGGTAAACTGATCATTAAAAAATACAGCGTGTGATGGCCCTGAGGATCAGAAATCAGCGGCAGGATTTTCCAGGCCTGAGCAGGCGCCTGGCAAAGGATCGCTTGTTTAAGGGTGGAGTGTTCTTTTTGTCAATGGTCACCATCTCTCCCATTGTATTGATTATCTATAAGCTGGTTTCCAATGGCTACAGACAGATCAATTTTGATTTTTTCTCAAAAAAAGCCCCCGACACCTATGAAGCCATGGTGGCGGTCGGAGCTGGAGAGATCATTCCCGGTGGCATACTGAACGGTATTACCGGAACCCTGTTCATGGTATTAATAGCCTCAGTGATGGCCATACCCCTTGGTTTATTGATCGGAATATTCCTGTATGACCAAAAGACCAAAAGGTATGCAGGCCTCGTACGCGACCTTGTGGATATCCTTCAGGGAGTACCTTCTATTGTATTGGGACTGATTGCCTATTTCTGGGTGGTGAAAACCATTACCCATGGTTTCTCGGCACTGGCCGGAAGTACAGCTTTAGCCATTATGATGCTACCATTGATTATTCGGTCGACCGAAGAGACCCTTAAGATGATCCCCGAAACCATCCGGGAGGCTGGTTATGCCCTTGGCGTTCCCTATCATAAAATCATTCTCAGGGTGCTGATTCCCTCCGGATTCAGTGGTCTAGCAACTGGAATCCTGCTGGCCATTTCGAGGGTGATTGGTGAAACAGCTCCACTGATGCTGACGGCACTTGGAAGCATGGAAGTCAACTTAAACATAGCCAAACCTACCAGTGCAGTTCCGCTCCTGATCTGGGAATTTTACAACGATCCAAACATGGTCGACCTTATATGGTCGTCATCTCTTTTTCTGATGATGATCGTGCTCTTACTGAACCTGCTTTCCAAGCAGCTTATTGCCAAAAGGACTTAGATAATGAGTGAATTGATTAAACATATTAGCGATCCTGTTCTGGAGATAAAAGATTTATCGGTCTCCTACAACAAAGATAAACCGGCCGTCTCAGAGGTGAGCGCCGGCATCAAGAGGAACAAGGTTACTGCCATCATGGGGCCATCTGGTTGTGGCAAAAGTACCCTGCTACGGGCCATCAACCGAATGCACGACCTCTATCCCAATATTAAGATCGAGGGAGACATCTTTCTGAACGGGGAGGATACTTCCGATTTATCGACCATCATGTTGAGGCGAAAAATCGGCATGGTGTTTCAGCGCCCCAATCCCTTTCCAACCATGAGCATCCATGATAATGTAATTGCCGGATACAAGCTCAACGGAATCAGGCTTAGCAAGAGTGACAGGAACGATATTGTGGAAAAATCCTTGCGCGATGTGGCCCTCTGGGATGAGGTGAAGGATTCACTTACCAAAAGGGGCACTTTTCTTTCGGGCGGACAACAGCAAAGGCTTTGCATTGCACGTGCTCTTGCCTTCCGCCCGGACGTGATCCTGCTGGATGAGCCCACTTCTGCCCTCGATCCGGTGGCTACCAAAAAGGTGGAAGAATTGCTGGTACAATTGAAAGAAGACTATACCATTCTTCTGGTTACCCACAACATGTCACAGGCAGCCCGTATTTCAGATTTCTCCATGTTCATGTATCTTGGTGAATTGATAGAGTATGGGAAAACCAAAGACATGTTCGTAAAACCGGTAGATAAACGTACTGAAGAATATCTTACAGGAAAATTTAGTTAACCCCTTATTTAAGAGCTATGACCACAAACAAAGACCTGGCCATCCAGAAAATTGAAAAGGAGTTTGAAAAACTCTCCAACCTGGTCCTGGAACAGCTTCAGCTACTGGATGAGGTGCTGAACAGAGAAAAAAAATCCGGCAGCGGTAAAATCCTGGAGAAATTGACAAGCAATGAGGAACTTATAGATAAATATGATGTTCAAATTGATGAGCAAATCATCAAAGTCATGGTTCTTTATCACCCCATAGCCACCGATCTGAGACGCTTGTTCGCCATTTATCACATGACCATCAATCTTGAAAGAGTAGGCGATCTGGTGCTAAACATTGCCAGTACTCATTCGGAAATAAAAGACAGTGCCCTGCTGACAGAGTCTGCTTCCACGCTTCAAAACATGCTTAAGATCACGTCAAAAATGGTGAACAAAGCCCTGCTGTCCTTCATTAATAATGATACAGAATTTGCCAAATGGACCATCAACAAAGACATGGAATTTGATGAATTAAACCGGAAATTGCAGAAGAAGAACATTAAATCGGCCGGACTCCCCAAGGAAAGTCAGCGTGTCCTGAACAACCTGGTGGATGTACGAAGCATCATCTCCTCCCTGGAGCGGATTGGAGACAATGCCACCAACATTGCTGAGTCGTCATATTATTCCATGACCGGATCCAATATCAGACATCAGAATCCTAAAACGGAGAATTAGTGTTATCTTTTAAAAACAAATTATGACCTGAACATCATGGACTTATCCGGCTACACGATATTGATTGTTGACGACGAAGAAGACCTTTGCGAAATACTGCAATTTAACCTGGAAGGTGAGGGCTTTCTCACCGAAGTGGCCCATTCTGCTGAGGAGGTTCTTTCTTTGGATCTGAAATCTTTTGACCTGATTTTGCTGGATGTTATGATGGGCGAAATGTCGGGCTTTAAGCTTGCCCAGTTACTACGTAAGGAGCACGGCTTGAAGATCCCCATCATATTTATTACTGCCAAAACTGCCGAGGACGATCTGCTAACCGGATTTAATCTTGGAGGCGACGATTACATCACCAAGCCTTTCTCGGTGAAAGAGGTTACCGTCAGGGTCAAGGCAGTGCTAAAAAGGGCCTCTGGCTCAGAGAAGCGGGCCGAAGCAGCTATTGTGGTGGATGAGATGAAGCTCAGTTTCAAAAAACGTAAGCTCTACATCGGGAAAAAAGAAGTGGAGCTCACCAAGAAGGAATTTGAAATCCTGGCTTTGCTCCTGGGAAGTGAGGGAGTCATTTTCTCCAGAGACGATATTCTCAACAGGGTTTGGGATGACAAGACCATTGTGGCTGAAAGAACCACCGATGTGCACATCACCAGGCTCAGGAAAAAATTAGGCTCCTATGGGAAATACATTAGGAACAAACCGGGCTATGGCTATGCCTTTGAAAAACCCGCCAAAAAATAATTTTTGATCAGCTATGTTACTAAAATTGAAATTTCAACAACGGCTATTTATATCCTTCTCTGTAATATTTGTCATATTCACCATATTGGTGCTGGCTTTCCAGTATCAAAGGGAGAAGGGATTCAGAAAAAGTCAGCTCGAAAGCAGGCTTGATCACATTACCGTGCTTACCCATAACTACATCCAGAGCAATGAAATTTCAGAATCGGGAAATTTTCGAATGATTGATTCGCTGGCAGGAATTATTCCAGGCTTGAACACCCGCATCACGGTGATCGATCCCCAGGGGCAAGTGTTGTATGACAGTGAGGTAAGTGATTATGAAGGCATGGAGAACCACCTGCAGCGACCAGAGGTCAGGGCATCGGTGGCCTCTGAGTTTGGAGCGAACATCAGGGAATCAGCTACCACGGGAAGCAGCTATTACTACTATGCAAGGTTCTATTCCGACTATTTTGTCCGAACCGCAGCCCTCTATGACATTCGGATCAGGGATTTCCTGCATGTGGAAAAGCTATTTATCATCTACCTGGTATCTCTCTTTGTCTTTATCTCCCTCCTGCTCTTTCTTATGACCCGGCGGTTTTCACTGACCATTATGAAGCTGAAAGACTTTGCCATCAGGCTGGGCATGGGGAAAACTGACCATGCATCTATAAGCTTTCCCGACGACGAGCTGGGCGACATCGGCAAACAGATCATTTCCATTTATGAAGAGCTGAGAAATGCCCAGGAAGAGATCCTGGTGGAGAAGAACAAACTCTTCTCTCACTTAAGCGCCCTGAATGAAGGAATCGCCTTCTTCTCTCCCAATAAAGAGAAGGTGCTGACAAACAACCAGTTCATCCAAAATCTAAATCTCATCTCCCATAAGAGCACCATATCTGCAGAAAAGATTTTTGAGGTAAAAGCCCTGAAATCCATGGTTCAGTTTATTGATCAGCAGCTTGAGAAATCAGCCGACCACCAGGATGACAATCCGTCTAAAATGGAGATTGATCTGGAGAGGGAAAATCGCTATTTCAATGTAAAATGTGTCTTCTTCCAGGATCGTAGCTTCGAAATTGTGATTACCGATACAACCCGACTGGAGAAGAGAAGGCTTATCAAGCAGGAGATGACCTCCAACATATCACATGAATTGAAAACTCCGGTGGCCACCGTTCTGGGCTATCTCGAAACACTCCAGCAGAACAACCTGGATGCCAAAAAACAGAAGTACTTTATTGACAAAGCTACTGCGCAGGCAAAACGACTATCCGATCTGATCGAAGATATCTCTACACTGAATAAAATTGAGGAAGCAGGAGATTACTATGCCTTTGGAGCAGTGAACATCCGGAACATAGCCCTGGAAGTGAAAGAGAATATGCAGCAAAAGCTGGATGAAAAAGGCATCAAGGTCGAAATCTCTATCCCTGAAAAGCTGGTCGTAAAGGGCAATCAGTCCCTGCTTTTTTCGGTTTTCTACAACCTCTTCGATAATGTGATCAAATATGGCGGAGATAACATTGCCATACACCTTACCTCCTACCTGGAAGATGACAAATTCTACTATCTTTCCTTTGCAAACACAGGAACAGAGATTGACGAAAAACACCTCTCCCGCATCTTTGAACGTTTCTACCGCATCGACGATGGCCGTTCACGCAAGACAGGTGGCACGGGTCTCGGACTGGCCATTGTGAAGAATGCCATTGTATTGCATGGGGGAAATATCTCTGCCCGTCAATACAGGGAGAAGGGCCTTGAATTTCTGTTCTCCTTAGAGAAGTAATGGAAAAAGCCAGGAAATTGCTAAGTGAGTCTCCCTATGCCAGATGGGGAATCTTATTATTGCTCGGCCTCACTCTTTCGGTGAACTACTATTTCTATGATGCCTTTTCCTCTTTGAAGGCTCTCCTTACCCAGGAATTTGCTTTTACCAATACCCAGTACGGACTGTTTGTTTCCTTCTATGCCGTCCCCAACACCTTCTTATTGATGGCGGTACTTGGAGGGATGATCCTGGACAGGCTGGGCATACGACGCACCGGTTTTATGTTTGTATTTTTTATGGCATTTGGGGCGGTCCTGACCGCCTATGGCGCCAGTGATTTTTACAGGGCCGGCGGACCCGGATACCAGATGATGTCTTCCATTTTCCCTCAGTACAGTGCTGAACTGAAAATGATGCTGGCCGGCAGGTTCTTTTATGGTTTGGGCGCTGAAACCAGTATAGTGGTGGTAAGCAAAGCCCTGGTGAAGTGGTTCAAGGGAAAGGACCTGGCTCTTGCTTTTGGTTTGAAGGTAGGTTTCGGCCGGCTGGGTTCCTTTCTGGCACTCAGGGTATCCCCTACCCTGGCACAGGATGGCACGCATCTGACCACGGCCATCTGGTTTTCTGCCATATTGGTCTGTATCGGCCTTCTCGCATTCCTGGTATATATGTTGTTTGATCTGAAGCTGGACCGGGAGAAAGAAGTCCCGGCCCAGAAGAGCCCGAAGGAGAAATTTGTTCTGCGGGATATTCTGAGCATTCTTGGAAACCGTGCCTATATATACATTATGTTGCTTTGTGTGACCTTTTATTCCGCCGTTTTTCCATTTATAGCTTTTGCGCCAGATTTCTTCTATCACAAATTTGGTATCACTCTTATCGAGAGTGGCAAGGTTACTTCTTTACTTCCCCTGGGAACCATGCTATTTACACCTTTATTTGGTTTTCTTGTGGACAGGAAGGGCCGGAGTGCCACTGCCATGATCATCGGGGCCTCTACCCTGGTGCTGGTACACCTGGTCTTTGCCCTGACAACCTTGCAGCCACACTTTTTCCTGATACTTCTGGGCATTGCATTTTCCCTTGTGCCAGCTGCTATGTGGCCTTCCATGGTGAGGCTGGTGAAGGAAAAAGAAATCGGCACTGCTTACGGAATGATGTATTCCGTGCAGAATCTCGGTCTCTGGGGAATACCCATTCTGGCCGGCATAGTACTGGATAAAACCAACCCGGGGAATCCGGAAATCCTGAACTATACACCCACAATGCTCCTGTTTGCGGGGCTGAGCCTGCTGGGACTGCTCTTCGCTATCATTTTGAAATGGGAAGATTCCAGGGGTTCTTATGGAGTCGAACTTCCTCTGAACAAGAAATAGAACACTGCTCAGGCAATCTGATTGCATCTAAGTAGATCATCCCATATATTTATTTAATAATACCTGGAATCTATGTGTTTAGCCGTGCCGGGAAAAGTTATATCCATAGACCTGTCCGATCCGGAATGGAAATAATAAAATCGCATCCTGAAGGGAAGGAAACTGCAATTATTGGCAAAGTCACAGACGAACATCCGGGCACTTTGAGCTTACAAACCACCATTGGTAGTTCGCGTATCGTGGACGTTATTTCAGGAGAACAGCTACCGAGGATTTGCACGGAAATCAAAAAATGTACTAAAGACAAGCCTAAGAGACAATTTAGCGCAATCTAGATTAGCTCAAAATAACCCCCTGTTTATGTTTAATTTTTTAACAATCAGCACAGGGTTTCAATATTTTTGTGTATTTTTTTGCCGCTAAACAAACTAAACTAACTTTCTTGTTATATTCTACTGTCATAACTGCGTTCTATAAAGAACGTTGTACACATCAAACCCTTAAAACTATCCAACTATGCGTGTATCTTTGAAATGGAAAAGCGGATTGCTGTCGCTACTCCTACTCATCTTTGCGTATTCAACGTACGCTCAGGAAAGAACGGTTACAGGAACTGTAACTTCAGATGATGCGGGAGCACTTCCCGGGGTTAACATTGTAATTCAGGGCACCACTCAAGGTGCAGTTACCGATGTTAACGGAAATTACACAATTAATGTTTCTGGACCTGATGCGGTCCTGGTATTCTCTTTCATCGGTTACTCCACTATGGCAGTCACCGTGGGCGACCAGTCGAACGTTAGCCCTGTTATGGCTCCGGATGTTACTGCACTGGACGAAATTGTAGTCACCGGATATACCTCCGTAAGACGGGCGGATATCACCGGGGCAGTAGCCATTGTGGATGTAGAGGAAATGAATCAGATCACTTCGGTTAGTGTTCTCGGGAAACTTGAGGGACGCGCAGCAGGTGTGACCGTGGGTTCAAACGGACAGCCCGGAAGCTACAACACCGTCAGGATCAGGGGGATAAGCTCCTTTACAAACAACGATCCGCTTTATATCGTGGACGGCGTCCCCATCGAAACGAGAGACTTGAATTACCTGAATCCTAATGATATAGAATCGATCCAGGTATTGAAGGATGCTTCTACTGCATCGGTATATGGTGCCCGCGCAAACAACGGGGTAATCATTGTTACCACCAAAAAGGGAAAGAAGGGGAAAGCCCAGCTCAATGTAGATGTTAGCCTGGGTGTCGCAAACCCCATAAGAGGTTATGACAAAATCCTGATCCAGGATGCTCTGGATTACCATGAGATAGTCAGGCAGAGCCATGTGAATGCAGGACTGGCGGTTCCCACCAATATTTACGGCGATCCAAACAATCCGAGTGTTCCCAATTACATCTGGCCCAATGACGGAGTCAACCCGACCCAGACCGTCGACGAGAGCCTCTATTCATGGCCCGATTACCTGATTATGGAGGGTTCCGCTGGTACTAACTGGTGGGATGAAGTCTTTGATCCCTCACTGGTGCAGGACTACAACCTCGGCATGAGCGGAGGAACAGAAAATGCAGTATACAATGTATCGGTTCAGTATTACAACCAGGACGGTACCATGAAACACAACTGGATGGACCGCTATTCCATTCGGGCAAACAGTGAGTTTAGTTTTGGCCGTCTAAGCTTCGGTGAGAATATTGCCTTCTCGAAGATACAGACAGCTGGAGGTCTTGGGAACTTTGGAATCAGTTCAGGCAACGCCCGAATGGGTGAAGGATCGGTGGTTAATAATATCATCAAGGCTCAGCCGGTCATTCCCGTGTATGACATCGACGGATACTTTGCCAGTGGAAAAGCTGTTACCCTGGGTAACGTCACCAACCCTGTCAGGCAAGCAGTACTGGCCAAGGACAATATCACTAATCAGTACATGGTAGTCGGAAATGTATTCGCCGCTGTAGATATAGTTGAAGGCTTGCAATTCAAGAGTAGCTTCGGGGTTAATATCTTCAACTCGCTTTACAAGGGCTTTAATTACCCAACGCCTGAAAACTCAGAGCCTACCATGGTTTGGAGCATGAATGAGAATTATGCGACACAATTGGAATGGACCTGGACCAACACCCTTAATTATGTTAATACCTTCGGCAACGGACATAACATCAATGTGCTGGCCGGTTATGAGGCAATCGATTTTAAAAGGAACTCGATGGCTGCAAGCATGGCCGGGTACATCACCGACGATATAAATGCCTGGTACATCCGGGATGCACTGGGCGATGCCGGCACCAAGAACGTGAACTCTTACGGAAATATCAATTCACTGGTTTCCATGTTCGGAAAAGTTGACTACAACTACGCAAGCAGGTATTACCTGAGCGCTACCATCCGCAGGGACGGATCTTCGAAATTCGGACCCAATAACAGGTACGGGGTATTCCCGGCCTTCAGCGCAGGATGGCGTCTCTCGGAGGAAAGCTTTATGGCCAGCGCGACCTGGTTGAGTGACATGAGGATCCGTGGAGGATGGGGTGTTACAGGAAACCAGAATATACCCGGTGGAAGAACGGCAAATCAATTCGGAGGAGCCACCACAGATACCTATTACGATATAAACGGAACTAATACCTCTATTATGACGGGATACAGGCTGACCGCCCTGGGAAATCCGGACCTGAAGTGGGAAGAAAACGTTTCCACAAACATTGGTCTGGATCTCTCCATGCTGGACAGAAGGATCAATGTGGTAGTAGACCTGTATAAGCGTACTGTAAATGACCTTCTATTCGGACCGGCTCTCCCGGCCACTTCAGGTCGTGCATCCCCTCCTATCGTTAACATCGGTACCATGGAGAATTCGGGGATAGACTTCTCAATAGGTTACAAGAGCAAGCTCACCGGCGAGTTCCAGTGGGAGATTGAAGTGATTGGAGGCCATTATAAGAACGAGATTGTCAAAATCGACGGGGAACAGGATTTCTTCTTTGGACCGGTCGGGGGCCGTGGAGGCACCATCGTGATCAACAAGCTGGCTAATCCCATTGGTTCCTTCTACGGAATGGTCCAGGACGGTATCTTCCAGAACCAGGGTGAGGTGGATGCACACCCCACCCAGGATGGCAAGGCTGTCGGACGTTTCCGTTTCAAAGACACCAACAACGACGGGATTGTTAATGCTGAAGACAGAGATATCATTGGAAATCCTCATCCCGATTTTACGGGAGGTCTGAATTTCCGTGCTTCCTGGAGGAATTTTGACGCCAGTATGTTCTTATTCGGATCCTACGGAAATGATATATACGACGTGCAAAAGGAGTTCACGGTATTCAGGCTTTTCAGCACCAATGTTGTGCAGGACCGCCTGACTAATTCCTGGACTCCCAGCAACACCGGAGGAGAATATCCCCTGCTTGACCAGAACGACCAGTTCAGCAGCACCTTCAGTTCTTTCTACGTAGAAGACGGATCTTATCTGAGGCTTAAGAACCTCCAGATTGGTTACACCCTGCCTAAGATGGGCTGGTTCCAAAACATCAGGATCTATTTACAGGGACAGAATCTCTTTACCCTTACGGGGTACAGCGGGACCGATCCGGCACTGCCGGCCATCAGTACCGACGGATCTATTGGAAATCAGGCTGACCAGGCAATGGGGATCGACTACGGATCCTACCCTGCCAACAGGATTTTTTCAATCGGAATTAATGCAAACTTTTAAACTATAGAGCGATGAAGAAGATAAAATTAACACCGAGCATTATCGCTATACTACTTATCTCGCTTTTTGCCTGTAGCGAAGATTTTCTGGAAAGGCCGGCTCAGGGAAACCTGGACGCGACCACCCTGGCTAACCAGACAGGAGTAGAAGCAAACCTGATTTCCGCCTATTCATTACTGGATGGCTGGGCGGCATACGGGAACTGGGGAGGTACTTCCAGTAACTGGATCTGGGGAAGCGTGGCTTCCGACGATGCCTATAAGGGATCCGAACCTGGAGACCAGCAGCCTACTGCAGATGTAGAACTTTACCAGTGGGGCACCGGGGGAGCAAGCGACTATCTGAATAGCAAGTGGGAAGTGAGTTATGATGGAGTGAACAGGGCAAATGCAACGATTGCTCTATTAGGTTCTGTTGAGGGTATTCCCGCGGAAGATCAGGACAGGATCAGAGGAGAAGCACTTTTCTTAAGGGCTCACTATCATTTTGAAGCCTGGAAGATGTGGCAAAACATCCCCTATTATACAGAAGCAGATGAGGATTTCCGGAAAACCAATGTGGGTACCGATGCCCTCCCCCTGATCCTTGCTGATCTTGATGCAGCCATTAACCTTCTTCCCCCTTCTCAAAGTGAAGTGGGACGAGTTACCAGCTGGACAGCCAAGGCAGTCAAAGGCAGGGTTCAGGTCTACCAGAAAGACTGGGGAAATGCCCGGACAACACTGGATGACGTGGTTAACAACGGACCCTATGCTCTGGAAGATAATTTCCATTATGTATTTGACGTGGCACATAA
>Ga0316190_10002246_pt1 | contig 13985 bp, 11 predicted proteins | sample Eddworburrow2_MG_FD_204929 | JGI IMG/M metagenome (GOLD analysis project Ga0316190, IMG submission 204929) | Coastal sediment microbial communities from Maine, United States - Eddy worm burrow 2 | ecosystem: Environmental > Aquatic > Marine > Coastal > Sediment | place: USA: Maine | collected... | reverse complement strand
GGTTTTACCTCTATCTTGCATTTCTTTGCAGTATTCTTGTAGTGCTGGATGCCACCAGCTTTCACCTTGTTGCAGGCATGCAGCATCGTACCTTCGATATCATGATGAAGAACCGGATTGCCCACCCTCAGGCAGATCCAGATGTGGTTATTGTAGATATTGATGAAGGCAGCCTGGAGGCGATGGCTGAGGATTATGGCCGCTGGCCCTGGCCCAGGCAAATCTTTGCGGAGTTTGTTGAAAATCTGGAGGAGCAGCAACCCAAGGCCATTATCTTCGATATCCTGTTCAGTGACCCGGATGTCTATAACAAGGAGTCGGACGACTACTTCAATGAGGTGGCTGGAGCTACGACGAATACTTTTTTTCCGATGCTCCGGCTTAATCCTCAGAATGATGGTTTAAGTCAGGTAACACCCGCCATGATTCCGGGCATGACTCCTGTCTCGGGTGAGCCGCAGCAGGAAAAGGGGTTGGCGGTTATTCTTCCCCATTTCCCAGCGGTGGTTGCTAGCGGGCGGATAGGCACCAATAATATTTACCCGGATAGTGATGGCATTGTGCGTCAGTATGCCGTTTACCGCCCGCATTTTGGTTGGCATATACCTTCACTACCAGCACGAACCGCAGAGGTGCTTGGCTGGGCAAAACCAGATGAGCAGGATGTGTTGCTCAACTGGCGCGGCCGGTTGGGTACATTTAAGACTGTTCGGTTCAGTACAGTTTATGAGGACTTTCTAAGCCGTAAACGACAGCGCCCACAAAATGAATTTGCAGGAAAAGTCGTCATTATTGGCTCCAGTGCCCCCAGCCTGTTTGATACTAAGCCGACTCCGATGGAACGTGTTCATCCGGGGGTAGAGGTGTTGGCTACAGCGGTGGATAACCTGAAAAATGGTGATTGGATCACTTCTCTGTCTAATCCATCAATTTACATGGTTGTAGCGCTGAGCCTTATCTGGCTGGCAGCCCTGGCTTTTTTGACGGGTATTAAGCGCAGTTTGATTGATGGCGTTTTTGCAGGTTCTCAAGTGGGGTTGGTGGCGGTCTCATATGCCAGCTTAAATCTCTCTACCTATTTCATTGACCTAACAGCTCCGATAACAGCGGGTTTTGTCTACTTCACGCTGGCGCGTGTCTATGCTTATGCTGAGGTGGTTTTGGCTGAACGCCGTGTCTGGCTGACGTTTGAAACTGATGCCAAAGGGTGGCAGTACACGCTGGTGGTAGTGTTGCTTGGAAAGGAGGGGAAGCTGTCAGAAAGCAAAGTGATTACAGGATTAAAGCGGCGATTAAATGCCAGAAAAGAGGGGTTTACCATTGAGGCCTTTCCCGATAAACCAGCAGGGATAGGTCGAGCCTATGGTGATCTATTATTGGTCTATTATGTTGATAGTGAAGTGACAGAAGAATCGGCTTCAAAACAGGTGTCGACAGATCAACTGATGGAGATGGTTAAGGAAGAGGCTTCAAATGTGTGTGGTGGGGCTTTGCCTTTGGGGTTCAGTCAGGGTGCGATGCCGTATGGCGATGAGGCAGGGCGGATAGCGGTATGGCGTCAGTTGGTGCACCAAGCTATTCACAATCTCCACAATAGTGCAGGTGGACGGGTATTTGATGACATGGGAAGTGCTAAATGAAAACAGTTCAATGGTTAATCTGTGTGGCTCTACTGGCATTTGTTGCACCGCTAGTTGCAGAACCTGGCTACATCATTCGTTCGAGTGACCTAATGGATGAGCCATACCGGGATGCTACCTCACTTGCTGAACTGGAAGAGGGAGCACCGGTCGAGATTCTTAAGCGCAAAGGTGGCTGGCTGCAGGTTGAAAGTGCAGGTAAAAGTGGTTGGGTCAGGATGTCCAAGATCCGTAAAGGCAAGGCACCTACGCAACCAGCAGCTGAAAGTGAAGCGGGTGGAGTTTTAGATCTGGCTAGTGGTCGAGCAGGTACTGGTAATGTGGTTTCAGCTACCGGGGTGAGAGGTTTAAATGAAGAGGAGTTAAAAGAGGCAAAATTTGATGCCAATGAGGTAGACAAGCTGGAGTCTTTTGCCGTTTCAGAGCAAAAAGCGGCTCGTTTTGCGCAGGCAGGAAAGCTGATTGCCAGAGAGCTTGAATTTATTCCGGCTGCAGCTCAATAGGAGAGAGGCATGATATTTCGAATCCTTTTAGTTGCATTGCTGATATCAGGCGCAGCAACTACACATGCCTTTGATTTAGGTGGGCTGGTCAAAGAGATCACAAAAAAACCAACTGAGGACTCAGCTTCAGAGCAGCAGCAAACCAAGCAACCGGGTTTATTAGGGTTGTTAGGCGGGACACCAGTAGAAGAGGAGATTGCTATTGGCCGGGAAATTAGTGGAAGACTTCTGGGCGCTGCTCCGTTGGTGAAAGACAAACATTTGCAGCGTTATGTTAATCAAGTTGGTGCCTGGGTGGCAAAGCAGAGTGGTCGTGATGATCTTGTATGGCATTTTGGAGTTATCGAGTCGGATGACATTAATGCATTTGCAGCGCCTGGCGGCTATATTTTAGTAACTAAGGGGTTGTATAAAAAACTGCATAATGAGGCAGAACTGGCAGGTGTGCTGGCCCATGAGGTTGGGCATGTCATTAAACAGCACCATCTGAAAATATTAAAACAGGGACAGCTGATTGATGTGGGAGGAGGCCTTCTAAAACAGAAGGTGGGTGGCGATGACAAAGGTCAAGCTATTGGAAAGATGATAGGAAGTGGTGCCGAGATCCTGGCGCGTGGACTGGATAAAAATGCTGAATATGAAGCAGACCGTATTGGTGTGGTATTAGCGGCAAGAGCGGGGTATGACGCCTATGCTTTGCCTTCAGTGCTGCAAGAGATAGGTCATGTGCGTGCTGATGATAGCAGTGTTGCGTTGCTGTTTAAAACACATCCACATCCAGAAAAACGGCTGGTAGAGCTAGGTGATGCAATGGATGGGCACGCTGAGCAATTTGATGATGGAAAAGTCCTTGCGGATAGGTTCTATAGATTAAAGGGTATGAGTAAAGCATTTTAAAAATATTTGTTATCAAAAATTATTTATAAATTTAAAGGCGATAATGGATTTGTGAAAGAGGTTTATGGATTGTTATCAGCCGCAGCTGATTATTTGTTTTCTTGGCAGGGACTTTTTTAAAAGTTGAATGGAATAAAATAAGGAGCAACAATGTCCAGTGAAAAAGAAGTTGTACTTGTAGTGGATGATGAGCCGTTAAATTTAGAGATATTAACGGAGCATCTGGAAGAAGCTGGATATGAGGTTGCCCAAGCAAAAGACGGTGTTCAAGCATGGGCGCAGTTGGAGGCCACACCCCGTAAATTCTCTGCCGTTCTTTTGGACCGAATGATGCCAAATCTGGACGGAATGGGCGTCCTTGCACTCATAAAAGCGAATTCAGAGCTGGATATTTTGCCCGTAATATTGCAAACCGCCAAAGCAGCCAAGAGTGAAATATTGGAAGGGCTTGAGGCTGGTGCCTATTACTATCTTACCAAGCCTTTTGATAAAGCAACCATGTTGGCAATTGTAAAGACTGCCATAACTGATTTTAACAACCATGTTGGCCTTCAGCTTGAAGTGTCACAGGCCATGCAAACAATGTCGCTGCTAACGCAAGGTGAGTTTTCATTTCGCACCTTGGAGGAAGGGCGCCTCATTGCTAACTATCTGGCAAAAATTGATCCAGCTGCGGATAAAGTGGTTGTTGGCTTGTCAGAACTTCTAATCAATGCCGTAGAACATGGCAACCTTGGGATAACCTACCAGGAAAAAACTGATCTCATAAATGAAGGGGAATGGCAGAATGAAATTGACCGGCGTCTGGCGCTTCCAGAGAATGTGGATAAAAGTGCGACCTTACGGTTTGAATCCTCAAACAACGAACTCTCTTTTCTAATTAAGGATCAAGGCCCTGGCTTTGATTGGGAAAATTACCTGGAAATCAGTCCAGATAGAATTTTTGATAATCATGGGCGTGGCATAGCCATGGCACGTGTAAAAAGTTTTGATTATCTTGAGTATCGTGATGGTGGAAGGGAGGTATTAGCAAAGATGCATCTAAACACAGGTGAATCATGATCATGTCACTGCCATATTAAAATGGCATAATGACTTCAATATCTAAAGAGATAAGCGTATTTATTAGTTGTTTGTGAAGAGTAATTGAATCAATAACAATAAAAGACTTTCAGCTTAATTGCAGTGTCATTTATACATCTTAAGCACTCTTTTGTTGAATGCTTTTTATTAGATGCCACGCAGCAATAATCATCCATACTACATTCAGCATTAATGCGCCTAATGCCCCCATGTAAATGGTGTTAAGGCCCACCAGAAATGCCCCCATCAGATTGTAGATATGATAAGTAGAAGAGGTGTTTGTGAGCTTACCTTTGGAAATCATGGCATATGCGTATAATAATGTTATAGCGCCAATTATTCCGGCTATTTGTGAAGCTGATTCGATTGTAATCATAATTTAGCAATCATATCAAAGATGAGGGAATAAGGTCTGTTTTTACAGATAGAGCTAATTACATATTAGAGCAATCGATGCTGTCTTTAAATAATAAAAGTAAATCCATATTGATTTGTGCATTACTTGCATTGATCACAGTTGCTGTTTATTGGCAGGTTGGTGAGTTTGAGTTTCTTGATTGGGACGACACAATATATCTCACTGAGAATACTGCTGTACAATCTGGAGTAACAGTTAGCGGCATAAAATGGGCCTTCAGTTCATTTCATGCAACAAACTGGCATCCTGTTACCTGGTTGTCGCATATGCTAGATGTGCAGATGTTTGGAATGAATGCAGGAAGGCATCACCTGACTAATGCGTTATTGCATATCTGCAATACGTTGCTGCTTTTTTTGATATTGTTGCGAATAACAGGGTTGGCATGGCGTAGTTTCTTTGTTGCCGCACTGTTTGCTGTCCATCCGCTGCATGTAGAGTCAGTTGCATGGGTTGCTGAGCGTAAGGATGTGTTGAGTGCCTTTTTCTGGATGCTGTCAATCTATTGTTACACTTTCTATATTCAAAATCAGAAGCTGAAATGGTATCTGTTGGTTGTGATATGCTTTGCTGTCGGATTGATGGCAAAGCCAATGCTGGTCACGCTTCCTTTTATCTTGCTGTTGCTGGATTATTGGCCACTGAAGCGTTTTCCAATCCAATGCCCACTTGGCTGTAATACTGTCGCGATGGGACAGCGCTCCTCTGTTGCTTATCTTGTTCTAGAAAAAACTCCTTTATTAGTGCTGACAATTGCATCCTCTGTGGTTACCTTTTTTGCTCAGGATAAAGGTGGTGCAGTTACAAGTCTTGATGATTCCATGGCGCATGGTTCCGTTGACTCAGTGGCAATTGGTTTTGGAATGGCAGAACGATTTTCAAATGCCATAATGTCATATGTGAGTTATCTTGGTAAGACATTTTATCCTCACAACTTATCGTTTTTTTATCCCTTTAGAACAGACATTCAAAACGAGGTGCTGATTCAATCAGCACTATTGATCCTGGGCGTTTCTCTGATTGCAGTTTGGCAAATTAGATGTAAACCCTATTTTTTTGTTGGATGGTTTTGGTTTGTTGGAATGCTTGTGCCGGTCAGTGGTGTGGTGCTTGTAGGGTGGCAATCAATGGCGGATAGGTATACCTATCTGCCATTAGTTGGTGTTTTTATAGCTGTTGCCTGGGGTGTACCAGAGCTTGCAAAACGATGGCCTGGGCGTAAAAAGATATTGGCATTTGCTACAGCGACTTCAATCCTTGCATGCGTGACTTTGTCATATATTCAGGTTGGTTATTGGCGAAATAACCTTTCGCTTTACCAGCATGCTGCTGAAGTTGTCCCTGAAAGTGCTTTTGTGCATTTCAAATTAGGTACAACGTTGGCAGAAAAAGATGACTATGATGCAGCAAAGGTTCAGTTTGAGATGGCTTTACGTATCCAGCCATTTGACTTGCGCACGCGCTTTAATCTTGGTCTTGTATTGTTACGTTTAAAGCAGTTTGAAAAAGCTATTGAGGAGTTTAATGAGATACTCAAACGCTATCCATCTTATGCGGCTGCAGAGCGTCAGATAGAGATTGCACGCTCGATGCTGAGACAGCAGCAGATGATGGTTGCTATCAATAATTCGCCAGAGATTTATATGCGGCGAGGGATGCTATTTGAGCGGCAAGGTAGGATTCAGGATGCTATTTTGGTTTACAAACAGATTGTGCAATATAAGCCAGAATATATTGAGGCCCATCAGAAGCTGGGTTTTTTATTCTATAAGCTACATCGTGTAGATGAAGCCATTATGCATTACAAAATGCTGGTGCGTTTGCAGCCAGATTCAGCTGCTGTCTATTACAATCTTGGATTGGCTTTTGCAGATAAGAATCAATTTGATGAGGCGATAGAGCATTATCAACATGCGCTACGCATTCAGCCTGAGTGGGCAGAAATTTATAATAATCTAGGAGTTGCCTCCTTTCGCAAAAACTTGGTTGAGCAAGCTATTAAAAGTTTTGAAAAGGCATTGCAGCTTAAACCGGGCTATATTCAGGCAAAAAATAACCTTGATCGTGTAATTTATGCCCAACCTAATGGGCGTTAAATTCCTATATTAAGGTGCCATTTGTAGTTGTAAGCGCTCTTCTGCTCTATCCTTTAGAGTAGGGAGAGCCGTTTTTAAAATGGGATCAATTGTCTGGGGTAATATATGTCAACCGTAAATCTTGACCAACTCATCATAAATAGATCGAACGCCCAAGCGGTTAACGTATCAGCAGCAGCTAAGACTAAAGGTGTGAGCAGTGCTGGTGTGAGTAATGACGTGAGCCTTTCGGCAGCTGATCGTCATATGGAGTTATTGTACAAGTCTGCTATCGAAAAGCTAAATACAGTTTTGGAGCCAGAGTTTGGGCCGGGCGCTATCCAAAGCTCAGCAGAGATAGATGTTTCACCAGAGGCTACCGCAGGCCGTATTGTTTCTCTTTCAACGGCTTTTTTTGAAGCATTTCGTCAGCAAAACGCAGACCTGAGTGATGAAGAGGCGTTAGACCAGTTTATGTCAACTATTGGTAAGGGCATTGAGCAGGGGTTCGAGGAGGCTCGAGAGATTCTCGATGGCTTGCAGGTGCTTGAGGGCGATATTGCTAGCAATATCAATACTACCTATGATCTGGTGCAGCAGGGTCTACAGGACTTTAAAGATTCTATTTTAATTGCCCCGGTAGATGTGTAATCAGGTTTGTGTGTCTTCTTTGTGCTGAAAGAGATTGTATAGTGCAACGCCAATACCAATTATCCCTGAAAACATAGCTGAGTACCCGATTGCCATTAGAGATAGATTGAAATTCCACTCTTCCAAAAGAAGTAAGCTGACAGTGCTGGCTTGCATCATCTTGCCCATAGCAACGCCCGCTATTACAAACCCTGTTCCAAATGCCAAATATCCAAATGACATGCCTGTAGAAGGAATGCCGTAACGTACTACAAATACTCCGGCTGATATGAGTGTAACGGCGATTCCTAATAGTTGGTGTAGTAGTTCGTTCATCAATGTTGGAGTTGTGAGTTATCTGGTAATGGTTGATTTGCTGGAATTTGATTGTCTGTGAAGCATGTTCTACTTAAAAATTCAGCCAGCTCATGAGATTGTAGTGGTTTGCTAAAGTAGTAGCCCTGTACAAAATCACACTTTAGTGCGCGTATTAGTGATAGCTGCTCTTGATCTTCAACGCCTTCAGCAATAGTGCTCAGCCCCAGGCTATGGCTCATAGCAATAATAGCTTGAACCAGAGATGCATCCTCCGGTATTTTTACCATATCTTGAATGAATGACTTGTCAATTTTGATTGCATCAACAGGAAAGCGTTTGAGATAGCTGAGTGATGAATGCCCAGTGCCAAAGTCATCAATCGAAAGTTTAATTCCCATCTCTTTTAGCTTATGCAGCTGTTGGGTGGTTGTTGCAGTATCTTCCAATAGCAAGCTTTCAGTAATCTCCAAAACTAAAAATTCTGTTGGATATTTTGTTTCATCCAAGATCTTTTCCAGTATATCTATCATGTGACCGCTCATCATTTGGCGGCTTGAAAGATTGACAGAAATTACAAGTGGAGGCATGCCTTCTTCCAGCCATTGTTGGCCTTGTTGGCATGCCGTTTTGAGTATCCATTCACCTATTGGGTTAATTAGACCGGTCTCTTCAGCCAGTGGGATGAATTTGTCTGGTTCGATCCAGCCATGTTCTGGATGATGCCACCTAGCCAGTGCTTCTAAACCGCTGATGCGCTCTGAGCAGAGATCAATGATAGGTTGGTAATGGATGCTGAACTCTTCTCTTTCTATGGCGCGATGAAGATCAAGCTCCATGTTCATGCGTGCTTGGGCATTTGCATTGATCTCTTCAGTGAAAAAGTAGTATTGATTTCTGCCTGCTGCCTTTGCTTGGTACATGGCAATATCGGCATTGCGCAGCAGTACTGTTGGGTCGCTACTGTCATGGGGGGAGAGGCTGATGCCTATGCTGGCACCAATATAGGCTTCATTGCCGCTGAGCATGAAGGGTGCTGTAAAGGTATGAATGATTTTTTCGGCAACCTGGGCAGCAGAGTTTGCTGAATCAATCATTTGTAGGATAACGGTAAATTCATCTCCACCAAAGCGGGCAATGGTATCAACTTCGCGAACACATGTTTTTAAACGCTGAGCGGCTTGTTGTAGCAGCAGATCGCCTTTGTCATGACCTAGGGTATCATTGACTGACTTAAAGTTATCAAGGTCAATAAACAGAAGGGCTAGTGTTCCCCGTTGCCGGCGAATTGTTGCCAGAGCATCTGATAGACGTTCTAGAAACAGCGTTCGGTTGGGTAAGTTTGTTAGGCTGTCATAAGTTGCCTGTCGCAATATCTGCTCTTCATCCTGCTTTTGTTCAGTGATGTCTCTCAAAATAGCTACATGCTGCACAGGCTCGTTATGTTCTCCGGTTTGAACCGTTGCAATAGAGAACCAGGTGGGAAAGGTTCCACCATTTTTTCGTTTATGCCAGACCTCACCGGCCCAATGGCCGCGAGATTTAATTGTTGCCCAAAGGGTGTTGTAAAATTCTGCACCATGCTGGTCTGATCGTAAGAGCTTTGGATTCTGCCCAAGAATCTCCTGTTCAGAATAGCCCGTCATACGACAGAAGGCTGAATTAACTGCTTTAAACTGGTTTTTGGCATCGGTTACCATGATGCCTTCAGATGTGGTTTCAAATACGGCTGCTGCCAGTCGTAATTGCTCTTCGGCCTGCTTGCGTTCGGCTATTTCCTGAGTAAGTTCAGTAGTACGTTGGTTGATGAGTGTTTCCAGATGATCATGGGATACAGTGGTCTTTTGTAGGTTACCTAGCATCTGATTAATGTCGATACAAATGGTGCCAATCTCATGTTTGAGACCTGTTGGCATGCGTTTATTTAATCCTTGTGGTGTCTGAGTAATTTGTTTCAGAATCGTACTTATCTTGGCAACTGGTCGGGTTAACTTCCTTTCCAGTAGCAGCATGGCTGCTATTAAAACAGAGAGGATGGAGCATGTGAGTATCCAGTGAATCAGTATCGAATGTTCGCTTTGGTGTTGGATGCTGGTGACACGCTGATTCAGTTGCTCTCTGGCCTGATCGACCATATGGTCCAGTGATTGCTCAAGTTTTTTAAAAGCACTGTGGAGTTGATTGGGCTGCGGCAATGGGGTTTGAGGCTGTCTGTTTACTGCTGAAGCCACTTCAATAAATTGCTGATAATCTTGTTTGATTCTCTCAAGGGACTGGGTGAAGTGGCTTGTGGTATCGATAGCTTTGATTTCATTGAGTAGCTCAATAATGTAGCCCTCTTCTTTGAAAGAAGTGATTGGATACCCTTTAATTAATGTTGCCTGCAATGCCTGGCGTTGGATAGTTTCGATGTTGTGGCGCAGTTCTTCTGTTTTCTGCTGAACCTTGAGATCAATTTGAAAAATTGATTGCATCTCTTTTTGTAAGATGCTCATAAGTTGCAGATTGATTAGTGTGCCTGCAACAACGGCTAAAAAGATGACGGTAAAAACAATGAGTAACCGATTTTTAAGGGTGGTGGTTCTCATTGCCGGCCTTCCTCATTGTGGGTGAGGGTATCTGCCCAGGCTATTGGCGGTATGGCCTTGAGTATATGGGCGAAAATGTAAGCGGAAGTGAAGTGTATAAAACAGACGATGCCGGTAAAAAGCTGAGCAGTTCCACCCTGTGTTGAGGTTCTGAGCAATAGTTTAAACCCTATCATTATGTGCAGATTACTGATGCTTGGCTTGCTTAGTAATTCATGGAGGTTTACGCATCTTCTTTTCGTGCATTAAGCGAGCATAGTATACTGCGCGATTATCCGTTTGTATCTGGCGTTTTACAGATTAGTCTGTAGATGTGAGTAGCGACAGTCAATAGATCAGCATCAAGGCAATTTGCATCAAATGCCTGTTTTATAATCGACCTAAGCTAAGCAAATTATTGTGGATGTGGAATGTGCTGTGGTTTTAGCCCATGGGGTGTGAGGTTTTTTTAATATTATGAGGTCAAGTAGCGTGTTTTGGATCCATAGGGGTGTTGTGCTGTTATTGGGTCTCATTATCAGTACTGCGGGCTGGAGCCTTGAGTGGAATCAGGCGAGTGGAGAAAAAGAGCGTGCGCTAAAACTAAAGCCCAATTATAACCGTGGACTCGAGCTCTACCGTATTTGTGCCAAATGCCATAATAAGCAGGGCTGGGGGCGGCGGGATGGATCTTTTCCGCAGATATCAGGGCAACACTATAATGTATTGGTCAAGCAGCTGGTGGATATGCGTGAAAATAACCGTGAGAATCCATCCATGCAGCATTTTGTGATGCCTGAAGCGCTTGGTGATGCGCAGGCGCTCGCTGATCTTTCCTATTATATCTCTAAATTACTCATGTCACCGGCGAATGGAAAAGGGCGGGGTAAGCAACAGGCGCGCGGTGAGGAACTCTACATGGATAAGTGTATTGGTTGCCATGGCGACCACGGTGAAGGTAATAATGAAAAGTTTTTCCCCCGCATTCAAGGGCAGCACTATCGCTACATGTTGCGTCAGTTTAAGTGGATAAAGGCGGGAGAACGGCTCAATGCACACCCTGATATGCAGATTCGAATTGAGAACTTTACGACAGAGGATTCCAAGGCGGTGGTTGACTATATTTCACGCCTAAAACCACCGAAAGAATTAGTGGCACCCTCAAGAAAATGGAGAAACCCCGATTTTGAATAGGCCTGGTTTGGCTTGTTCTGCGTAAGAAACTCTATATCATTATACGGATCAAGAGCTTGTGTTTTGTGAGTATAAACACTTACAGAGTTTAGGTTATACTGTCTCAGTTTTGAGACAAGACAAAAGCCAAATTGTAGTGAGTGCGTAAATAACGGGTAGGTTAGGATGTTATATCCACTATGTATGCTCTCTTTAGGATTTACCGTCGACCTTTTTCACTAAAAGAAAATGAATATTCAGACTGCTAGTTTTATTAAAAAAGGCCTGAAGGCGCTCTTTTTTGCATTGCTTGTGCCTCTAAACCATGCCGTGGCTGGGGATGCCTCCTGGCCCATGTTTCTCCACAATCCACAACACACTGCCCAGTCAGCCTCCAACCTGGCACCGCCACTTGAGCCGCTGTGGGAGTTTGATGCGGGCGATCTGATCTATGCTTCCCCCGCGGTTGCTTCTGGTAAGGTCTTTGTTGGTGCACTCTCCGGCATTTTCTATGCAGTAGACCAACTGACAGGAGAGCCGGTGTGGAACTTTGAAACCACCGATGAGATTACCTCCTCAGCAGCTGTCAGCCATGGCAAAGTCTATTTTGGCGGCAAAGATGGCACCCTCTACTGTCTGGATGCCTCCAACGGCGAACTGGTCTGGGAATACAAAACCCAGGGTAAGATAACCAACTCCCCCACAGTGCTGGATGGTGTGGTCTATTTCGGTTCCAATGACATGAGCATCTACGCCGTAAAGGCAGATGATGGCAGTTTTATCTGGTCGACCCCCTTGGCTAAAAAGGCCTCCAGCGGGCGTGGTATCTATGCCTCACCTGCAGCGGGCAATGGACTGATCTATGTGGCGCGTAAGGCATACAAGGTCTACGCTCTGGATGCCAAAGATGGGCATATCGTATGGGAGTTCAAGACCCACTCAGCCAACTATGCATCACCGGTGCTTAGTGGCAATACCCTCTACGTTGGCAGCTATGACCGCAACCTCTACGCACTGGATGCAAAGACCGGCAAAGCTCGATGGCAAGCTACAGTGGACGAATGGATCTATGCCTCACCCATCCCTGTTCAGGACGGAGTTATGGTGGGCACCAAAGAGGGCATCGTTACCGCATTCAACAGCGCAGATGGCAAACAGCGCTGGTCGCATAATCTCCGCGCACCCATCAGCGCCACCCCAGTCGTCACCCAAAATGGCATCGCCTTTATTGCCAATGAGTATGGTGAGCTAACGGCAATTAACACAAAAAATGGGCAACCCATCTGGCAGGAGACACTGCCGGATGATGGCTTTCACTCCTCCCCCGCCATTGTGGGTGACCGTCTCTATATCGGTACCATGAATGGCTATCTGATGGCTTGGGGGAAGAGGTAGATATGATGAATGACAGTGTGTTGAAGTTTTTGCTGGGGCTACTGCTTACTTTTGTTGGATCTGTGGTGGTGGCAGAAGAGGATCTTAACCTTAATCCTCACTGGTCTAAAACCAAAGACAAATGTCTTGCGTGTCATGAGCATATACCAGAGAGGGGGGGTAAGCTAAATCTTCGCTTTGATGGGGATATCAACACGCTCTGTAATCACTGCCATTCTGAAATCTCCAAAGATAAATATATCCATGCCAGTGGCATGATTGCCCCTCAAACTATGGTGGACAAAATGCCAGAGGAGTTTCGCTCTGGGCTGGATGATGAAGGGCGCATCACCTGTGCGGTATGCCATGACATGACCTACCAGTGCCTCAGTGAGGAGTTTGAGCGTAAAAAGGATAATATCCTGTTTCATCGGGGGGCACCTTTCGAAAAACGGACTGATCTCTGTTACAACTGCCACGAACCATCGGCGTACAAGAAGATGAATCCGCATGATCAGATTAATGATGAAGGTGAGCTTAATACGGATATCTGCACCTACTGCCATGCCATCCTGCCGGATCGCCGATCAGCTAAAAGTATTGCAGATGTCTCATTCAAATTTGATAATTTTGATATGCTCTGCCTGCGTTGCCATACAGATGATGCCTATGCGGTGGGTTGTGTAATCGGTTACGAAAAGGATGGTAGCCCAAGGTATCACTCAGGGCGGCCAGATGAAGGTATGTCAGGGCGGATTGAAACGCATCAGGAAGGGGCTATTTTGCCACTGGATATTGTCACAGGCAAAATCTTCTGTGGCACCTGTCATAACCCTCATGAGCTTGGGGTGCAGCGACGCAGTGAGGCTGATGCAGGCGCTGATTCTCATAAACGGTTGAGAATCAGTAAAATGAACTCTGGGATTTGCCTTGGCTGCCATGATGCTAAGGAAATCAAACAGTTCCAGTTGCCGTAAGTACATATCCAATGATGCAAAGGTCTAATCGAGGTGTGTGGCCAATCCTCTTGGCCTGCCTGGTATTTTTCACCCAGCAGATCAGCGCCGCCCCCGGCAGTGACCGGCTGCTGGCGGAACCCGTCAGAGTCATCGAAGGCGGTGTCAAACTCGGTCTGCGTCACCCCAGCAATGTGGCCATGGCCTCCGATAACCGCATTCTGGTGCTGGACGGTGTCTCCAACCGTGTCGTCGCCTACAGCTATGAGGGCAAATTTCTCAGCAGCTTTGGCAAAGGCGGCACCGGTGAAGCTGAACTCAGCTACCCTCTGGGCATGTGCCTGGATGCCCAAG
>Ga0316190_10002245_pt1 | contig 13990 bp, 12 predicted proteins | sample Eddworburrow2_MG_FD_204929 | JGI IMG/M metagenome (GOLD analysis project Ga0316190, IMG submission 204929) | Coastal sediment microbial communities from Maine, United States - Eddy worm burrow 2 | ecosystem: Environmental > Aquatic > Marine > Coastal > Sediment | place: USA: Maine | collected... | reverse complement strand
CAGGATGATGACGGTGTTGTCGGCAAGCCCACACTTTTCCAATGTCGCGCGCAGCATGGCGACCTTGTCGTCGATGAAGGAAATCATCCCGTAGTAGCCATGACGCGCATTGCGCTTGTGGTCTTCGGTGACCGTGTATTCGTGCCGGCCCTGGCAGTAGTGCAGGTTCCGGCTCAGATGATCCTTCTCATCGAGGGGAATCTCCGGAACTGCCGGCGACTCGATGTCATCGTGGTCATAGCGATCCCAGTACTCCTGCGAAATCACGAACGGCGAATGGGGTTGCGTGAACGAGACTGTCAGCAGCCAGGGCCGGTCGTCGCGCTTGCGCGCCAGATCGTAGATCGCCTGCATCCCATGGTGCGCGACCTCTTCGTCATAATCCATCTGCAGAGTGCGTATGCAAGGGCCGCTTTCGATGACCGGCGCCATGGTCAGATTCGTTGGTCGAAATTCGCGCCCCTTCGACCAGTCCACAGTCCAGGCGAAATTCGCGGGATAGATCTCTGTGGTGTGCCGCTTTTCATAACCGTGCATCTGGTCGGCGCCGACGAAGTGCATCTTTCCGCACAGTTCTGCATGGTAGCCCAGCGACCTGAGGTAGTGCGCGAATGTCGGGATCGCCGCATGAAACTCGCTTGCGTTATCGTACATCTGAATGCCGAAGGGTAGTTGGCCAGCATGCATTGAGGCCCGTGATGGACCGCACATCGGCAAATTGCAGTAGCAGTTGTCGAAGACTACACCCTCATCGGCGAGGCGGGACATTGCTGGAGCCTTCACCGTCCTGTTGCCGCTAAACGGCATTGCCGGTCCGGCCATCTGGTCGGCCTGGATGAATAGAAAATTTGGTTGGTCGGACGGCATTAGGGGGCTCCGCCAGTTAAGCGAAATATTGAGGGGAGTGGCGGCGCGCAAGCCAATCGCCGCCAATTGTTGATGCGGACTACTCGACGCGAAGGTCGAGCTTTCTCAGGGTCGCATCGAACGTCTCATATTGAGCTTCAACAAACGCCTTAGTGTCGGCTGGACTGCGAATGTCAACGACGTTGCCGAGCCCCGTTGTCATCCGATTCCAGGCCTTGTCCTTCTTCAGCTTCTGCAGTGTATCGACCCATTTGTCGACGACCGGCTTCGGCAGGTTCTTGGGACCATAGACGGCTGACCAGCCGACAATCTTCTCCATATCCGGGTAGCCAAGCTCTTTGGCGGTCGGAATGTCTGCGACTGCCGGGAAACGTTCGGGCGTTGTGATTGCGAGCGCCTTTAGCTGACCCGCCTTGATCGCGTTGATCACGCCGGACAGGTTCTGCCACATGAAGTCAACCTTACCGCCGATGATTGCGGCACGCGCTTTGCCGCCGCCCTTGAACGGCACGTGTGTCAGATTGTCGAGACCGACGCTCATGGTATCGGCCATCACCGCAGTAGCGATATGCAGCAGCGTGCCAACACCGGCCGAGCCGTAGGTCATACTCTCACCGGCTTTCACCTTCGCCTTGAAGTCATCAAAGCTGTTGATCTTGCTGTCACCGGCAACAACAAGAACAAACGGATTCGTCTCGGTCAGGCCGATGAAGGTGAAGTCGTCCCACTTATAGGGGATCGTCTTGTTCATCGCCGGCACGCCCATCTGGCTGCCAACTCGGGCCGAAAGCAGCGTGTAACCGTCGGGTTTTGACCGAGCCACGAACGTCGAGCCGATTACGCCTCCAGCACCGGTCTTGTTCACAGCGAGGATTGGCTGGCCAAGATAAGTAGGCGCCGTTCCGGCAATAAGGCGGGCCGACAGATCAGCAGCTCCGCCCGGCCCATAAGGCACTACCATCGTTATTGGACGCGTCGGATAGTCCTTCGCTACCGCCGGAGCAGCCAGAAATGCCGCACAAGCCACGGCAGCAAACTTCATGAGTTGTTGATGCACATTAATCCTCCCTTGGGTCGCTCTTAGGCTTTTGAGATCATCGAATGCGTAGCACGCGCCTCTTGACGGATCAATATTTAATTACCGATTGTAATAAATTGTTTTTCCAGTAATTTATGCGCTTAATAATTCATTATCTGGAATAAACAATGTCGGAAGAAATTGAGAGCAGCGCCGCTGGGGCAACGTCAACATCCTCGCTCAGGCGAATAAACCGCGAGACCCTAATCAATCTCTTGGGCCAGCGGGTTGTGATGACACGCGGGCAGATGGCTGAGGAGACCGGGCTTACTAGCGCAGCAATCTCGCGGATCACGCGCGAGATGCTCGGAGCGGGGATTCTGGTCGAAAGCGAAGGAGAAAAGCCGCTCGGCCGGGTCGGTCGACGCGAGACGCACCTGTCGATCAACCCGACCGGAGCCTTTGTTCTTGCTGTTTCGCTGACCGCCAACCGCCGCAGCATTACGCTGGCGAATGCATTGGGCGAAGTCGTCGCCGAAAAGGCCTGCGATGATCTTGATCCGAGCGACGCGCTGGAATTTCTTGACGCGCTGGCCGCCCGAGCAAAAGCCTTGATCTACGACGCAGACTTCAATCGGAGCCGGCTTCTCGGTGTTGGCGTCTCTGCGGCGATATCAACCGGTGTCCAGCAAGCAAACAATCACGACGCAGTAATCTCAAACCCGCTTGGGTGGCGAAGCGTGCCTGTCGGCCCGCGGCTTTCTACTGCACTTAGTCTGCCGGTACGCGTAGAACACCGCGCGAGCGCCATCTTGCGCGCCGAACTGAAGCAGAGATCGGAAGCTTCAGACATCTATCTGGTCAACGTTGCCCTGGGTATTGGGGTCAGCGCTCACCTGGATGGCCGCTTCATCGCGGCAGGCTCGAGAGGATTTGGCTCGTTATCGCATTTCCGCCTTACGGGAGAAACAACGCCCTGCGACTGCGGTCGACTTGGCTGCCTGGAAGTCACCGCCGCTGGGCGCGCGATTGTTGCCAATCTTGATAAGGCGAGCATCCCGCTAACGCTTCAATCTCAACGACTGAATGAGGCGGTCCTCGCAGCCGAGGCGGGCGATGCCGCAACTCGCGAGGCGTTCCACGCAGCCGGCCGTCGCCTCGGCATCGGGGTCGATGCGGCTATCGCATTGTTCAATCCCAAGACCATCATTCTCTCTGGCGAGGTCGGCAGGCAACCCGACTACTTCGCCGGCTTGCTCGACACCTTGGAAGAAGCCGGCCGCGCAAACGCCAACGCATTCGTCGAGCGCAGCACCATCACGTCGGCCAATGCAGCGATCAGCGTCGCTCTTCAAGAATACGTATTCACTGGAGACCTCAACCTGGCAAAACTCAAAGCCGCATAAGTCATTGAGAAACAAGAAATTTACGAGCCGAAACGTGGAGGACTGTTATGTTGCTTCGTAATAGGGACTTTTGGTCTGGACTCGTATTTCTGCTGTTCGGTGTAGTGCTGATTGCCTTCCTGATCCCCAGCGGCGTCGTGGAGCCAAAGAGGATCAAATTCGCGGTCCTCTCACCCTCTTACTACCCACGCATTATCGCGATTGCGATGAGCCTTATCGGTTTGGCGATCTGCATTGGATCCCTGAAAGGCAAGGACGACGATTTCGTCACATCGTCCGTTGACCTTTATGCGATGGGAAAGGTCGTCACGGTATTCATCGTCTTGTTTGCAACCGCATACGCGCTTCCTCACGCAGGCTTTGTTTTGGCGTCCGCTGTTGCGCTCGTCGTCTTGATGGCACTGGCAGGAGAGCGCAATCCTTTCATAGTCTTTGGCGTAGCGATAATTCTGCCAATCGTTCTCTACCTTTTCTTTACAAAGCTCGCGAGTGTCCCAATTCCCGGAGGCATTCTCGATCCTATTCTGCAAAGGATCTGAGCCATGCTTGACACTCTCTCCAATGCGTTTGTGCTTTTTGCAACGTGGAACAACGTCCTTGTATTGTTCATTGGTGTGATCGTCGGAACATTCGTTGGCGCCATTCCAGGCATGACAACACCGATGGCGGTCGCCCTCTCGCTGCCCTTCACATTTACCATGCCGCCGGTGACCGGAATTCTGTTGCTGCTGGGCGTTTACAAAGGCGGCATCTATGGCGGCTCGATCACGGCAATCCTGATCAACGCGCCTGGGACACCGGCAGCGTCTTGCACCGCGCTCGATGGCTACCCTTTGGCGAAACGCGGCGAGGCGCGGCGTGCCCTTGACATGGCGCTCTATGCGTCATGTGTGGCTGATTTTATCTCAAACCTTTCGCTGATCCTATTCGCTGGCGTACTTGCAAGCTTTGCCTTGCAGTTCGGGCCCGCCGAAGTTTTCACACTAATCTTGTTCTCGTTAACAATTATATCGGGCGTTTCTGGGGATCAATTGCTCAAGGGATTCGGCTCAGCCTGCCTCGGCCTGATCCTAGCAACCGTCGGCCTCGATCTGATCTACGGCACCAATCGGTTTGTATTCGGCGAATTTAACCTGATGAACGGCCTGTCTTTTATTCCAGTGCTGATCGGGCTGTTCGCCCTGCCCGAAATCATCAACTACTTTATGCGAACAGAAGCCAAGCACGAACAAAGTCCGCTCGCCGGTGCGGCTGCAACGCTGGCCGACTTCATGGGCAGTCTGAAGACGATCATCCGCGGCAGCATCATTGGTGTGATCCTGGGTGCTATTCCAGGCATTGGCGGCGCGCCGGCAGCGTTTTTGTCCTACTCGGAGGCCCGTCGAAATTCAAAGAACAAGAATAATTTCGGCAAAGGCGAACTAGAAGGCGTTGCCGCAGCTGAGGCTGGCAACAACGGCGTGGCGGGCGCCACACTGATCCCTCTATTGGCACTTGGAATCCCGGGCGACATTATCACTGCGATCATTCTCGGCGCCTTCATGATCCATGGTCTGAGGCCCGGCCCCCTGATGTTCCAAGAGAACATCGACCTGATCTACGCACTCTTCATCGGGATCATGCTAAGCTCGATATATCTGCTTGTTGTTGGCAAATTTTCAATTCGACTGATCAGCAAGATCGCCGATGTACCGCACCGGATTCTGTTTCCGATCGTGTTCGTGCTTTGCGTATTCGGCGCCTATGCCGTCAACAACTCAACGTTCGACGTCATGGTCATGATGATCATGGGACTGGTCGGTTTCGCGATGCTGAAACTCGAGATCCCCGCCGCACCGTTCCTGATCGCCTTCATACTTGGCCCAATGCTGGAGGACAATTTTAGACAATCACTGCTGATCTCAAAAGGCAGCTTGGGGATCTTCTTTTCGTCAACGATCTGCTGGGTCTTCTGGACCTTGACCACTCTCGTAATCGGCTTGACAATCTGGTCGGCCATAAAACGAAAGCCGAAGCCATTGGCGGATGCTTGAGCAGTTACCTCTCGCGACTTGCCGACTAGAATTCCGGGTCTATCGCTTGGCACCCAAGCATCAGCCCAGAACACAAACTCATGCGTTGATGTTCTGGGCCAACTAACGTTTGACGAATTCCACGCGCGCCTCAAGCGTCTGATCCAGATCATTAGGGAATTTGTCAAACAAACCGGGCGCGTAAACTGTCGCTCCGCGGCCGGACCACTTGTAAGAAAATGGGTCAGCATGCCGCCAGCATTTGGATTCAGCCTGCCAACTAAGTCTCATAGACCAGTCGAGAAAGCTGCCCATGATCAGCCTGGTCACACAACGAAGCAAGATTGCAACCCTGAAGTTGCTCAAGGCTAATTGAGCAGTCTTTGGAATAAATATTCGGACGGGCCGCGACGCGGCCAGATCCGCTAGCAAGCAGCGAGGGTAACGGGAGAAGGTTCGCATGCCGGACGACTTCAAATTCACCATAGCGGTTCTTACCGATACCCACATACGGGCGCCGCAAGGAGATCTTACCTCGCCTTTCAAGGTCAATGAGCGCGCCAATGCTCGCGCCCGCTACGCGGTCGAAGTGGTGAAGGCCAATACTCCTGACTTAACGGTGCATCTTGGCGACATGGTTCATCCTTTGCCGCATCTGCCCGCTTACGGTGCAGCCTGTGCGGAAGCGCATCGGATCTTCGCGCCCCTGATGCCCAAACTGCATTATGTGCCAGGTAATCATGATATCGGCGACAAGCCAGGGCCGGCCTCACCTGCCGGACCTGTGACGGATAACAATTGCACTGCGTATGAGGCCGCTTTCGGTCCCCCCTGGAAAAGTTTCGAAAATTGCGGCGTGCGCTTTATTGTTATCAACTCATCACTCGTGAATACGGGTGGGGATGCCGAACAAAGGCAACGGGAGTGGCTCGAAAAAACACTCCGCGAGGCCGAAGGTCAGCGCGTATTCCTGTTCTCCCACTACCCACCCTTCATTGACCAGCCAGATGAAGAAGAGCACTACGACAACTACGCGGAGCCGGGCCGTTCCTGGTTGTTGGGCCTGGCCGTCGACCACGGGGTCGAGGCAATCTTCTCCGGCCACGTGCATCAGTTTTTCTTCAACCGCTATCGCGGTGTTAAACTCTATTGCCTGCAGCCGACGAGCTTCAACCGCCAGGACTACGCCGAACTCTACCGCGGCGCGCCAGCAAATGAATTCGGTCGCGACGATGTCGACAAGTACGGGGTCACGTTTATCGATATCTTTGCGGACGGGCATCGTTTGAGGATTGCACCGACACACGGCCGGGAAATCGCGCCCGGTGAATGCCCTCAGATCCAAAAGTTGCGTCAGCCAGCTACGCCACTTATTCCCCACATGCGCCATGCATGGTTCGAGGCGAGCACCCTTCCCTTTAACGGACCTATGGAAGAGTTCGGCCGCAAGCGGGCGCGAAACGACTACCCACTGCTGCGATTGTGGCAACTCGGCATCCGCACAATTCGCACGCCTTTGCGCGACCTCACTGATCCCGTGAGCCGCCGTCGCGTACTCGATTTCGCCGCCGCCGGAATTCAGTTCTCGTTCTTCACTCTAGGCCTGCCGGACGCTGCTTCTCGAGAGTTGCTTGCCGAGCATTCCGATTTGGTTGCAGGCCTGGAGGTGGTGGGTCGCGATAAGACGTTTTCGGATTTACAAGACGGTCTCATCGAGCTCATCGAGCAATGGCGCAAGCCTTTGAGCATCAGTAAATCCACCTCGTCGGCAGACGAAACCCACGAGAGTGGCGCCTTTGCACACAACGTGAGCACCGGGTTTCTATGGAAAGAGCGCGATGAGGTCGTTGCCGCGGCGTCAAATCTTGCCACCCCGACTATGCAACTTGGTCTCAGTTTTCAGGTTAATCTCGATGAGGACCCTGGGCAACGAATTCCAGAATTGGCTGAATGCCTTTCGCAGTCGAACTTACGATTGGCGGCCGTGATACGCCTTGCGGATCGCAATCCGGCGAACTCGAACTTCGACGACGACAAAATTGCAGCGCAGCTTGTTGCCGCCTTGGAGGCCGCGCGCGATCGAGCGAACGTCGAGATCCAGTGCGACACCTTCGAAGATATCGATCGCGGCTATAGCCCGAGACATGGGCTCCTGGACCGGCGCTCGAACCTGCGCCCAATTTCTAATTGGATCGTCGACAATGCTATGTGCTGCAATCGCGGCTAACAGCAACTTTGAGGATACGGAATTGCCGGACCATTTAAGGCCACAACCTCGGCCAAAGGCCAGCTATGATCCCCTCTATGACCCGCTTGTCGATGCCGGCCCGGGACATAATCGGGACTATGCACCGTCATACTGGATCGACACTGCCGGACCTCCCCCGGAAGACGATGGACATGTGACTGGTGACTTGGACGCCGACGTGGTCGTCGTCGGTTCAGGCTATACGGGGCTCAGTTGCGCGATCCATCTCGCAAAGGAGCACGGCATCAAGGCGACTGTGCTGGAGGCGAATTCCGTTGCCTGGGGTTGCTCTACGCGCAACGGCGGGCAGGCGCAAATTTCGTCAGGCCGATTGAAGCGATCCGAATGGATCGAGCGCTGGGGCGTTGATGTCGCAAAGAAAATGCACGCCGAGGTCGCGGAGGCATTTGACCTATTTCGCGACCTGATTGGCTCCGGCGAGTTTGATTGCGAGCCGCAGGATGGCGGGCATTTTTACATTGCTCATAAACCCGGCGCGATGCCGAGACTGGAGAAGGAATCACAGCTCCTGAACGAAGTCTTTGGCTATGGCTCGCGCATAATCTCGCGTCAGGAACTGCACGAAAACTACGTAAAGGATCAAGAGGCTGCCGGCGCGATGGTTGAGCCGGACGGCGTCTGCATTCATGCGGCAAAACTGGCCTTCGGCTATCTCAATCTCGCGCGCAAGCTCGGCGCGACGGTTCATCCGGCGAGTCCAGTGATAGATTGGCAGATCAGAAACGGCACCCACCACCTGACGACGCCGGGAGGGACTGTCCGCGCCCGCGCCGTGGCACTCGCGACCGCGGCCTACACGCCCCCGGGGCTCAGCAACCACACCAAGAACCGAGTGATGCCGATCCTGTCAAACTCGATCGTTACAAGGCTGCTAACAGACGAAGAGAAAGCAGAATGCGGATTTCAGATCAGTTCACCGCTCACCGATACGCGCACTTTGCGTTACTACTATCGCCACCTGCCCGATGGTCGGGTCCAGATCGGCGGCCGCAGCGCAATCAGTGGCGCCGACGCGGAGAATCCCAACCACCTCGCGTCATTGCAGCAAGGTTTGTACCGCAAATTCCCAGCGCTAACCGGCGTCGAGCTTGACTATTCCTGGTGGGGATGGGTCGACATGAGCCACGATATGATGCCCCGCATATTCCAGCCTGATCCCGATAAGACTATCTACTACGCCATTGGATATGGCGGCAATGGTGTCATGTATTCAGCTCAGGCGGGCCGACGCATGGCGCAGATGGTCGCCGGCAAAGGTGAGAAACTGGATCTGCCAATATTCACTTCGCAACTTCCAAGCCACGGCATCCTGACGCCATTTCGACGTCTCGGTCAGCGTGCAATGTACCGCTGGTACTACCTGAACGACGAGAAACTCTGACGCGCGAATGTGTGTCAAAGAGGATGGAACGCGACCATGAAAATGATCAGGGCATTAGCCTTCATCTAAGAGGGGGCTTCGACCTGTTTGGGTCAGAAGCTGAAATCCTCAGATTGAGGATGTCGTGTCTGCTTCCGCTCCCAAAGGGAGGCATCGTCAACGGCTGCTTAGACAAGCAGGTGCCCCCTTAGGATACGAAACAGGGTGCTCAAGCATGCGGGACTGGACAGTATGGAGTAGAAATCAAATAAAAACCGGGCCGGTGCACGAAAGGGATTATGCACAGACCCGGTTGCGCAATCCTGCTGCGGGTAATGCAGCATAGGAGTCTAGGGGTTGGGACTGTGCTGCCAACGAGGACCAACCCATTGCAATGCAGAACAGTCCCAGACGTAAGTTAGCGAATGAGCTGGCGATGGCGAGATGTTTGCAAGTCCTTGTCCCCAGGCGCACTGGGTTGGTCCACAGTAATCACGGTTTTGTGGAAAAGGCGGAGCAGTTGAGGTGAGGCGGATAGCCCGGACTAGGCCACCTATCAGGGAAGAGGGCCCAGTCCCGGCATCGGGACCTCCGAACCGCGAGGGTGTGATGTAGGGGAGCGCGGTCCAGGGTCGACGTGGCCAGTGCGTTTGTGGCCTGGCAACTCAAGTCGCGTATCTACCCATTCTGTTTTTCCTGATCGCCCCCAGGGTGTTGCCGCTTCACGGGAACAGGCCACGCGGTCGTCCACGCGAGAGGTATGTTGCGCCGGCTTAAAGCACCATAGATACAACCGTTTTACTTAACTGCCGTTTATTCTGGTCTCAGCATTAGGGCCTCGAATGACCGGTTATCGCCCGTCTCGGGCTTTCACGTGATAATTCTCTCACGTCCGCTTCTTGATCTTTGCAGACCTTGGGGAGGATGGGCAACGGCTGGGCCCCCGTGCCGATGAGCTTCTTGCCCCCTTTGGAAACCGGGGAAAGGTTGCACAGGTCGCTTGAGATCGTCTTCGAAGGCGATCAATCAATAGAAAGGCGGCGATCGTGCCGGATCTATTGACGGGGGTTATCAATGAGCAAGAGTCAGATGAGTGAGGCACTCATGGTCGAATGCCGACAAGCTATCGGTGAGGCTGTTGTCGACCTGCAGATGACGGCCCTGACGCGTGATGAACGCATCCAAGTTGATAGCGCGGTAGCAGGAGCGCTAATGATGCAGTTTGCGTTGCTGATGGCCGAGTCATTTCGCGGTGACCAAGGACTGATGCTTGATCAGTTGAAGCGTCAGCACGACAACATCAGGGACTACATCCAATCGGGCTTCGGCGATTTCTATCAAAAGTAGGACGAGGTGCAACTAGCCCACTGGGGCAACATCGGTTCGCAAACGACCAATCGCCCTGGTGAAAATCGCTCGGTCATCGCTCGCTCGGGCAAGAACCAGCGCGCCCTGAATTCCGAGGACAATCATTTCGGAGAGTTCTTTGGCCCGTTTGCGTGAGTGACCCAACCGTTCCAGCGCCCGGGCCAAAGTTTTCAGCCAACGCTTGAAGTAGAGTTGTATCGGTTCGGAAAAGGAGTCTCGGGTCTTGGCCAGCGACAGCGCGCCGATCAGACATCCGCGGCGGCCTGAGTGGAAATAGTCTAGGACAGCATCAAGCATGTCATTCACAGCCCGTTCCGGGTCATCGGTCGTCTCGAGCGGCTGAAAGACGTGCTGTTCAAACCAGTCGCCAATCTCCGCTAGCACCGCCTCCACCATTTCATCTTTCCCGCCGGGGAAGAAATGGTAGAGGCTTCCCTTACCGAGGCCTGTCGCCTCTGTAATTGTCGACAGACTCGCACCTTCGACCCCATGCTCCCGGAACACCTCTCCAAGGATTGGCAGGATATCGCTGCGTTCTGTGACGAGTCTGGCCGCGGTTTCACAGTCCCAGTTCTGAGAGGCCGGGATGGTCATCCGGGCGTCGGCCCTGCGGCCAATGAAATTTTCGATCCGCTTCGGCTATCGGCAGGTCGTTGATGCTGGCGAACCGGTTGCGCATCAGGCCGTTTGGTTCGAATTCCCAGTTTTCGTTGCCGTATGAGCGAAAACAGTTGCCGCTGTCGTCGTGCCATTCGTAGGCATAGCGCACCGCGATGCGGTGGTCTGTAAAAGCCCAGAGTTCCTTAATCAGCCGATACTCAAGCTCCCTTATCCATTTGCCGGTGAGGAAGGCTTGAGCCTCTTCGCGACTTTTAATAAATGTCGCGCGATTCCGCCACTGCGTGTCGAGCGTGTAAGCAAGCGCGACCTTGGCCGCATCGCGCCTGTTCCAACCATCTTCGGCCAGACGCACTTTCTGTATCGCGGACTCGCGGTTGAATGGAGGAAACGGCGGGCGTTCTGTCATTACTTAACCTCGTTGATAACCAAACAAACTCGACTGTACCGTTCGGCACACTCGAAACAGAATTCGCGCAAGTCGCTTTCGTGTTTCGACGGCCTTCGATGTCCTTGCAGCCGGCACATTGCATGGCTGGTGTCATACAGCCGAGCCCGAACCGGCCGGTTCGAGCGCGTCAGTGTGTTGCTACCTGATCGGGGGAGAAATTCGCGTTGGAGGGCATTGGCTTCCGGCGGCCTGTTGGGCAACTGCCGGTAGAGAGGCACTCAACAAATCATTGGAACCCCGATTGACCAGGGGTTCCAAGTTTGTCGTTTTCGGCTGCACTTCGTTGGAGGTTTCAGCCGAGGTCGATTTCGCATTCAACGACGTGATTCAGGTCGGTGCCTTCGGCCGTCACAACGGCCTTGACCTTGAGGAAGCCCTGATTTATGGCGCCGCTGCGAACAATCTCTTCGATCTCGCGTTGCGAGGTGACACCGACCTGCTTGAGGAATTTTCGCAGCGACATATTGAATCGTTCTTGGTCCATCTTCTTTCTCACTTAAGTTCTTATGTTGTGTGCCACAGGAATTTTATCCGGCTTGTGGAGTATGCACTGTTTGCCCTTGCGTTTGGGCATTCAATTTGCCGCTGATTCTGTTTGCCGTTTCTGGTGGCCACACTCAAGGCATAGACCAAGCGCTATTGCACTCCCTCGAACTAGAACGGGCGGCTTGTTAAACCGCCCCGTCACATTGCCTTTGAGTGGCCCGCCGGATCATCGCGTGGTCCTGAGCCAACGGTTCGAGGAGTGGCTATGCAGCACACCTCCTCATCAGCCAGCTTGGCCAGGATAAACCTTGTCCCAACCCCATGCGCCGGCACCGAAGCCACGGGCGACCATTCGCATGCCTGCAATTTTAAGCACTATCTTCCCGATTTGCTAAACGCGCTCATGGTGCCGGCTGGACGCTTTTCAGTGTCCGGATGAGCGGGTTTGGGACAATACGCTGACCCAGAAGCAGGAGGGGGCTCTTGAGGACAGGTGACATATCGGCTACGCCAGCGAATTAATCGCCTGGGGGAGGCGTTAGAAATTTCTTCCCTTGCGCAACTCTATATAATTTTAGCAGGGCTCGAATCAATGAAAGCCGCAGAGAGTGAGAATGAAAAAAAGCGATAAAATTTTTATTCCTCTGTTTACTCGCGTTTCAATTCTGTGGTGAGGCTGTGTCTCAGGAGGCCTCGGGTGAGACCGTAGCCGTCACCCCGCAGGAATCGAGTGGTTTCGGTGCTTCTCGTCAAGATCCGAAAAATATACTTAAAGATATTCAGATTCGTGCGACGCAAAAAGACGGATTAATTCCGTTTTCGCCGCTGCAGCCGTTTCGTGATCGATTCAAGGATTTCAACGACTCCTTGTACCGCAGGGCCGGTATGAAGCTCGGGCTGGCTTTCCATCATCTTTTCCAAGGTGCATCGGACGTGTTGCCCGGGACTGCTGACTCCGGAACTGCCACGGATTTCGATTTTACGGGTAGCTGGGAACTGTTTCGCCGGGGTCAGCCGACGAAGGGCGAGCTGATGTTCGGCGTCGAAGGTCGTTGGGATTACAATACGGTCGGCCCGCAGGATCTTGGTTTCAGCAACGTCGCGACTGCAGGCGGAACCGCAAACACGTTCTCAGCCTATGACCCGTCATTTATTTTGCGCAATCTCTTCTACCATCAAGGCGGCGAAGAAGCCGGTTGGGTGTTTAGACTCGGCAAAATTACAACCGATGCTCTGTTTCTGTCCAATCGTCATATCAGTCCCAACGCGACATTCCTGCCAAATGCTGGGACGGGCATGTTCGTTTCTGGATTTGCAGATTCTGGCCTCGGAGCCGCTGGTGCCTGGTACATCAACGATCGCGTTTACATCGGCGGGGGAGTGGCGGACTCGAACGGCGATCGCTTTAACTGGGGTGATGTGGGCGCGGGCCAATTCTATAAGGGCGTGGAGCTCGGCGTGAAGATTGCTCCGCTAACGAAAAAGGCTAGCTTTTCCAAGCTCTTGCTCTGGCATACAGATGGGACAAAGGATCGCCAGCCGATCAACGCGAACACGGGCGAATCCGGATGGGGTTTCGGAATCGTGGCCGAGCAAGAATTGACGTACGATGGCCGCTTGGTTCTCATTGGGCGATACGGGAGAAGTTTCGAAAAAGCAGCAATTTATGATCAACAAGCCGCGGTGCACCTCTTGTATTACGATCCATTCGGACGGTTCAAGAACGATGCAATTGGCACGGCCTTCAATTGGGTTGATTCGGCTTTCGAGAACACGAGAGATGAGTATAACTGGGAAACCTTTTATCGCTTTCCACTGCTCCCGGACGTCGACACGACCTTAAGTTACCAGGCCATCCTGGACCCAGCATTCACGACCGACTTCGATTTTTCGTCAGTATATTCTTTGAGGATGACAACGTCGTTCTAAGCGTGGTCGCGTGACGCTGGAGCTCCATGCGTCTGCATGGTGTTGTCACGGTAACGCGACTGCTCAGTTGATACCATATGCTATTAACGTCCGATGAGCAGTTCTTCCTATCGTCGCCATCGCTTCCCGGCCGCTGTGATCCAGTAAGCGGTCTGGCTGTACTTTCGCTTTCCTCTGAGCCTGCGCGATGTCGAGGATATGTTGTC
>Ga0316190_10002244_pt1 | contig 13990 bp, 12 predicted proteins | sample Eddworburrow2_MG_FD_204929 | JGI IMG/M metagenome (GOLD analysis project Ga0316190, IMG submission 204929) | Coastal sediment microbial communities from Maine, United States - Eddy worm burrow 2 | ecosystem: Environmental > Aquatic > Marine > Coastal > Sediment | place: USA: Maine | collected... | reverse complement strand
ACCTCGATATGGACGTGGGGCCAGGAAGGCTCAAGGGTGAGGGCGTCGATCTGGGACCGGAACGGGAACTTGGTGGCGTGGGCAGCCAGGCGATCGCCAACCTCCACCCGCTCCCCAGCGGTCACCGCCACGTCCTGCATATGCAGGATCTTGACCTCAAGATCGGGTCGGCCGTCGGGGTTGATCACCACAAAGCCATCGGTGTACTTGCAGTACAGCTGGTAGCCCCCGGCCCGGGCCACGGTGCCCGCCACGGGTGAGGTGATGACGGTGCCCGGCTCGCTGACGATGTCGACCGCGCTCTGTCGGTTGGTGCCCCGGCCACGCGAGGTCATCGTGGTCAACCGCACCGGCGAGGCCTCGGCGGCGCTCATGGCCAGTGCCCCTGGATGGCTGGCCTGGTGAAAATCGGCCCGCTCGATGACGGCCGAAGGGGCCATGATCGTCAAACCGGCCACGGTGGCCAACGGCCGGCCGGCAACCGCCGCGCCCTCACGCCCGTTCGACGCCGTTAGCGTCGTGGAGTCCGTCGATGCCCCGTCGGTGGGCTGGCAACGACGGGACGGTACACCGTCGGAGGGGTAGGGGTAGCGGTCGGTGAACTCGGGCGACAGTGACACGTTGAGCACGACGCCACCCTTGGTCAGGGCTCCTCGACGGAGCACTTCCGACCAGTAGCTCAGACCCTTGGAGTCTCCGGGTCGACCGAGCACGTTGCGGTAGATCAGTTCGACGAAGGCCTCGTCACCCAACCGGCCGTAGCGGGTAGCGAACTCCTCGCTGTCGGCGAAGAGGCTGGCGATGGCGTCGAGGCCCAGGCACTGGTCGTGTTGTTCGACCCAATACAGCGCGCCCCCGGGATCAGGAGCCCGCAGGAACACGGCCCAGTACAGGCGGAAGACCTTGGCGTGGTCGTCGGTCAGTTCATCGAGGTTGGCGATGTTGTCGAAGGTCGCGGCCTCCTCGGCCGAGTTTTGCCCGGTCCCGGTCGATGCGGCCGCCGCCGAACCGGTGGGCGTAAGCGCCGCGGTGATTAGCACGGCCATGGCCATGATGACGGCCGCAACCGTCGAAGCCGGCCGACGAGCGGGCGGGTTCTCTGGCGTGGAACGGGTTGCCGATCGAATCCAGGAAGGCGGCAGGAGTCGACGAATCACCATGGTCAACTGTCGGCCGACCCGCCGACCGCATGAGGCCACAATTGGCGGGAACCAGATCGCCACGGGCAGCGGCGCGGTTCGAACGACCGGTTCAAGCCTGTCATCTGGACCGCAACCGACCTCGAGACCTGGGAGGCAGCCGACGTGCCAGCAACTGGCAATGGCGCAGTCACCGGCCTTGGCGCCTCGGGGTCGGTGCTGGTGGCCGGCGGGAACGGCGGCTCGGGACTGTGGCGATCGACCAATGCCGGAGCGAGTTGGCAACGTCACGAGATCGAACTCGACTCCGCCTACTGGGGCCTCAACGATCTCACTGCCAGCGATGAACTCCTGGTAGGCGTCGGCAGCAACGGCAACGAATCAGGCGACATGCTGTTGATCATCACCTCCACCAATGATGGGGAGACCTGGAGCGAGGCCGACCTCGGCGACATCGACCCGGCCGGACGCCAAAGGGCGTTCACCGTTGAGCACGCCAACGACGCCTGGTGGGTGATCTCGCGACGGTCTACTGGCATATCGAACAACCCCGACGTCTGTTACCTCGATACTGCATCCTGTAGCGGTGGCTCGACACCCATCGTGCTGCACAGCGCCGACGGTGAGCAGTGGAACACCATCGACCTCAGCCTGCTGAACCCGCCCGACTTTTTCTCCATCGATTCCGTGATGTCCACCGACGGAATGGTTGCTCTTGTCGGATCAGCCGAGGGGCAGTTGACGGCCTGGCAGTGGTCTTCGACCGCCGCACCATCATTCGAAAAGCCGGCGGCGGTTCAGGAAACCCTCGACAGCGAACTCGTCGAGTGGGACGCCAACCTGGAGCCCGGCGTCACCTACCGCTACCCGCTCTACATCCACTGCGGCATGGACCACCTGGCCAACTTCAACGGCAGCCACTGGTACCTCCCCTCGGGCGCCAACCAACAAACCCAACCCGACTGGCCCATGGCCGAGCAGGCGATCTTCGGGTTCGTCACCCTTAACGACGAGGGGACGATCGGCTACAGCATTAACGACGGCGAGATCATCGCCACCTACACCCCCTCGGCCGAAGAGCCGCCGGGCTGCGACTGACCCCGGCCCGAGAACGACGAGGAGACCGGGGAGCGGGTTCTCGACCTGATGCGAGTGCTGAGTCCGCGAGAGTCGGGCACCGGGCACCGGGCACCGGGCACCGGGCCGCTTGCTAAACCGGTTCTTTCACGTCGCTGTCGGTACCTCGTGTTCGTTGCGTTGGCTTTGGTGGCGGTGTCGTCGTTGGTTGGTTTCGTTGTGGATGATTGAGGTGGTTATCCAGGAGAGGTCCTGGAGTCGGCCTCCGTCGATGGGTTCGAGTCGAGTTCGCCCTGGGGCGTATCGCTCTGGGATGGTTTGGTCGCTCTCGGCGTCGAGGTGCTCTCGGGTGTGCCAGTAGAGGGCGTTGACACTCCCGCGGGAGTGTTTGACGGTGGCCAGGTCACCGTCCGGGGTTTTGAACCTGAACCATCCCCCTGCCTTGGATTCATCGTTCGGGATCCTCCGACGTCCACATCACCGGACACTCCCGCGGGAGTGTCGCCGCTCCCCCCGGACACTCCCGCGGGAGTGTCGCCGACCCCAATCGGGACACCCTGGTCAAAGACAACAGCGTCGCAATCGTCCATCACCGTCATCGCCATGCCACCTTCCCCATCACCGAGGAACCAAGCATCGCACGCCGCTGTGACAGTGAAGCCCGACGACATCCGGTACCCCGGCAGACAGCCGGTCAGTCGGGCTGCTCCCCCGGCGCAATTGACGTTGTCGGAGCTTCGGTGCTTCCGCCCTCCGGTCCCTCAGACGAAAGCTCGGGCGGTGTCTGCACTGCCGCCAACACACCGTCGACGGCGGCCAGTCGGCTAGTCACGGCGCTGACACCCTCGGTGGCGGCAACGGCCAGGACAAAGGACTGGAATATCGCCATCGTCATCCCAGATCGCCGCCACCTCGGCCGACTGGGAGTACTGGACCCGGAAATCATCCTTCGTCTCGGCAGCTCCGAGTTTCCCAAGTCGACGATTCGCTGATCAGCTCCCAGAACGGCTCGGACCTGTCCGAGCCTCGCAGGATCCACGGACAGCGTGACCGCAATCTCATCGAACCCCAGCACCGCCGCAGCTTCGCTGATGGTCCTGAAGATCCCGTCGACGTCCTGAACTCCAACCGTGTACTGCCAGCCGCCGACCGCCGTGGTCTCGATATCGATAGCAACGCGGATCTCCGCACCCCACGCCACGTCGTGCTGACTGGTGAGGAGGTAGGCGAGCCTGACGAATCGCTCCCGATCCGTGACATACAGCTGCTCAGGTCCGCCTGCCAGGTGGCTCTGCGCTCGTCGTTCGAAACCTCATCACCATCTGAGACCCATGGCGGTCTCTTCCTGTTGCAACCAGCCGATCAGAAGTGGTCCACTCCAGTCGGCAGGCCCACCTACAGGATCTGGCTGAGGAACTCCCGGGTTCGTTCCGACTTGGGGGCGGTGAAGAACTCCTCGGGGCTGGCTACCTCGACGATGCGGCCTTCCTCCATGAAGGCCAGGCGGTCGGCCACCTCGCGGGCAAAGCCCATCTCATGGGTGACGACGATCATGGTCATGCCTTCGGCGGCCAGGTCCCGCATGGCGTCGAGCACCTCGGAGATCATCTCCGGGTCGAGGGCTGAGGTCGGCTCGTCGAACAACATAATGGTCGGCTCCATGGCCAGGGCCCGGGCGATGGCTACCCGTTGCTGTTGCCCCCCGGAGAGCTGGCCCGGGTGTTTGTGGGCCTGCTCGGGTATTCCCACCCGTTCCAGCAGACGCATGGCCCGCTCCTCGGCCACCTCTTTCTTCTCGCCCCGTGCCACCTTGGGGGCCAACGTGATGTTGTCGAGCACCGTCAGATGGCGAAACAGATTGAACTGCTGAAACACCATGCCCACCTCCGGGCTCACCACGGCCCGCTTTTGGGGGTCAGCCAGGATTTCGTGGCCCAACACCGAAATGGTGCCCTGATCGTGGTGTTCGAGTTGGTTGATGCAGCGGATCAACGTCGACTTGCCTGAGCCCGACGGGCCGAGCACGACCACCACCTCACCGTTACCGACATCAAGGCTGACATCATGCAGGACCTCAATCTCGCCGAACGACTTGAACAGACCCCGGACCTCGATGGCTGCCGTGGTGTCAACAGGGGCGACCTCGTCGGTGAGGGGCGAACTGCTCATGGTTGGTCTCCGGTGCGATCGAGCTGGTGGTTGGCTGCGGTTCTGAGGGCGTCGAGCACGAGCTGGTCGCTGGGCCGCCCCTGGGTCGCGGTTCTGGTCAGCGCGTGGATGGTGCGCTGGGCGTTGGGTGCGGCGATGTCGAGCACGACGCCGGTGGGAGGCGGGTCGAGTAGCGCCAGACGCGGCAACAACGTGACCCCGAATCCATCGGCGACGAAGGTCCGCAACAGTAGCAGGTCGTTGGTTTCGAGCTTGATGTCGGGGACGAACCCCGCGGCATGGCAGAGTTGCAGCGCGGCCGCACCGCACGAGGCGACAGGCGGGGCCAGTACCCAGGGGCAGCCAGCCAGCCGATCCAGTTCCAGCGGCCCCGGACCCAGCCCGTCGACCCTGGCCTTGGGGGCGAACAACTGCACCGGTTCTTGACCCAACGTCACCACATCGGTTCGGTCGGGGAAGGCCGTTGGCAGCCCGGCATAGGTGTCGACGATGGCCATGTCGATCCTCTGCGCCACCAGGGCGTCGACGCTGCGACCCGCTTCCAGGTCCCGGAGGCGGATGTCCAGGGCGGGTGCGGTCTCCTGCAGTAGCCGGAGGGCCGTGGTCAACACGGTGACGGCGATGGTGGGAAGGGCGGCAATAACATAGGTACCGGCAACGTTGTGGCGGGCCTGTTCAGCCGCCACGACCGCCCGTTCCAACTCTTCGAGGATGGCCTCACCGTGGCGGGCCAAGGTAACGCCCAAGGGGGTGAGAGTCGCCGGTTTGGTTGATCGGATCAGGAGTTCGTCGCCAACCTCCCGCTCGAAGTTGCTGAGTTGTTGCGACACCGCCGAGGGTCCTACGCCCAGCTCACGGGCAGCGGCGGCCAGTGAACCGGTGCGCTGGACCACCACCAGCACCCGGAGCCGATCAACGCTCAGCTTCATGGATTCCCGTCCTTTCGTCGCTGCTGCCGCCGAACTACTACCGAGCTACCACTACCGGCACGTAGAGCGGTCCGGCCCGGTTGGGGGCCGAAGCGGGCCACCGCAAGCATGGCATCTGGAACCAGACTGACACGAGACGGGAGAACATTATCAAGTCTAATGTTGGCAGCGCTCTAACATTAGGAGTAGACAACTTACCCGTTCCGGCCTGGAGGTAAGAGCCATGAGCAGCCTGACGCTCGATCTGAATCCGACGTTCGAGGCCCTGGGCCTGACGCCGTCGATCACCGAGGGAGGTGACCTCGAGGTCACCAGCCCGATCGACGGGGCGCCACTGGGAGCGGTGGCCACGACCACGGTCGACGAAAGCAAACAGATGGTCGAGCGGGCCCGCGCCGCCTTCAAGCAATGGCGGACGGTTCCCGCTCCCCGCCGGGGCGAACTGGTGCGCCTGCTGGGCGAGGAGTTGCGGTTGGCCAAGGAACCGCTGGGCCGGCTGGTCTCGCTGGAAACGGGCAAGATCCTGGAAGAAGGCACGGGCGAGGTCCAGGAGATGATCGACATCTGCGACTTCGCCGTCGGTCTCTCCCGCCAGCTCTACGGCCTGACGATCGCGTCGGAACGCCCGGGTCACGCCATGCGCGAGACCTGGCACCCGCTGGGGGTCGCCGCCGTCATCACCGCCTTCAACTTTCCGGTTGCGGTGTGGAGTTGGAACGCCGCCCTGGGACTGGTTTGTGGCAACTCGGTGATCTGGAAACCGTCGGAGAAGAGCCCGCTGACGGCACTGGCCGTGACCAACATCATAAATCGGGCCATCGAGCGCTTCGGCTCCGATGCCCCTGAGCACCTCACCCAACTGGCCATCGGCGAGGCAGACCTGGGAGCGGCCCTGACCGCCAACCCCGATGTGGCCCTGGTATCGGCCACCGGCTCGACGGCCATGGGACGCTCGGTTGCGGCCCAGCTGGCACAGCGGTTCGGCCGCTCGATCCTCGAACTCGGCGGCAACAACGCCATGATCGTCACCCCCAGTGCCGACCTCGATCTGGCGGTCCGGGCCATCGTGTTCTCCGCCGTCGGCACCGCCGGCCAGCGCTGCACGTCGCTGCGGCGCCTCATCGTCCACCGCGACGTCTACCAGCAACTGCTCCCCCGCCTCCAGGCCGCCTACCGCAGCCTTCCCATTGGTGATCCGACCGAACCGGACACCCTCGTCGGACCACTCATCGACGGTGACGCCCTGGCCAGGATGCAGGCCGCGCTGAAGGTCGCAGCCGAACAGGGAGGAACGGTCACCGGTGGGGGGCGAGTGCTCGAAGACCAGTTCCCCGAGGGTTGTTACGTCGCCCCGGCCCTGGTCGAGATGCCCGGGCAGTGCTCCATCGTGGCCGAGGAGACCTTCGCCCCCATTCTGTACGTGCTGGCCTACGACGATCTCGACGAAGCCATTGCGCTCAACAACGCCGTACCCCAGGGTCTGGCCTCGGCCATCTTCACCACCGACCTGCGCCAGGCCGAGCAGTTCACCACCGCCGTCGGCTCGGACTGCGGCATCGCCAACGTGAACATCGGACCCTCAGGGGCCGAGATCGGTGGCGCCTTCGGCGGCGAGAAGGAAACCGGGGGCGGACGCGAATCGGGCAGCGACGCCTGGAAAGGCTACATGCGCCGCCAGACCAACACCATCAACTACTCCAACGAACTACCCCTGGCCCAGGGCATCTCCTTCAACGTCGAGACCGGCCAATGAGCGCGGTGAACCGGGTCGACGACGGCCGCCTGGACCAGAGTGAGGACCAGGCGATGCACCGGATCGCGGTGCTCGGTTTGGGGCGGGTCGGGAAGCTGGCGGCTGAACTGCTGGTCGAGAGCGGCTTCGACGTCGTCGGCGTCGATCAGCACCTCCCAAGCGACGTCGGCTTCGAAACGGTGCGAAGTGATTTATCAGTCGCCGACTTGGCGACCGCGGAGCTGGGTGCCCCCGACCTGTTGACGGCGGACTCGGCCACGGATCTGTCGGACGTCGCCGGGGTAGCCTCCGATACCACGGCCAGCCCGGCGACCGGCCCAAGCGAGACCCCCGACCGGGGCGGAGGCGGCGATCTGCGCTCGGTGTTGGAAGGGGTCGACGCCGTGTTGTCGTGTCTGCCGTATCGCCTCAACGCCGCCGTCGCCAACATGGCCCACGGCCTCGGCATCCACTACTTCGACCTCACCGAAGACGTCCCGACAACCAACAAGATCATCGAGCTGGCCTCGACGGCGACGGCCGTCATGGCGCCCCAGTGCGGCCTGGCCCCGGGGTTCGTCGGGATCGTGGCTGCCGACCTGATCGAGTCGCTCGACACCTGCCGCTCGGTGAAACTGCGGGTCGGGGCCCTGCCCCAGAATCCCGACGGGATGTTGGGCTACTCCTTCAATTGGTCGCCGGCCGGTGTCGTCAACGAGTACCTGAACGACTGCGAGGTCATCGAGAACGGTGAACGCAAGCTGGTGTCGTCGATGGAGTGGCACGAGCCGGTGTACCTCCACGGCACCAAGCTGGAGGCTTTCACCACCTCGGGTGGTCTGGGCACGATGTGCGACACGTACCTTGGGCGGGTCGACAATGTCGATTACAAAACATTGCGTTATCCGGGCCATGTCGATCTGATGAACTTCTTTTTTCATGAGCTGTTGATGCGCGACCGTCGCGAAATGGCCGAGGAGATTCTCACCAGCGCCAAGCCCCCGGTGTCCGACGACGTCGTCTACGTTCACGTCTCGGCCGAAGGCACCAAGAACGACCAACTGCGACGCCTCGAATTCGTGCATCGCTACCTGCCCCGGGCCCTGGCGGGGGCAGAACGCACCGCCATCGCCTGGACAACGGCCGGCTCCGTCGTCGCCGTTATCGAGATGGTGCGAGCCGGGAAACTCCCGGCCCGCGGCTTCCTCAAACAGGAGGACATCCCGTTTGACGACTTCATCTCAACCCGCACCGGCGCCCTATTCGTCGACTGCCAGCAGTAACGTCACCTCGTTGAATATGGAAGGACCCACCATGCGCAAGATCAAATATCTGTTATTGATTGCCTTGGCCGTGGCACTCTTTGTCGCCGGCTGCGGCGGCGATGATGCCGAGGACACCGTCACCGGCGACTCGGACGATGCCGCCGAGTCGAGCGACGACGACGAGGCAATGGCCGACGACGACGAGTCGGATGACGACGAGTCAGACGACGACGAGTCGGATGACGACGAGGCGATGGCCGACGACGACGAGTCAGCTGATGACGCTTCAGCTCTGCCCGACCTCGAAGGCCGCACCGTGACGGTCGGCGTCGAGAACAACTACCTGCCGTTCAACTTCGTGGCCGTTGGTGCGGACGCGGGCGCCGGTTGGGACTACGACGCCTGGAACGAGATCTGCCGACTGCTCAACTGCACGGCCGAGTTCGTGCCGTCGGGCTGGCCCGACGTGATCGACCAGGTCGCCCAGGGCGACCTCGACACCGCCGCTGATGGCATCTCCATCACCGACGAGCGCAAAGAGATCGTCGACTACTCCGATTCTTACATGACGGTGCAGCAGAAGTTCATCGTCGGTCTCGACGACGACCGCTTCGCCAGCGCCGATGACATCATCAACGGTGATGCCCTCGTTGCCACTCAGGTCGGAACGACCAACTTCGAACTGGCAGAGGAACTCCTTGGTGGCGATGAGCGCATCCGGGCCTTCGATCAGTTCGGCCTGGCCATTCAGGCCCTCATTGCCGGTGACGTCGACGCCGTCATCATCGACGACGCTGCCGGACTGGGCTACATCGGCGAGAACGCCGACACCGTCAAGACCATCGACGACGGCCTGCAGTCGGACCCGCTCGGCTTCATCTACCCGCAGGGCTCCGACCTGATCGAACCCGTCAACGCTGCTCTGGCCGAGATGCGTGAGTCGGGCTTCCTGGACGAGATCGGCCAGAAATTCTTCGGCACGGAGTTCACCGTCACCTACGACGACATCGTCGAGCCGGTGCTGGAAGAAGAATAACCACTACGCACACCGGCCTTTCGGACCGATAGATCGGGACTTCGGGACGGCAAACAGACAGTGGATTACGTTGTGGGGCGCCGGGGCAGACCCGGCGCTCCACGGCGCTACGGGGGAAGGCCATGGGGGAAGGCTCTGAGAAGGCGACGGGGAGCATGATGAGTAACACCGAAAGCGCAATCAAACCGAACAACATCATCAAGATCGACCTGAAGGATGGCTCCTCCGCCTGGTTCATGGTGATGGTCGCCATCATCGGCTGGATGGTGGTCCAGATCATCATCAACGAGGACTACCGCGAGGCCTTCAACGAGATCCGACCCGGTCTGGGCCTCACCCTCTACGTCACGGCCGGTTCCTTCGTCGCCTCCATGATCCTCGGCCTGCTCATCGGGGTGGCCCGTCTCAGCCGGAACCGGGTGATCGAGACCGTGGCCCGAGTCTACATCGAGTTCGTTCGGGGCATGCCGATGTTGGTGTGGCTCTTCCTGATCGCTCTGGTACTCACCGTCGACGTCATCGACCTGATCAACTTCGTGTTGAGGACCGAGATCAAGGCCAGGTCGGTCAGCTTCGCCTGGCGGGGATCGATCGCGCTGTCGCTGTTCTACGCCGCCTTCCTGGCCGAGGTGTTCCGGGCAGGTATCCAATCGGTGGACGGGGGCCAGAAAGAGGCAGGCCGGGCGTTGAGCCTCACCGAGAACCAGGTGCTGCGACGAATCACCCTGCCCCAGGCGCTGCGCAACACCCTGCCCGCCATCGGCAACGACCTGATCGCCCTCATGAAGGACACCTCGCTGATCTCGGTGATCGCGGCAGCCGAACTCACCTACAAGGCCCGCATCTACTCGGGCAGTTCATTCCGCTTCCGCGAGGCGTTCTTCGTCCTCGCCGTGTTCTACGTGACCCTCACCCTGGTCCTGAGCCTGCTGCTGCAATGGTGGGAACGCAGGATCGCCGTCCCCGGTCGCTAGACCGGTAGCCGGTGTCGAAGGCGTCAGGAGGGAGATCGGCGACATCCACCGTCGAGTCGTATGGCCCTCCTTGGAGCACGCCCTCGGGATGACATCGACCTGAACCGGGCATCCGTCGCGAGCCACGTGGCGCGCAGGTAACCGATCAGGCACGAACGTCTGCCACACCCACCTCCATGAGCGAGCCCTCTTCACGCACCGCGCCCCAACTGTTCGATATGACCGGCCACATGGCGGTGGTAACCGGGGCCGGTCGGGGCATTGGTGAGGGCATCGCCGTTGCCTTCACCGAGGCGGGGGCATCGGTCGTGGTTGCCGCCCGGCGGACCGACGAGATCGAGGCCGTTGCCGAGCGCATTCGAGCGGCGGGTGGTGCTGCGCTGGCAGTGACGACCGACGCCACCGACGACGAAGCGGTCGAGGCCCTGGCCCAGGCCGCGGTCGACACCTTCGGCCCCTTGACCGACTGGGTCAAAAACGCTGGTGGCTCCGCCATGCGCATGCCGCTCAAGGACCTCCCTCGGGAGGAATGGGATCGCACCATCGCCCTCAACCTGACCTGGACGTTGTCGGCCGAGTTTGCGCCGAAAATCCGGGTCAATGCCGTGGCCCCGGGCGCCATCCCGACCGAGGTGATACTGAAGGCCATCGGGCGGGAGGAATCCGAACTCGATCAGGTATTGGAGGAGTGGAACATCCCCCTCGGCCGCCTGGGAACCCCCCAGGACATTAGCGCCGCCTGCCTCTATCTGGCCTCCGACGCCGCCAGCTGGGTCAGCGGCGAAATCCTACGCGTCGGAGGCGGGGCCAAACCGCGCGAGCCGATAAGGCTGCGGTACTCCTCGCTGGCCAAGACCGCCTCGGCCACATCTGAGCGGGTCGCCCCACTGCCGGCCAGGGCACTGCTCCAGTAGTCGACGCCTGCGGAGCTCGGGGTCCGACAGAGGAAGTCCCGGTAGATCATCGTGATGAAGTCACCGTCAGACATCGCAGCTTGACGCCCGGCGAACTCGTCACTCACGGCAAAGTAGCGGCCGAAGTCGGCCGTGGTCAGGCCATGCTCGGCCAGGCCGGTCCAGTAGCCATAGCCTGCGACCTCGGGCTCCCGACGCATGAACGTGACATAGAGGCGGGCGATGTCCTCGCTCGACTGGCTCGAACCATAGTTCGACAAGAAGTTGAACGAGCAGTGCACCGGCTGGGTTGTGGTGCCGTGGGCCGCGGCGTAGTTCGACACACCATCAAGGTCGGTATCGACGAACGACGTCGAGTCGTCGGGGTCGCTGCCTTCGTTGATCTCAATGAGATCAGGTACGCCGTCGAGGTCACGATCGGCAAACGACTGTGAATCGGTGGGCAGGGAACCGTCGGCTACCTCAACATTGTCGGGGATGTCGTCACCATCGGAATCGGGGTTGGCGGGATTGGTGCCGCGCAAAACTTCGTCGTAGTCGCTGAGGCCATCGGTATCGACAGCGTCGGTGCCGTCGTTGGAGTCAGTGCCCTGACGATCTTCGACATAGTTGGGCACACCATCACCGTCGGGGTCGAGGAAGCTCGACCCGTCGTTGGGATCGGTTCCCTGGGCGGTCTCAACCGAATCGGGAACCCCATCACCGTCGGCGTCGGGGAAATCGGAGTCGTCTGATGAGCAGGTTCTGCGGCAACTTTGGAGCACTCATGGCTACCTCCGTCGGCCCCGCACTCCGGATCATCAGCCCACTGGTAGCTCCCGCTGTCGGCTGATCGCCGGCGGGGAAACGCTGCTCACGAATGACGGGTGATGAATGCGACAACGACAGCGTTCCACCCGGCGGGGTCGTGGGCGTTGACGGCGTGGGCGCCATTGAGTTCGGCGATCTCCAGGCCCGGAATCTTGCGGGCCTCGGGTAGGAGCTTCAAGAAGCGCTCCTCGTCGACACCCAGGGTCAGCAACGTCGGTCGCGTCACGTCGCGCAGGCGTTCCCCGAGCGGCAGGTGGGCGTTGGTCGTGAACAACGATTCGGCCACCCCGCCGGCGTCGTGTTCCTCAAACTCGACGGCCAGCAACGCTCTGGTGTCGGCACTGATGCGTTTGGAACGCCCGGGGTTGACGAAGTGGCCCCGCAAGGCGTCGATCCCTTCGGCCCGGAGCTGCTCAACCAGCGGGGCCACCACGGTGGCATGGCGATCGAGCCAGCCCTGCGGGGGTGTGAAGGCAGACGAGCTGTTGGTGAGGATCTGCGCCATGACCCGGTCTGGGTGGCGCAGTCCGTAGTGCAGGGTGAGTGCCGCTCCCATCGACTGGCCGATCGTGATCCAGCGATCAGCGCCCAACCCGGTCCGAAGGTGCTCGAACTCGGCGGCGTAACCATCGGGCCGGTAGCGGGCCGGATCGGCCGGGCTCGGTGAGCGGCCGTGGCCCCACAGCTCAACAACCACCGGTTGACAGACCTCGCGCAGGGCGGCGAGGTTGTCCGCCCAGTACGAGCGACTGCCCACCGCGCCGTGAACCACGAGGGCGTAGGGGCCGCGGCCTTCGTGGACGACGGCATTGAGATGCTCCTCGGCCATGGCGGTCTCCCTGGCGGTGGCGGTGGCGGGTCACTCCGACGGTGGTGCCGGTTGAAAGATCGGATGTTAGAGCGGGTGGGTGCCGGGGCGGAAACTCTGATGCCCGAACCCCCAATGCCCGATGCCGAAAGTCCGAGGGAGCGAACTGGGCCTGCTTCCCGGTGCCGGTGCCATACTCAACGCAATGAACGCCCTCACCGCCCTTCGCAGCAAACGCGACACCCGCAGCTACACCGACAGTCCGATTGAGGCCGGTGTGCTCAATCGGGTGCTCGATGCGGCCCGCATGGCCGGTTCGGCCAAGAACAACCAACCCGTCCGCCTGGTCGTGGTGACCGACCCCGAGGCGAAGGTCGCCCTGAAGGCCAGTGGCGATTTTGCCGCCTGGATCGACAACGCACCGGTGATCGTGGTGGCTACCGTTTCCGCCAACGCCGGGCCCCGTCGGCTGTACGACCTCGGCCGCCACACCCAGAACCTGATGGTGGCGGCCCACGCCGAGGGACTGGCCAGTTGCCCTGTGACCGTTCACCATCCCGACGTTGCCCGTTCGGTGCTGAACATTCCCGCCGACGTCGATCCGGCCATGATCGTCACCCTTGGCCACCCCGCCCCTGGGGGCGAAGCTCCGCCCGAGATCGCCAACCCCCGCCTCCCCCTCGACGAGTACGCTCTTCAGGGGCAGTGGTCCTAGCACTCGACCCGCCTAGGTATTCTCAACGGTTGTGAGCAACAACAGGTGGACCACGGCCGACATCGGTGACCAGAGTGGCCGGGTGGCGGTGGTTACCGGTGCCAACTCGGGATTGGGCCTCGAAACGGCGAGGGCCCTGGCCCACCGCGGTGCCACGGTGGTCCTGGCCGTGCGCAACGTGGGCAAGGGCCAGGCGGCAGCCGACGACATCACCGCCGGCGGGCCGGGGGCCAAGGTCGGGCTTCAGGAGCTCGACCTGGCCTCTTTGGCGTCGGTACGAACCGCGGCCGATGAATTGCGGGCCAAGTTCGATCGCATCGACCTGCTCATCGACCGACTGCTCCCGGTTGCGGGCTCCCGCATCGTGTCGGTCAGCAGCGTTGCCCATCGGGTGTGGTCACGGATCAACTTCAACGACCTGC
>Ga0316190_10002243_pt1 | contig 13990 bp, 11 predicted proteins | sample Eddworburrow2_MG_FD_204929 | JGI IMG/M metagenome (GOLD analysis project Ga0316190, IMG submission 204929) | Coastal sediment microbial communities from Maine, United States - Eddy worm burrow 2 | ecosystem: Environmental > Aquatic > Marine > Coastal > Sediment | place: USA: Maine | collected... | reverse complement strand
GTGTTTCGTAGTTTAGCGTTTTTCTGGGCCGTTCGTTCAATCGCCTTGCCACGGCATTCAACTTTGCTTGTGATACCTCCGACAGATCCATTCCTTTCGGGAAGTATTGCCTCAACAGACCGTTGGTATTTTCATTGGAACCTCTCTGCCAAGGGTTGTGAGGATCACAGAAATACACCTTTATATCGGTGGCCAACGTGAAGCGTTTATGATCGGCCATTTCTTTGCCACGATCCCAGGTAAGGGACTTGTAAAGTTCCCTCGGTAATTTATGTGCTTGTTTGATCAAAGCGCTGATCACTGTTTCGGTGTCTTTGCTGTCGACCTTGGCCAGCATAACGTAGCGTGTATGGCGCTCCACCAGAGTGGCTATCTGGCTGTTGTGGCTACCGAACACCAGATCACCCTCCCAGTGACCCGGTACGGCCCGGTCTTCCACCGAGGCGGGCCGCTCACGAATCGATACCGTGTCGGTAATCCGGCCGTGATCATCCGTTTTTTGTGTGTGGTGGCGTGAACGACGCATCATTCGTGTGCGTCTCAAATGCTGCAACAGCTCTTTCTTCAAGGCACCACGTGCCTGGATGAATAGGCTCTTATAAATCGTCTCGTGTGACACCTGGTAGCGCTCGTCGTCCGGATAGGTGTGCTTGAGCCAACCTGCAATCTGCTCGGGTGACCACTCCAACTGGAGCTTCCTGGCTACGATTTGAGCCAGCGCACGGTTCTCACCCAGTTTACAGATTTTGGGGCGATGTGCCCGATCCCAGGCCGCCTGATCAGCCTGACTTGCCCGGTAGCCGCGTTGACCACCGTTGCGTTTGATTTCCCGACTGATGGTTGAAGGCGCACGACCCAGAGAGGCTGCGATTGAACGAATAGAGCAACCTGTAGCTATGCCGCGCGATATTTCTTCTCGTTCTGCCAGGGTTAGTGCGTAAGGTGATCGGCGACGCTCTGGCGGGCGTATCCCACCATGCTCTCTAATGATACGTTCGATCGATGGATGATGCCGGTCAAACAACCGAGCAATCGAGCCCAGGGATTCACCTTTCTGCCAGCGATCCCACATCAACGCCTTTTGTTCTTCAGTGTAATAAATCCTTGGTCGCCGCTTCATTTTCAACATCCTCCTCTCTATCGTTAGAGATTAGATGTTGCATCGACCGGTTGAAACCGCAGCCGAAAGCGGCCACTCAACGTACACTCTTCATCGTTAACTGGTTTTTTTGATTTACAGATAAAGTCTTGTAGAATCGCTCTCCTGTTTTTCAAGGCTTGGAAACGAAATGTTTAAGATTGAAGAGATTGACCCAGTCTACTATCGAAAGCAGACTCGTAAATCAGCCATGATCATTATGGCAATATTCATTGTTATCGGCTTTTGTACCGCCAGGCTTGCAGTCACCTATTTAGGTGAATACTCAGACAACCAGATAATTCTTAATTTTATTGGTGCTTTTGCTGGGTTGTTGATTACACTCTGGATAGTAAATCGCTTCTTTAAAAATGCCTCCTGGATGAAAGAAGCCATGTACGCATGGCGTTTAAAACGCCACATAATGTACATTTATAATGCTATGAGTCTCCTTCAAAAAGCGACGGATCAAGGTGATGTTGAAGCCATCAAGATCTTACGTTTTTATCAGCTGGCAACAGAGCAAATGTACACATTGGACAACAACAGTCACGGTTTGAGTGAGTTGAGCGTTCAAATGGAAGAACTTAAGTCTAAAATGAATACGATGGGAATAGAGGTAAATCAAATAGAATTTAATATGAATTCAGTGGATGCATACCATAAGTAGAACATGATATTTGGGATATTAGAGGTCGAATATTTGGGGTCAGAGTAAAAACTCAAATGCCCGCTTCTGGCCGTTTTCTGACTGTTGCCACATCCTGCGTCAAGGGCGGGAGGGCGCCAAAAAGCGACCTTCACGAAAAACCATGACTTTGTGCATGCGTGCCGAAAAGCGGTGTTCCGCAGTGGCCAGTTACCAACTACCCAAAGCTCAAAAGCGGACAGTAACGCAAGCAATAACCGGCGTTAGGTGCATTACCTCTGCTTATTCTTCATAGTTGATTTAACAAGCAACCCAAAACTCTTATCCTTCTTTCTTTTTTCTAAATAGGACATTTGATTGAATTCGGACTCTTTTTTCATCTTCAGATAGTTTTGATAGCGTTGTTCGGACAGATCACCGGCCTTTATCGCAGCCAAGATCGCACAGCCTTTTTCATTGGTATGGGAACAGTTAGCAAACTTGCAGCCATGAGAAAGCTCCAGTATTTCTGAGAAAGTCTCATCTAAGCCATCATCTACGGACATGCTGCCAAGCTCTCTCATTCCCGGGGTATCTATTATCATTGCACCACTTTCTAAGCGAACCAGTTGACGGCTTGTTGTAGTATGTCGGCCCTTGCTTTGTATTTTACTTACTGGCTGGGTTTCGAATTTCTCATTACCTATTATGCTGTTAAGTAAGGTAGTTTTACCAACACCAGATGAACCTAACAAGCAATAGGAGGATCCGCTCTTTAGTGAGCTAACAATTGAATCAATATTCTCTCGGTTTAAATTGCTAAACTCCATAACGGTAGTTTGAGGAGCAATACTCAGTACTTTTTGCTTGATTTCGTTGACATCTTCTTTAGGTATAAGATCGCATTTGCTCAGTAGAATAATAGGTTTAATTCCACTTTCATTGACCATAACTAAATAGCGTTCCAGCCTTCGTAGATTAAAATTATCATTCAAAGATTGAATAATGAAGGCAGCGTCAATATTTGCAGCGATCAACTGGAAATCAACTAGCTTTCCAGCCGTCTTTCTCTTCAGAAGAGTCTTTCTTGGGAAGACACCATATATAACTGCATGGGTATCACCATCGTAAAAATCGGCATACACCCAGTCACCAGTGGTAGGAAGGTCACTTGCAGACTCGGTAGAGTAAAGAAGGTTTCCTGACAACTCAGCAAATATCTCCTCCCCTCCTTTGGAGACGGTGTAGCTATCTTTGTGCACAGAAACTACCCGAGCAACACCATGAGCGGCAATCATTTCATCATCCACTCGGCTCTTAAACCAGTCGCTATACCCTATGCTTTTCAGATCACTCATTATTCAATTTATGTCTCACTCGCTAAATTGCACTTAACAGTCAGATAAACGAGACCTAACGTCTCCAAATACGGGGACAGTATACCCATTAGGGAATGAAAACGAGGGTACATCAGAAAACAATAATCGCCAATATTAGAGGAATCTGTGTTCTCACCCCAAATACATTCCTGTTCAGCTTCCTTGGTCCACCAAGTGGCTTTAAGGAGCAAATCATGTCAACATCTAAAACCAAGCACTTTCCAGCCATATAAATTACACTCTGGCAACGCCAGACCTTCTGTCTTATACACCACCAATCGGCATAAACATGAATAAACTATCCATATATATAATAAGTATTTTGACATTAACGGCAATCACTGAAGCTACAGCATCTGGATTAATGTCCACTGTTTTCAGCAAACAGGATGCACCAGTGCTTTCACAACAGTGCTCAAGGCAATTACCAGGTAAATTGGATGGCGGGTGGACTCCACCCGAATCTGCAATTAAGGAGTTAGAAAAAAAAATGGGGGCCTTGTTTGAGATGGAAACTAATTTATGTTGTGGCCAAGGGAAAATTGAGCATGACATGCAGGACTACAAGTACCAATACGGCGGCATTATTGTTAACGGGGAAAAGCAAATTTACATTAATGCAATCCACTCATCTAAGAAAGTCGGCAATTGGCAAAAAACAGCCATCGTATATTGCGGTGGCGGCAAATTGCTCTGGGGTGCCCTATTCAACCCAACTACAGGTGTTTTTTCAGGCTTGGCCTTCAATGGTGAGTCTTAGCGCACAATATCAAAATAGATAAATATGGGGGCAGGTTTCTTTTCAGCGGCAGGAGTGACAACAGAATATTTCTGCTACCCTTTTAGCTTGAACTGACAGCTAAGGTGGCAACAATGAGTAGGCAACAATTCTTTCCCGGCGCCCTGAGCTATATTGCGTTTGCTTTCCTGGCGACGGCAATTCTTTTCCTTACTCCACACCGTACCGCCGAGGCCCAGCCCCTACCGGACCTGGTTATCAGCAATATTGAGATCAACAGCGACTGTCAGCTGCAAATCACGGTGACAAACCAGGGCACAGGCCCTGTGCCACAGTCTGCCTACCAATCCCCAGGCGGGCTCTCTGTCTCTTTCTTTAAGGATGGCGCCTCCTTTGGCGGCTGGGGGCTGGATGCCATTGACCCACAAGGCGCCCTAACCAACCCGGGCGCCTCGGTTTCTTGGTTGAGGGAGGGCTATAAGCTCAATGGCACGGCCCAGATTCGCGTTTCCGCCGACATACCCAGGAACGTGGTTGCCGAATCCAACGAAAACAATAACTCCCTGACCAAAACATTCAGCTGCACCCCACAGTTGCCGGACCTCAGGATCAGCCAGGTTGATTTCACTCCTGACTGCCGCGCCAGGTTCCAAATCGAAAATGTTGGTGATGCGCCATTACCAAACTCCGCATTTCGCAATGAGGGCGTCCATGTACAGCGCTACCTCGATGGCAAGATGTCGGGCCAGATCATGCTCATGACCCTTGATCCCACCAAGTCGTCACAGCAACCGGGTGGCAGCAAGCAATGGACGGATGGGAGCCAGTACCGGGCCAGTAACACCATCAAGTATGCGCTGAGAAAGCTCGGCCAGGAGTGGAGCACCGGCAATAACGCCATGCAGGTACCGGTTCCGGCCAATTGCCAGGTAGCCGTGCAACAGCCGCCAGACCTGATTGTCAGCAACATTGCACTCGATAATCAATGCCGGCTGCAGGTCACTCTGACAAACAGCGGGCCCGGACCCATGCCGCTTTCGGCCTATGATCCGATCTCGAGTCCCTCCATCAACCTCTACAAGGACGGCGCTGCCTTTGGTGGCTGGGGCCTGAACAGCTTTGACCCGCAACAGACGCTGACCAGCCCCGGCAACTCCGTAACCTGGACCCGCAACAATCCACAGATTGCCGGCACCGTGGATATTCGCGTGAACATCGATGCCGCCCAGGAGTTGGAAGAGTCCAATGAGGCCAACAACGATTTCACCCAGACCGTCTGCTGCGGGGAGTGCGCACCAGAGCCCGATCCAGAGCCTGAGCCCGCCCCTGCCGAATCCGCGCCGAGCCTACCCGATCTCACCATCAGCCGGGTAACCTATACACGGGACTGCCACCCCTCCATACGTCTGGAAAACCTGGGCAGCCCACTCAACAAGCGCGCCTACCGGAAGGGTGGCGCCTATGTGCAACGCTTTGAGGATAACAAAGCCACCGCACGTATTCCGCTTCTCAGTGTTGACCCAAGAAGGACATTACTGACTGGACGCCGCGGCGTGGGATGGGTCGATAACAGTCAGATCAAGGCAACAAGGAGCGTTCGCTACCAGCTTGGCAATATCGGCGAGGAGGCAGACACCAGGAACAACACGGGCCAGGTGAACATACCAAGAAACTGCCGGGTGACCCAGACAGCACCTCAGGTGCGCCCAATACAGCGAGCGCCACTAAGAGCACCACTTCAGCGGCGCTAGCATGTGAGTCCAGGAGACAGGCAGCAAATAGAAATTCAGGTTAGAGTAACAGCTCCAATCCAATAGCTTGCTGAGTTTTTATCCAGCCTGAATTTTAAAACAAATAATTAACGCAGCTCGTCATGACACTTATAAAACCTGATCGATCTATTAGCATCTGGGCCATCACCATCATCGCTATTGCGTTTGGCTTGCTTACCATTAAGGCAGGCGGATCGGTTTTATTTATTGATGGAACGGCGAGAGAAGAGGCTGGAAACTATGTGCCATTTGTCCTTTGGTTTAATTTTCTCGCCGGATTTGCTTATCTTATAGCTGGAGCTGGTTTATTCCTGAAAAAACGGTGGGGAGCATGGTCAGCCCTTTCCATTGCAGTAGCAACCATAATCGTATTCGCACTTTTAGGATTACACATTCTTAATGATGGGCTTTACGAGTTTCGTACGGTCATGGCCATGAGTTTACGAACAACCGTTTGGGTATTAATTTCTGTAGTCGCTTATCGCAATATCTTGCGCCATTGATTTCAAGATGGAGCCCAGAGCCCTTATCTGTTTCTTTCCATACAAGCCCTGTGCTTATCCAAACCATCCCCAATCATTATCACCGCTTATGGCTGCTATTATTAATGTATAGCCATAGGACACAGGGAATGACCTTAGATCATACAATCATCCCATGCTCGAACAGCAAAGAACGCTCTGAGTTTTATGCGTCAGTCCTAGGCCTTGAGCATCGCGGGGAATATTCACATTTCGAGGTTGTCATGGCTGGCCCCCATTTGAAGCTGCTGTTCGATACAAGAACCAACTTTGAATCCCATCATTACGCCTTCCGCGCCAGCAACGACGAATACAATGCCATTCTCAAGCGCATAAAAAGGAGAAATCTTCCTTTTGGCAACAGCCCTGGCAACCGAGTTAATTCAGAAGAGTATGAGGATGATGGTGAAAAGGGTTTCTATTTTGATGACATAGACGGCCATGTGCTTGAGGTTATTACGAACACCCAAGGCGAAACCGCGACGGCACGATAAACACCATGTTATTAGATTCCACTGAGGTGCAATGCCCCTATTGCTGGCAGGTGATTGAGCTCTCTATTGACTGCTCAGTACCTGAACAGTCCTACATTGAAGATTGCCAAAAATGCTGCAGCCCCATGGCAGTTAACGTGACGGTCAATGAAGGACAGCCGACCGTTACAATACGCCATGAGAATGATTAGCTGACTAAATCAGCGTGCGGATTCTCCATGAAGCTGTTCCAGCTTCTCAGGCGGACCTGAATTTCCGAAACTGACACAGACTTCGTATACTATCGCCCATATTCCGTTTATTAGTATCAGGAGCTCGCAGCATGAGCGATAACCTCAGCCCTTACAGCGCCCACGAATATGACGAGGGCCTACGCAAAACCATTCCCTACTACCAGAACATCTATTCCGAGACCGTGGATCTGGTGAAGCATGTCCAGCCCGGGGTCAGGAACTGGCTGGATACGGGCTGCGGCACCGGCAACATGGTGAAGGAGGCATTCCGGTCATTCCGCGGCGTGCGCTATCTGATTGCCGATCCATCCCAGCAGATGATCATGCAATCCCGGCTCAACCTTGGGGGCATCCCCCAAACTCAGCTACTGGTCGTAGGAGCCATGGGTACCGAGGAGTTGGACCTGACCGGCTTTCCCTGTCCCCAGGTGATCACTGCCTCCCTGTCCCACCACTATTTCGACAAAGCGCAGCGCCTGAATGCCACCCAGAACTGCTATGACATGCTGGATGACGAAGGGGTCTATATTACCTTTGAGAACATCCTGCCCAACACCGGCCAGGGTAAGGAGATCGCCCTACAACGCTGGATGGCCTACCAGGTATCTCAGGGCAAGACCGAGGAGGAGGCCAGTGAGCACATCCAACGCTATGGCAGCGCCTTTTTCCCCATTACCGTGGATGAACACCTGGAGATATTGAAAAACGCCGGTTTCAGGGCGGCGGAGCTGTTTTGGCTGTCCCATCTACAAGCAGGCTTTTATGCCATTAAATAGGATGACCCCATGAACACACAACGCCTTTCCACCTTGGTACTCATTACCCTGATCAGCAGCGGCTGCACCTGGGTCAAACCCACCGACGAGGGCGCGAAGGTGCAGGTGCTGACCGCAGCCGAGGCCGCGGAGTGTATCGACATCGGCAAGACCACCGCCTCCCTGGTGGACAAGGTGGCCGGCATTGAGCGCAGCCGTACCAAGGTCAAATATGAGTTGTTGACCCTGGCCCGCAACAGCGCCGCCAACATGGGCGGCGACACCATCGTGCCGACCTCGGAGATCAGTGACGGCCAACAGTCTTTCACCGTCTACAAGTGCACCGGCACCAAGGCACAGGGCTACCGATTTCCGCCCCTGTCCGAGCCCGAAAAATAGCCATTTTGCCGTTCCGCCCCATGCAATAGCATTTACCTATCGATTCAATCAAAACAATCAATTTGTATAATCATTAGTGCCTGCCTAGTCTTACGCTATATCCCTTCGACAGGGATTGTCCTTAAGTGACCAAACACTTTTCGGAGGAAAGATCATGGATCTACAAGGCACAACCACTGAACAAAACCTGAAAGACGCCTTTGCCGGTGAATCTCAGGCCAACCGCCGTTATCTCTATTTCGCCGGCAAGGCGGACATTGAAGGCTTCAATGACGTGGCCGCTGTTTTCCGCTCCACGGCTGAAGGCGAGACCGGCCATGCCCATGGCCATCTGGAATATCTGGAATCCTGCGGCGATCCCGCCACCGGCCTGCCCTTCGGCACCACGGTGGACAATCTGAAGACCGCCATTGCCGGTGAGACCCACGAGTACACCGACATGTATCCCGGCATGGCCTCAGCCGCCCGGGATGAGGGCTTCGACGAGATCGCCGATTGGTTCGAGACCCTGGCCAAGGCCGAGCGCTCTCACGCCAACCGCTTCCAGCGGGCCCTGGACGAGCTGTAGCCCGAACCAAACGCCGGGGGCGCAAGTCCCCGGCGGATAGTTTAGGTACCAGCAAGGAGATATTGCTATGTCCGCCGTGATCAAGGAAAAGAAGAGCGAAGGCGGGTTGGAGGCCCCCACCCGTCACCCCATCGACTGGAAGAACCCCGACTTCTACGACCCGGAGAAGCTGCAGGCAGAGATGGAGCGGGTGTTCAATCACTGCCACGGCTGCCGCCGCTGCGTAAGCCTGTGCAATTCCTTCCCCACCCTGTTCGATCTGGTGGACGAGTCATCCACCATGGAGGTGGATGGGGTGGACAAGGCGGACTACAACAAGGTGGTGGAACACTGCTATCTGTGCGACCTCTGCTACCAGACCAAATGCCCCTACACCCCGCCCCACGAGTGGGCCATCGATTTCCCCCATCTGATGCTGCGGGCCAAGGCGGTGCGCTACAAGCAGGGGGACGTGAAGCTGCGGGACCGTATCCTCACCAGCACCGATGCGGTGGGTAAATTTGCCGGCATCCCGGTGGTGGCCCAGGTGGTCAACGCCACCAACAGATCCAAGCCGGGGCGGGTGGTATTGGACAAGGCCCTGCAGGTGCACCAGGAGGCACGCCTGCCCGAGTACCACAGCAACAACGCCCGCAAACGCCTCAAGGAGCATATCGGAAAGGACGCACCAGGCGAGGCCGACGAATTCACCAAGGGCCGGGTGGCCCTGTTCACCACCTGCTACTGCAACCGTAACGAGCCGGATGTAAGCGAGGACCTGGTGGCGGTGTTCGAGCACAACCACATCCCGGTTACCCTGGCCAACAAGGAGAAGTGCTGCGGCATGCCCAAGATGGAGCTGGGGGATTTCGAATCGGTGGCCAAGCTCAAGGACGCCAACATCCCGGTGCTGGCGGAACTGGTGGACCAGGGCTGGGATCTGGTCGCCCCCATCCCCTCCTGCGTGCTCATGTTCAAGAAGGAGCTGCCCCTGCTGTTCCCGGAGGACGAGCAGGTGAAGAAGGTGAGCCAGGCCTTCTACGATCCCTTCGAATACCTGCTGCTGCGCCACAAGGGTGGCAAGCTGCGCACGGATTTCAGCCAGCCCCTGGGCAAGGTCTCCTATCACAGCTCCTGTCACCAGCGAGTGCAGAAGATAGGCCGCAAGACCTTTGACCTGCTCTCCCTGGTGCCGGACACCCAGGTGGAGCTTATCGAACGCTGCTCTGGCCACGACGGTACCTATGCGGTGAAGAAGGAGTTCCACGAGTACGCCATGAAGATCGGCCGGCCGGTGGTGAACAAGGTGCGCCAGGCCGAGGCGGACCACTACGGCAGCGACTGCCCTATGGCGGGGCGCCATATCCAGAACGGCCTGCGGGATGGGCGCGAGCCGGAACACCCACTCAAACTGATGCGCCGTGCCTACGGCATCTAGACATCCCCTTGATCAGGAACAGGAGCCAGCAACATGCAAAAACTGAATCGAGACGACCTCTACAGCCTGGAGCAATATGCCGACACCCGCCCCGACTTTCGCAACCGGGTGCTGGAGCACAAGAAGCACCGGCGTATACAGGTAGGGCCCCATGCAGTGTTCTACTTTGAGGATCGCCTCACCGTCCAGTATCAGGTGCAGGAGATGCTGCGGGTGGAGCGCATCTTCGAGGCCGAGGGCATTGAGGAGGAGCTGGAGGCCTACAACCCCCTGATCCCGGACGGCAGCAACTGGAAGGCCACCTTCATGCTGGAGTATGCCGACGCCGAGGAGCGCCGCCTGGCCCTGGCCCAACTGGTCGGCATCGAGGAGCGGCTCTGGGTTCAGATCGAAGGCTGCGAACGGGTATGGGCCATTGCCGATGAGGACCTGGAACGCAGCACCGAAGACAAGACCTCCGCGGTCCATTTCCTACGCTTCGAACTGACCCCGGAGATGGTGAACCTGGTGAAGAGCGGCGCGGCCATCTCCCTGGGCATCGACCATCCAAGCTATAGTTACCAGATCGATGACCTGGCACCACCAGCTCGGGAATCGCTGTTGATGGATCTGCACTGATTAACACAGGAATTTACTACCATACACCGTAGGGCCGGTTTCAACCGGCCATGGCGGACTAAAGTCCGCCCTACATAATTAATAACAATGACCCTCACCGAACTCCGCTACATCGTCGCCGTCGCCCGCACCCGCCACTTCAGCCGGGCCGCCGAGGCCTGTTTCGTCAGCCAGCCCACACTGAGCGTGGCCATACGCAAGCTGGAGGAGGAGCTGGGGGTGGTGCTGTTCGAGCGCAGCCACAGCGACGTCACCCTCACCCCGGTGGGCAAGCGCATCGTGGCCAAGGCCCAGCGGGTATTGGAGGAGGCCCAGGGTATTGAACAGATTGCCCGGGAGGAGGATGAGCCCCTGACCACCCCCCTACGCCTGGGGGCCATCCTCACCATCGGCCCCTATCTGCTGCCCCATCTGATTCCGATTATGCGCCAGCGGGCCCCCCGGCTGCCGCTGCTGGTGGAGGAGGGCTTTACCGCCGATCTGAGCACCAAGCTCAAGCAGGGGGAGGTGGACGCCATCATTATCGCCCTGCCCTTCGAGGTGTCGGGAGTGGAGACCCGCCCCCTCTATGATGAACCCTTCTCCATACTGCTACCCACCGCCCACCCCTGGGGTAAGCGTAAATCCATCAAGGCCAATGAGCTGGCGGAGGAGACCGTACTGTTGCTGGGCCCCGGCCACTGCTTTCGTGACCAGGTACTGGAGGCCTGCCCCGGCTGCCAGAAACCGGAGAGCGGCAAGGACAATATCCAGCGCAGCTTGGAGGGCAGCTCCCTGGAGACCATTCGTCACATGGTGGCCAGCGGGGTAGGCATCACGGTACTGCCCTGCAGCGCCGCCGAGGATGATCAGTACTCCCAGAAGCTGGTACGGGTACGCCCCTTCAGCGGCACCCCACCCAGCCGCCGGGTGGCCCTGGCCTGGCGCAAGAGCTACCCCCATCCCGAGGCGATTGAGGTACTATACCGGGCAATACTGGACTGCCCCATCGGCTGCGTCAGCAAGCTCGCTGCCGAACAAACCCAATAAACGGCCTCAGCGCCCGGGGCTCAGGCCCCCTGGACCAAATCCAAGCGATTTCATGACAAAAAAGAAGCCCTTCATCCTGGTCGACGGATCCTCCTACCTGTTTCGCGCCTACCACGCCCTACCACCCCTGACCAATTCCCAGGGCGAGCCCACCGGGGCGGTGATAGGCGTGATCAACATGCTGCGTAAACTGCTGGACGAATACCAGCCAGAGCATGTGGCGGTGGTATTTGATGCCCCGGGCGGCAGCTTCCGCAACGAGATGTACGACCAGTACAAGGCCAACCGCCCACCCATGGATGACGACCTGCGGGTACAGATTGAACCCCTGCACAACATCATCCGGGCCATGGGGCTGCCCCTGCTCATGGTCCCCGGGGTGGAGGCGGACGACGTCATCGGCACCCTGGCCACCCAGGCCAGCGAGCTGGGCATGGATACGGTGGTCTCCACCGGCGACAAGGACCTGGCCCAGCTGGTCAACGAGCATGTCAGCCTGATCAACACCATGAACGACAGCCGCCTGGACCGGGAAGGGGTGATCGGAAAATTCGGGGTGCCACCGGAGCGCATCGTGGATTACCTCTCCCTCATCGGCGACAGCGTGGACAACGTACCGGGTGTGCACAAGTGCGGCCCCAAGACGGCGGTGAAGTGGCTGACGGCCTACGATTCTCTTGAGGGGGTCATGGCCAATGCCGACGAGATCAAGGGCAAGGTGGGTGAGTACCTGCGGGAGAGCCTGGAGCAGCTGCCCCTTTCCCGGGAGCTGACCACCATCCGTTGCGACCTGGAATTGGATGAGAGCCCGGAGACACTGAAGCCGGCCGCGCCAGCGATGGACCAGCTGCGCGAACTCTATGGCTGGTTGGAATCCCGGCGCCTGCAGGCCTCCCTGGAAGAGGGCGAAGCAGAGGAGGCAGTGGTTGAGGCCGCCCCGGAGATCGAAAAGCACTATGAGGTAATCCTGGACTGGGAGGCCTTTGACCGCTGGCTGAAAAAGCTGGAGCAGGCAGAGCTGTTCGCCTTCGATACCGAGACCACCAGCCTGGACTATATGCAGGCGGAACTGGTGGGGGTCTCCTTTGCCGTGACCCCCGGCGAAGCCGCCTATGTGCCGGTGGCCCACATCTACCCAGGCGCCCCCGAGCAGCTGGACCGCGATGAGGTACTGAAACGCCTGAAGCCCCTGCTGGAGGATCCGCAACAGGCCAAGGTGGGCCAGAACCTGAAATATGATATGAGCATCCTGGCCAGCTACGACATCGAGCTGCGGGGCATTGCCTTCGACACCATGCTGGAGTCCTATGTGGCGGACAGTACCGCCACCCGCCACGACATGGACTCCCTGGCCAGGAACTACTTGGGGCTCAGCACCATCAAGTATGAGGAGGTGGCAGGCAAGGGAGCCAAGCAGATCAGCTTCGATCAGGTGGGCCTGGATGAGGCCGGCCCCTACGCCGCCGAGGATGCGGACATCACCCTGCGCCTGCACCATGCCATCTGGCCAAAGATTGATAGTGAGGACTCACTCAAAACCCTGTTCCAGGAGATCGAGATCCCCCTGGTGCCAGTGCTGTCCCGCATAGAGCGCACCGGGGTCCGGATCGACAGTGCCATGCTGCGCAAGCACAGCGGGCAGTTGGCCCAGCGCATGCACGAGCTGGAGCAGGCAGCCTACGAGGTCGCTGGCCAGCCCTTCAATCTGAGCTCGCCCAAGCAGATCGGGGAGATCTTCTTCAACCAGCTCCAGCTGCCGGTGATCGCCAAAACCCCCAAGGGGGCACCCTCCACCGCCGAAGGGGTGCTGCAGGAACTGGCGGACATGGGCCACGAGCTGCCACGCCTGATCCTGGAGCACCGGGGGCTGAGCAAACTCAAGTCCACCTATACGGACAAGCTGCCAGAGCAGGTGGACCCCGCCACCGGCCGGGTACACACCTCCTATCATCAGGCAGTGGCCGCCACCGGGCGGCTCTCATCCTCCGATCCCAATCTGCAGAACATCCCGGTGCGCAACGAGGAGGGACGGCGCATCCGCCAGGCCTTCATTCCCGAGCCGGGCTACCGCATGCTGGCGGCGGACTACTCTCAGATCGAGCTGCGCATCATGGCCCATCTCTCTGGCGACGAGGGTCTGCTCAAGGCCTTCGCCGGCGGCCAGGATATCCACCGTGCCACCGCCGCCGAGGTGTTCGGCCTGGCGCCGGATGAGGTGAGCAACGAGGAGCGCCGCTCCGCCAAGGCCATTAACTTCGGCCTCATCTACGGCATGTCCGCCTTCGGCCTGGCCAAACAGC
>Ga0316190_10002240_pt1 | contig 14007 bp, 15 predicted proteins | sample Eddworburrow2_MG_FD_204929 | JGI IMG/M metagenome (GOLD analysis project Ga0316190, IMG submission 204929) | Coastal sediment microbial communities from Maine, United States - Eddy worm burrow 2 | ecosystem: Environmental > Aquatic > Marine > Coastal > Sediment | place: USA: Maine | collected... | reverse complement strand
GATGCCATCGAGGAACATGCCCGTGAGGACCTCGGCATGGTGAAAGAGGGCGAGACCTTTTACCAGGTGGTTGAGTAGCATGATTCCCGGCTTTACATAATGTAGCCACGGAAGCACACGGAATGACACGGAAGATAAATGCCTTACAAGAAATATTTCTGTGTTTTTCCGTGTGCTTCCGTGGCAAAGAACCTTTTACCCGATTGAACCCGTGCCAGCTTCACCGATGATGTGTTTGATCGACTATGCAGGCTGACCCAAAATTCTGGGCCATCGTTCCCGCCGCCGGTGCGGGCACACGCATGGGTGCAGATATCCCCAAGCAATACCTGGCGCTGGGTGACAGGACCGTGCTGGAGCATACCCTGGATACACTGCTGTCCTGCCAACGACTCAGCGGCGTGGTCGTGGTGCTCTCGCAAGCTGATGAGCGCTGGACGGAGATCGCGCAGCGTTACACGCAGCTGGCGCTGGAAACGGTAGGCGGTGGTGCAGAACGTTGTCATTCCGTGTTGAATGGGCTCGACCACCTCGCGACTCACGCGACTGAACATGACTGGGTGCTGGTGCATGATGCCGCCCGGCCCTGTGTACGCGCGGAAGATATCGAACGCCTGATGAGCACCCTGGAAAGCGGCACCGAGGGGGGCTTGCTGGGTGTGCCGGTGGCTGACACCATGAAATGCGTGGATGAGGCATTGTATATTTCGGCCACGGTCGATCGCGATGGCCTGTGGCATGCGTATACCCCGCAAATGTTTCGTGCCGGCGCTTTGCGAATGGCCTTGCAACAGGCTATCGACAACGGGCACACGGTCACCGATGAGGCGCATGCGATGGAGTTGGCCGGTTATCGGCCACGCATGGTGCAGGGCTCGCGTGACAATATAAAGATTACCCTGCCATCTGACCTGCCGTTGGCGGCGTTTTACCTGCAATCGAGGCAATCATCGTGAGAATCGGACAGGGTGTTGATGTGCATGCCTTCCAGGATGGTGGCACCCTGGTGCTGGGCGGGGTGACGATTCCCTATGATCGTAGTCTGGAGGCGCACTCGGATGGCGACGTGCTACTGCATGCACTTTGCGACGCGCTGCTGGGTGCCGCCGGTCTCGGTGACATCGGGCGGCATTTCCCGCCACAGGATGCGGCCTGGGAAAACATCGATAGCCGTATCCTGCTGCGCAAGACCTGTGAACAGCTGGAGGCTGAAAACTATAAAGTGGTGAATGCCGACATCACGGTCGTCGCACAGGCACCAAAGCTGTCCGCCTATACCGACGCCATGTGCAAAAATATTAGTGACGATCTGCATATCAACACTGCACAGGTCAACGTCAAGGCAACCACCACCGAATACCTTGGGTTCACCGGCAGGGGTGAAGGCATTGCTGCCTTTGCCGTGGTATTGATCGAGCCCCGCTAGCGGCAACTGGCGTACTCCCTTGATGCTTGATCAGGCCATCCACTCGCTGGCGTACGCGCACGGCAAGCCGACTGCAAGCGGCCAGCTGCGCGTGGCTGCGGAAGACTTCTGCGTGACAGAGATCCCCTTGCTGGAACCGGACGGCGAGGGTGAACATGTCTGGCTATGGGTACGCAAGCGCAATGAAAATACGCCGTGGGTCGCAGAGCAACTGGCGAGGTTCGCCGGTGTCCATCCGCGACAGGTCAGCTATGCCGGTCTCAAGGACCGGCGGGCCGTGACCGAGCAGTGGTTCTCGGTGCAGCTGCCGGGGCGCGATGCGCCGGACTGGAAGGCACTGAACTCGGATACCCTGACGGTACTACGACATGCCCGACATTCCCGCAAGTTGCGCCGTGGTGCCTTGCAAGGCAATCGCTTCAGCATAACGGTGCGTGACATCGAGGCTGATGAGGCTGATCTGGAAAAAAGGCTCACCCTGATCGGCGAGGAAGGCGTAGCCAACTATTTTGGCGAGCAACGTTTCGGTCATGATGCCGGCAATCTCGATACTGCACAGCAGCTGTTTGCCAATCCGCGGCGGCGCATATCAAGAAACAGGCGTAGCCTGGCACTGTCAGCCGCGCGCTCATTTCTGTTTAACCAGGTCTTGTCTCATCGGGTGAATGCAGCGACCTGGAATGTGCCCATAGACGGCGATGCCATGCAGCTCAGTGGCAGCCACAGTTTTTTTATTGCCGAATCGATTGATGCTGAACTGATGGTGCGCGTGCACCAAAAGGATGTTCATCCGACCGGACCGCTGCACGGTCGTGGTGACCCACCCGTGCAGGGCGCCTGTCGTCAACTGGAGCATGGCATACTTGCCGCATACACGGACTGGTGTGCCGGCCTGGAAACTGCAGGACTGAAACAGGATCGGCGCGCACTGCGACTCATGGTGCAGGACCTGTGCTGGCAAAGAACCGGCACGGCTGATCTGTTACTGGAGTTCAGCTTGCCGGCCGGTGCCTACGCGACCTGTGTGCTGCGTGAATTGATACTGGCCGCAATGCCGGTGGCTTGAACCGTGTCAGCGGAATAGCGGCTGGAAATTGGCAGGGCAGGTGGGTATTCTGCGCAGTCAGTCTGCCTGTGGAGTCAATGTTGCCATGAATAAACCCGTCATCCTGATGCTTGCATTAACTGTCGCCATGATTGGCGGTTGCACCTACTACCAGACGGCACCGGGCACCTATACCACCAGCAGCACCTCGTCGGTCAGTAAATTCGACCGTTCATGGTCCGCAACCGTCGGCGCCTTTGCCGACGAGGGCGTTCGGGTCACCAGTGAGGACCGTGGCGCAGGTGTTATACAGGGCACACGCAACGGTATCCATGTCACGGGTGATGTGCGGCGACAGGCTGACGGCAGTGTGCGAGTACAGTTGGATACCTCGGGCGATACGTCACAGGACCCGGGGCTGATTGATCGCATCACACGTTCCTACCAGCGACGCATGGGCCGATAAGTTTTCATGGCTGCGATGGCAGTCAGTGACCGGATCGCAGCAGCACATAGAGGGCGCCACTGCCGCCGTCGCGGACTTGTGCTGAACTGAAGGCCAGCACATCGTGGTGTTGCCGTAGCCAGGAGTTGATGCGGTTTTTCAGCACCGGTGCACTGCCTCCCGAACTGTATCCCTTGCCATGAATAATGCGCACGCAGCGAATATGCTGCTCGCGGCACAGGGCGATGAAGTTGACCACTGCGCTGCGTGCCATGGCGGTCGTCATGCCGTGCATGTCGAGTTCCGCGCCAATGGCCAGTTGGCCGCGCTTCAGGCGTTGCAGTTGCCGCTGCTGCAGCCCTGGCCGGGCAAAAAACAGGGCATCATCCGCGGTCACCTCGCCACTGTCAAAGCTATCTGAAAAGTTATCGGTCAGCATCGCTTCATTAGCGAGAACCTGTCGACGTGGCCTCAATGGCGATGGTTTCCTGGACGGAGCGGTCTTGTCATGGTGAATCTTCCTGACCGGGCCGACGCTGCGGCGGAACAGCTCGATGTCGTCTGTCGAAGGTTTTCCGGATTTGGCCATAATGATTGCAGGTTCCCCGCGTAATGTTCCTTTATACTACACGGCTTGCTGTTGGTAGATAGCTGTTGTATTAAAGAGGTATTTATAAATCCGCTGCTACGCGATGCCAGCGGGGGCATGAAATCAATAGACAGGTAATCCGTACAGACATAATGAATATATTGATCAGCAACGACGATGGTTACCAGTCGCCGGGTATCGAGGCGCTGGCCGCTGCGCTTGAGGCAATCGCCCGCATCCATGTGGTGGCGCCGGACCGCGACCGCAGTGGTGCCAGTAATTCATTGACGCTGGATAACCCGATTCGGGCCCGCCAGGGCAGTAACGGCTTTACCTATGTGGATGGCACGCCGACCGATTGCGTTCACCTCGCCATCACCGGGTTGCTGGATGTGGAGCCGGACATGGTGGTTGCAGGTATCAATTCCGGCGCCAATCTTGGTGATGATGTGCTTTACTCGGGCACGGTCGCGGCGGCAATGGAAGGTCGTTTCCTGGGTTTCCCGGCGATCGCACTGTCACTGGTGACGGACCGACCGACTCACTACGATACCGCTGCCCGTGTGGCCGTGGATCTTGTCAAGCGTTGTACCTCCGGCTCCCTGCCGGCGGACACCATACTTAATGTGAATGTCCCCGACATCCCCTGGGATGAATTAAATGGGATGCAGGCGACGCGTCTCGGGCACCGTCACAAGTCAGAGGCGGTGATCAGGGAACAGGATCCTCGCGGTCGGCCGGTTTACTGGGTGGGTCCGGCAGGGCCCGAGCAGGATGCCGGACCGGGAACGGATTTCCATGCGGTGCGCTCGGGATACGTCTCGATAACACCCATTGATGTAGACCTGACCCGCTATGATGCGATTGACGGACTGGCCAGCTGGCTGACCGACTAGCTCATCGGTATCAAGGAATAACCGTCTTGAATGCATCGACTCGCGGTATTGGCATGACTTCACAACGTACCCGCGACCGGCTGGTGGCGCGGTTACGGGAGGAAGGCATTCGCAACGAGGCGGTGCTTGATGTGATACGCAATACGCCGCGGCACCTGTTTGTGGACGAGGCGCTGGCAAGTCGGGCCTACGAAGACACGGCGTTACCCATTGGCTATAACCAGACCATCTCACAGCCGTATGTGGTTGCGGTAATGACCGATCTTGTGGTCAGGGGTAACCCGCAAAAGGTGCTGGAGATCGGTACCGGTTCCGGTTACCAGTCGGCCGTGCTGGCGCCGCTGGTTGCCAAGATATATACCGTCGAGCGCATCGAGCCGCTGGCTGTGCAGGCACGTCAGCGGTTCCGGAAACTGGGACTCAGGAATATACGTGCCAGCTATTCGGACGGCACGGCTGGCCTGCCCGACTTTGCCCCCTATGATGCCATCATTACTACCGCGGCCACGGAAGTCATCCCGCAGGCGCTGCTGGAGCAATTGTCACCCGAGGGCGGGCGCCTGATCATCCCGGTCGGCAGTCGCGACCGCCAGCGCCTGACCGTGGTGACGCGCCATGACGACAGCTATGAGCAGGAGCGCCTTGATCCTGTGATTTTCGTACCACTGTTAACAGGACAGGTCTGACCCATGATGTTTACCAAACTTTACGATAAATGCATGCAATGGTCGCGTCATCGCTATGCGGCCTGGTACCTTGGCGGTCTGAGCTTCGCCGAGTCATCATTTTTCCCGATCCCGCCGGATGTCATGCTGGCACCCATGAGCATGGCCAGGCCGGAACGTGCCTGGCGCTATGCGGCCCTGACAACCATTGCCTCGGTACTGGGTGGCTTGCTGGGTTACCTGATTGGTTATTATGGGTTTGATCTGATACAGCCCTGGCTTCAGGATAGCCACTACTGGGACAAGTACCTCGCTGCCCGCGGCTGGTTTGAAGAATGGGGTTTCTGGGCCATCCTGGTCGCGGGTTTTTCACCGATTCCCTACAAGGTGTTTACCATCGCGGCGGGCACCCTGTCTATGAACCTGCCGCTGTTTGTGCTCGGATCCATCGCGGGTCGTGGTGGTCGCTTTTTTCTGGTGTCCGGATTAATGCGCTGGGGTGGACGGGAAATGGAAGACAAGCTGCGTACCTATGTTGAACGTATCGGTTGGCTGGTTGTGGTTGCAGCGGTCATCGCGTTTTTGTATTTTCGTCACTGATGCGTCCCGATTACCAAACATATATTTCCGCCCTGCTGGTCGCGCTTTTGTGCAGTTGTGCGACCAATACAAACGCGCCGATAGATTCGCGAAATAATCAGCAGTCCACCGGGGCGAGGACAACAGCAAAGTCATCATCAAGCGCCACTAACAGCAAGCAGCCGGAGTATTACATGGTGCGGGGTGGCGATACCCTGTATTCCATCGCCTGGCATCTCGGCATGAATTACCGTGAACTCGCCAGCATGAATGGCATTCGTTCGCCCTACACAATCTACAAGGGCCAGCGGCTGCGTGTAAAGCCGGCCGCGTTGCACCCCCGGCCGGCCATAAAGACAACCCCGGCACCTGCAGCACCACCCGCGACACCGGCGGCAAAACCGGCCCCGAAACCTGCCTCGAAGCCGGTTCCTGCAACGACGCCCGCCGCTGTCAGTGAGTCAAGCCCGGCAGCAACACAGAAAACGGCCGTACCTGCGTATGACGGAAAATGGGTATGGCCGACCCGGGGCCGGGTATTGACGCAATTCAAGTCTTCGGGTCCTGGCAAACAGGGCATTGATATCGGTGGACATGCCGATCAGCCGGTGAAGGCGGCCGCTAATGGCAAGGTGGTCTATGCCGGGAGTGGACTTGTTGGCTACGGCAGGCTTATTATCGTGAAACATAACGAAAATCTGCTCAGTGCCTATGGGCATAATAACAAGCTGCTGGTGAGTGAAGGCGAGCACGTCGCGGCAGGACAGATGATTGCCAAGATGGGCAGCAGTGGCACCAATCGGAACGAGCTGTACTTTGAAATCCGCAAGAATGGCAAGCCGACCGATCCGATGGGGTTCCTGCCGAAGCAGTAACTGTGACCATGATTGTATGTACAGGCTGTCTGCTCATGGACAGTCATGGATGTACAGCGCCAGGCGGGGATGCCAGTGGCAAAACGCAAGGACTCCGACGACAGCAACAGCACCGCGAAGGGTCAGCCTGCGAAACAGCAGCAGGCGTCGGACAGGGACCGGTCTGAGCATGCACCACCGCCGCGCAAGCATAAATCCATGGCCGATGCCTCCAGCCATGATCCGACCCGTATTTACCTGAATGAAATCGGTGCTTCACCACTGCTGACCGCAGAGGAAGAAGTGAAGTTCGCGCGGCTTGCACAACAGGGCGACGAACAGGCCCGCAAGCGCATGATCGAAAGCAACCTGCGCCTGGTCGTGAAAATCGCACGGCGTTACATGAACCGTGGCCTGGCGTTTCTCGACCTGATCGAGGAGGGCAACCTCGGGCTGATCCGTGCCGTTGAAAAATTCGACCCGGAACGCGGCTTCCGTTTCTCGACCTATGGTACCTGGTGGATACGGCAAACCATCGAGCGTGCCATTATGAACCAGACGCGCACCATTCGTTTACCGATTCATGTCGTCAAGGAGATCAATACCTATCTGCGCGCGGCCCGCAGCCTGGCACAGGAACTTGATCATGAACCGAGCGCCGAGGAAATTGCCGAACTGCTGAACAAGCCGATTGAGGATGTAGAACGCATGCTGGGTTTGAATGAACATGTCGCCTCAACCGACAGCAGCGTGATGAGCGACTCCGGCAAGACATTACTCGATACCATTGCCGATGTTAATGCCCGCGACCCGACTGATACCCTGCAGGAAGAGGGTGTGCAGTCCAACCTCGAAGACTGCCTGTCGCAGCTCAGCGACAAACAGCGTGAGGTGGTGGAGCGCCGTTTTGGTCTGCATGGGCACTCGGTATCAACCCTGGAAGAAGTGGGCCAGGAAATCGGCGTGACCCGCGAACGTGTTCGTCAGATCCAGATGGATGCGCTGAAAAAGCTCAAACGCATCCTCGAAAATGAAGGTTTTTCGATGGATGCGCTATTGAAGTAATACTGGTTGTAGGAGCGGACCGCATCCGCGAAGATTTTGAATCCCTATTCGCGCATGCGATCCGCTCCTACAGGGTCGTCGTGTTTATCATCAACGCCACAACCACACGCCGGTCTTCCGCCAGCAGGATGTTGAAGGTTCGGCAGGCGGCATCATGTGCCATGATTTCCACGCCAATGCCGCGGACCTGTAAAGCGGCCGTTACTGCCGGTGACGGGAAGGTCAGTTGCTTACCGGTTCCGATAATGACGATTTCCGGATCCAGTTCGCCAAGCCGGTCAATGTGCCCGGCTGTCAGTTCATCGATGCTGCGCGGTTCCCACAACTGGATACTGTCCGCCGTAATCACCACACTCTGTGCGATGGTTTTATCGTTAATCGTGATTTCGCCATCGCCGTAGGCACGGATACTGTTGATTGCAAAAGAGTCCTGACTAAAGCGCATGCCGAGAAGATACTCAGAGCGGCAGGGGGTGGCAAGTGAGCCAGGGAATGCTTAACCGTGATGTCTTTAGTAAAGAAGTTTGGCAGTCCCTGATATTTACTGTAATCTTTTCATATTCAACGATATAAGCGGTGTTCAGCGTGATAGATGAATTTGCCCGCATCAAGCGGTTGCCCCCCTATGTTTTCAACATTGTCAATGAGTTGAAGGCGGCGGCGCGCGCGCGCGGTGAGGATATTATCGATTTCGGCATGGGTAATCCGGATCAGCCGACACCGCAACACATCGTTGACAAGCTGGTCGAGGCCGCACAGCGCGGCGACACCCACCGTTATTCACTGTCGCGTGGCATTCCGCGTCTGCGCAAGGCTATCTGTGACTGGTACAAGCGCCGCTACAATGTCGATCTCGATCCCGACCGGGAGGCGATTGTCACCATCGGTTCCAAGGAGGGCCTGGCGCACCTGGCGCTGGCGACCGTCGGCCCCGGTGATGCCGTGCTGGTGCCGAACCCGGCCTATCCCATCCACCCCTACGGTTTTGCTATTGCTGGTGCCGATATCCGCCATGTGCCGCTGCGCCCGGATGTGGATTTTTTCGCCGAACTCGAAAAGGCGATCAAGGACTCCTGGCCGAAGCCGAAGATGCTGGTGCTGAACTTCCCGGGCAATCCGACTACTCAGTGTGTCGAGCTGGAATTCTTCGAGAAGGTCGTCGCCATTGCGCGTGAACACGAAATCTGGGTCATCCAGGACCTGGCCTATGCGGACCTGGTGTTCGATGGTTACACGGCGCCGTCCATCCTGCAGGTCGAGGGGGCCATCGATGTGGCTGTCGAGTTCTTCTCCTTGTCGAAGAGTTATAATATGCCAGGCTGGCGGGTTGGTTTTATGTGCGGCAACGAAACGTTGGTTGCCGCCCTGACACGCATGAAGTCATACCTGGATTACGGCATGTTTACACCCATACAGGTGGCCGCGATTGCCGCGCTTGAAGGACCGCAGGATTGCGTGACCGACATTGTCAACATGTACCGCGAGCGTCGCGACGTGCTCTGTGACGGCCTGCATTCACTCGGCTGGCCGGTGGATGTCCCCAGGGCCACCATGTTCGTGTGGGCAAAAATACCGGAACCCTACCAGGGAATGGGTTCCCTTGAATTTTCCAAGAAACTGTTAAGCGATGCCAAGGTGGCAGTGTCACCCGGGATCGGCTTTGGTGAATACGGCGATGACTATGTCAGGTTCGGCCTGATAGAAAATCCACATCGCACGCGGCAGGCCATTCGTTGTATCCGGGATATGTTCAACAGGGATCTCGGCCAGGCAAAAGTATCAGGAGGGTAATTCTTTGAATCCGGTTAATGTTGGCCTGCTGGGCCTTGGCACAGTGGGTGGCGGTACGTTTAATGTCCTCAATCGCAATGCAGAGGAAATCACGCGGCGTGCCGGTCGTGGCATCCGTATCACGCATGCCGCTGCGCGTGAATACGATGCCGCGGGTCTCCCCGGAATAGAGGCCATCAGTGTCAGCGATGACGCCTTTGCGGTTGTCGATAATCCCGACATCGACATTATTGTCGAGCTGATTGGTGGCTACGAACCGGCCCGCGAACTGGTATTGAAAGCGATTGCCAACGGCAAGCACGTGGTGACCGCCAACAAGGCATTGATTGCCCTGCATGGCAACGAGATCTTCACCGCGGCCCAGGACAAGGGTGTCATGGTGGCTTTCGAAGCGGCCGTGGCGGGCGGTATCCCGATTATCAAGGCATTGCGCGAAGGCCTGTCGGCAAACAAGATCCACTGGCTGACCGGTATTATCAATGGCACTGGCAACTTTATCCTTACCGAGATGCGCGACAAGGGGCGTGACTTTGATGACGTGCTCAGCGAAGCCCAGGCCCTGGGTTATGCCGAGGCGGACCCGACCTTTGACGTCGAGGGTATCGACGCGGCACACAAGCTGACCATCCTCGCATCGATTGCCTTTGGCATCCCGTTACAGTTTGACAAGGTGTATACCGAGGGTATCAGCCGCATTACCCGCGAGGATGTCGCCTATGCCGAGGCGTTTGGTTACCGCATCAAGCACCTGGGCTATACACGGCGCACGGACAAGGGTATTGAAATGCGTGTCCACCCGACACTCATTCCGGAGCGTCGTTTGATTGCCAATGTGGACGGTGTCATGAATGCGGTGCTGGTGAATGCCGATGCCGTTGGCCCGACGCTGTACTACGGTGCCGGTGCCGGATCGGAGCCGACGGCCTCCGCCGTGGTTGCCGACATTGTCGATCTTGTCCGTACCCTGACAGCGGATCCGGAAAATCGCGTGCCGCATCTTGCCTTCCAGCCGAATGCCATTGCCGATATACCGGTGATTGCCATGGAGGAGGTTGAAACGGGTTATTACCTGCGTATGCAAGTCACTGACAAGCCCGGTGTGATGGCTGATGTTGCCAGCGTGCTCGGCCATGCCGGTATCAGCATCGAGGCGATTCTGCAGAAAGAACCGCCGCCCGGCGTTGACCAGGCCTCCATTATCCTGTTGACGCACGTGGTACAGGAAGGAAAGATGAATGCCGCCATCCGGGAAATCGAGGCCCTCGACAGCATCCACGGTGCTATCATGCGCATACGTCTGGAACACCTGGATTGTGATTGATTGATGTAACCAGGCAAACGGACGGACCCTCTCCCCGATCCTCTCCCGCAGGGAGAGATGGCGAAAACTGAATTTTTACTAGTTCCTCTAAGGATTAAGCGCATGTCTACTGCAACACGCTACACGGGCCTGATTGAGCATTATCGCGACCGTATGCCCGTCAAGGCGGATACCCGCATCATCAGTCTCGGCGAAGGCAACACTCCGCTGGTGCGACTTGAAAATATCCCTCGCGAAATCGGCAAGGAGGTTGATCTTTATATCAAGTACGAGGGCCTGAACCCCACCGGTTCCTTCAAGGACCGTGGCATGACCATGGCCGTGACCCGTGCGGTGGAAGAGGGCAGTCGCGCCATTATATGTGCCTCGACCGGTAACACATCAGCGGCTGCCGCCGCCTATGCGGCACGTGCCGGTATCACTGCCTTTGTGCTGATCCCGGAAGGCAAGATTGCACTGGGCAAGCTGGCGCAGGCCATGATTCACGGCGCGGTGGTAATACAGATTCGCGGCAACTTTGATGCCGGCATGGCGCTGGTTAAGCAAGTCGCCGAGCATGCGCCGGTGACGATCGTGAATTCGATCAATCCCTATCGCCTGCAGGGACAGAAGACGGCTGCGTTCGAAATTGTCGATGAACTCGGCCGGGCGCCGGATTACCACTGCCTGCCGGTCGGTAATGCCGGCAATATCACCGCTCACTGGATTGGCTACAGTGAATATGCCAATCATGATGCGACCTGCGTAACGGCGGCCTGCACTTTCTGTGACGGCAACTGCAAGTATGCTGACAAGGCAATGACGGACAGTCGTCCTGTCATGGTCGGCTACCAGGCGGCCGGTTCTGCACCCTTCATGCGTGGCGAAATGGTCGACCACCCGGAAACGGTGGCTACCGCCATTCGTATCGGTCATCCACAATCCTGGGGCCCCGCCTGGAAGGTGCAGGAGGAATCCGGTGGCTGGTTCGACGAGTGCAGCGACGAGGAAATCCTGGCGGCACAGAAGCTGCTGACCTCGAAGGAAGGTATCTTCTGTGAGCCGGCCTCAGCGACATCGGTTGCCGGTGCGTTGCGTGATATCAAGTCCGGCAAGATCCCGGAAGGCAGCAGTATTGTGTGCACCCTGACCGGCCACGGGCTGAAAGACCCGGATACCGCCATCAAGCAGTGCGGCGATGATGCAATGATCACTGTGGATGCCGAGCTGGATGCCGTCAAGGACGCCATCCTGAACAACATGGCATGACGTCTACGTTGGTTGCATCGAGCAGAACCGGATGTAACAGCCGTGTCGATGGAAGGTGCTTGATCAGAGCGTTTCCTCTCCTCCCGCGAGAGGGGCAGGGAGCGGGGAGATGGCCCGGGTCATTGCACAGTTTCTGTGTAAGAGCGATACATTAACAGGCCTTGTCTCAACCCCGTCAACACCTTGTAGTGCTTCTCCCGGGCCTGTGTGGCCCGCAGTCCGATCCGCCTGTATCCGATTATTTACAGACTCGACCCGCTGCGCTTGATCGCTTGCTGTCTCGCAGCAAGCCTGTGCAAAACGGGATTACCGGTCTGGATGCGACACTGTGTCACTGGTTCGGCTCCGACGCACACCATCAGGGTACCTTGCCCGTCGCGGCGTTGACTTACCACTCGGATGCCGGCGAGGCAGCCAGTGGTTACATTATGCGTGCAGACCCGGTACACCTGCGTGCGGATCAAAGCAGTCTGCGCCTGTTTGAAGCTGATACCTTTCCCATGACACAAAAAGAGGCCGATGCGCTGGTTGCTGCCTTTAATTCATTTTATGCCGGACACGGCCTGCAACTGCAAGCGCCCTGTCCGCGGCGCTGGTATCTATTGCTCGCAGCAGCACCTGGGATAGCAACTGCAGCGCTTTCTGAGGTGGCAGGTCAGGACATCAACGCGTTTTTGCCACAGGGGGAAGCAGCAGCGCACTGGCGCGGGCTGCTGAATGAGGTGCAGATGCTGTTGCATGACCACCCGGTCAATGCGGCCCGGGAACAGCGTGGTGAACCCGCAATCAACAGCCTGTGGTTCTGGGGCGGCGGTCTGTCGCCTGACTCTCTGCAAAGCCGTGTAGCAATGATCGCCACCGATCACCCGCTGGGTATGGGGCTGGCGTTACAGACGACTACCCCAAGAGTGGATGCGCCTGCAGCGGTGCAGGAATTGTTACCGTTGGTCGTCGACGGCGTCACACTGGTCATTAATGATGCGTTGGCCAGTGCGACCCGCTACGGTGATGTTGAACACTGGCTGGAGGCACTTCGCGGTCTTGAAAAACACTGGTTTGGCCCCATGCTTGTCGCGTTGCGGCAGGGTGTCTTGAACTCCCTGGAGATTGACCCCTGTAACGGAATGCGTTTCGTGATTAACAGGCGCCTGCAGCACTGCTTCTGGAAACGCGACCGGCCGTTTGAATCCGTGTGCCCGCATGACTAGGACAATAGTTCAGCGTGATGCATCTGCCTGTGACCAGCTTCCGGATGATCTGCACCCGGTATTACGCCGGGTTTATGCCGCGAGAACAATTGAGTCGGCTGATGACCTCGATTATTCGCTGCAGCGGTTACTGCCACCCTCTCTGCTGGGTGGGATGACGGCTGCGGTTGACCTGCTGCAACAAGCCATTGTCGGTAGGCAACGCATTGTGGTCGTCGGTGATTTTGATGCAGACGGTGCCACCAGTTGTGCCCTGTCGCTGCGGGCGTTGCGGGCCATGGGTGCCGTCGATGTGCATTACCTGGTGCCGAACCGCTTTGAATATGGCTACGGGCTGACAGCGGAGATCGTTGCGGTTGCCGCAGAACTGCTGCCGGACCTGATCATGACCGTGGATAACGGCATCTCCAGTATCGACGGTGTCGCGGCGGCCAGACAGCGCGGTATCCGCGTGCTGATTACCGACCACCATCTGCAAGGTGAACAATTGCCGACAGCCGATGCCATCGTGAACCCGAATCTGCGTGGAGATCCCTTTCCCAGCAAGAACCTGGCCGGTGTCGGGGTCGCGTTCTACGTGATGCTGGCGCTGCGTGCACGCCTGCGTGAGCAGGGCTGGTTTGAGCAAGCCGGACTCCCTGAGCCCAACCTTGCTGTGTGGCTTGACCTGGTTGCACTGGGGACGGTAGCCGACGTCGTGCCACTCGATCGTAATAACCGCATCCTGGTGCATCAGGGTATCCAGCGCATACGCGCCGGCCAGTGTGTGCCGGGTATCCGCGCCCTGCTTGAGAGTGCCGGCCGCAACCTGCAGCGGGTGGTGGCGACCGACATGGGCTTTGGCGTTGGTCCCCGCCTGAATGCCGCCGGCCGAC